>ERZ773188.2002-NODE-2002-length-20945-cov-6.709478_pt1 | contig 20945 bp, 16 predicted proteins | sample MGYA00581011_ERZ773188 | MGnify/ENA primary metagenome ERZ773188 (study PRJEB29015, sample SAMEA2737798) | human gut metagenome | biome: human gut; feature: human-associated habitat; material: faeces | place: China | collected 2012 ...
CACCTCATGCTGCGCCACCAGTCTGCCGATGTCGTTCTCCATGTCGTTGAGGGCTTGCTGCAAGGCTCGTTCTCCAAAGAGTAATCCCTTGGTGGATAGGCGGAAGGAGTAATCGCCATTGCGAATAGCCTCTTGCATCAAGAAGGCACGGCTCTTCAGGTTGCGCTGGTGACGCAAGAAGAGATAGATGATACCTCCTATGACGAGGAGTATGATACCTATTATATATATGTGGAAAATGGTGTTCATATCAGATGTTTATAATCATGAATGATTGTGATAAAGAATTATCGCTTGAGCTTGGCATAAAGTGTTTGGCGAGTGATGCCGAGCAGTTCGGCGGCACGAGAGATGTTGCCGTGGCATTGATCCACCACCTTGTGGATATGAGTGGTCTCGATGCTCTCCAGAGTCTCCACTTCCTGGCTTCGGTCGATGGCATCTTTTAGGGTTCTGATCAGTTCGTCATTATCCCAGGGCTTGGTGACGAAATCGGCGGCTCCGCTTTTCAATCCCTTGATGGCTAGCTGCACGTCGGCAAAGGCGGTGATGAGTACCACGGGGATGTGGGCATGGAGCCGGCGGAAGGTGCGGAGCCAGAGCAAGCCGTCCTGACCGCTGTTTACGCCAAGCGAGAAGTTCATGTCGAGTAGGATGAGATCTACCTGCTCCTGTTGCAGCAGCGTGGGGGCGGTATCGGGTCGGGGCAGGGTGAGAATCCGTTCGAACGTATTGCTCAGACAGATCTTCAGCGCCGTGAGTATCGACGGATTATCGTCGATGACAAGAAGGGTTCCATATTTCATATCTTTAATTTTTTTGTTTGCAAAAGTACGCTTTTTTTCCGAAACGGCAAACAAAAACGGGATTGTTGTGTGATAATCATACAATAGAGTGTATGAATTTCATACAATCCGCCTTTCGGGCTGCCGGAATCCTTGGCAGAAAACGGGAGAAGCCGTAACTTTGCAGCAGCTAACGAAAACAGGGAGATGGTATTCTTCCTTTATCGTTTGATTTTAGTGAAACAAAAAATAATTGAGTATATGATGAAAAGTTATGTGAAATTCTTATCACGCAACAAGCTTTATGCCACCATAGAGGCCTTGGGCCTCTCGGTGGCACTGGCTTTTGTGCTGATTCTCGTTTCCTACGCTACTGCAGAGTATCGTGTGGGAACGAATCTGAAACAGGCGAAGGAACTCTATGTAGCAGGTTCCGGCGATTATCTCGGAATGACCTGGGGCACAGCCAAGGAGTTCTTTTCTTCCATCCCGGAAATCAAGGGATGGACAAGATTTGGTGAATATTACACTCCGCAGGGAGCCATGATAGATGGACAGTATTATGAGGCAAAATATCTGGCTATCGACCCGAACTTCTCCCAGTTTATGGGTTACAAATGCCGTGGTTGTGCGCCTGATCATCTCCTTTCGGATGCTCATCAGGCAATGGTTTCGGAATCTTTTGCCAAGAAAGCCTTCGGCAACGCCAATCCTATCGGCCGTACCATCCAATGCGGTAAGCTGCAACTCAAGGTGGTGGGAATCATGGAGGATTTCGACCGTGAGGACCTTCTTAACCCATACGATATTTTCGTGTCGATGAAACTGATAGAAGCTGAGGCTCAGCCGATGGATCAGTTTGGCTCCTGCATCACGGTGGCGCGACTGGCAAAGGATGCTGACCCGAAAAAAGTGAGACAGACCTTGCTCGGCAAATACATGAACTACTGGAAAGGATGGAAGAAGGATTCGGATGGAGTCAGCTTTATGTGGGGTTGCCGGTTTGTAAGATGGGACCAGATTCATTTTACGGCTGATAGTGTCGATATTTTCAAGCATGGCAATCGTACTCTCGTGAATATCCTCCTGGTAGTGGCGCTGGTTCTGCTGCTCTCAGCCTTGTTCAATTACATCAATCTTACGGTGGCTCAGATTGGCAACCGTGCGAAGGAGATGGCTACCCGAAGACTGCTGGGCGAATCGGTAGGGGGCGTGATGCTGCGTTATCTCAAGGAGTCGGCGCTCTTCACGGCAGTCTGCTTCCTGCTGGGCTTGTTGATTTCCTGGGCATTTATCCCGTTGTTCAATTCTATGTTGGATACGAAAATCGACCTGTTCCATTCCTTCGACCTTCTGTGGTTCCTGCCGTTGGCTTATGTCATCATCTCCATCTTTGCGGGAATCCTTCCTGCCATCGTGGTTTCCCGTTTCAATCCGATAGATGTGGTGAAGGGAACCATCCGCATGCGCAGCAAGATGTGGTTCAGCAAGATATTTATCGTAGCCCAGAACGTCATCAGTATCACGCTGGTAGTCATGGCGATAACGATGATGCTCCAGATGAAGCATCTTGCCGATTTGCCGTTGGGTTATCAGACGAAGGATATTGTTTCCATCTATTCTTCCTTGGATGGTTCGCCGGAGAAGATGTCTATTCTCAAAAACCGTCTGAAAGCGCTTCCTGAGGTGGAAGAGGCCACTTACGGCAACGCCAATCCTATCAGCAGCTGGGGAAATGGCGTGCATGATGACAACGAAAAACTGATAGGAATGCTCCGTATGTTCTTGGCTGATTCCACGGCGATGAAGATGCTGGGAATCAGGGTGATTGAACAGTATTGTGAGCCAGCCTATGGCAAGATTTGGGTAACGGAAGATGCGAAGCGTGCCTATGGCGTTTCTGCCCACAAGCCGTGGTTTGGAATGAGACTGGAAAACGGAAAGCACCAATATGAGGTGTGCGGCGTGATTGCCGATTACCATAGTGGAGATGCGCTGAGCGAGAATGAGAAAACAGAGCATAATGCCATTGGAGTCATTACTCCGCAGCAGGGTGGATGGGTTGTTCTGGTGAAAACCCGTGGCGATCATGCCCAGGCGCTGCAGGCTATCCGGAGTACCTGCAAGCAGGTGGCTAAGGAACTGATGGGCGTTCCTGCGGAAATGGAGGCGGAGTATATGGATGATACTTTGAAGAATAATCTCAAGGACAAGCACAATATGATGGTGCTCATCATCACCTTCATGAGCATCTCTATCCTGATTTCTGCCTTGGGGCTCTTCGGAATGTCGGTTTATTACGGCAACCAGCAGAAGCGCCAGATTGCCCTGCGCAAGGTGATGGGTGCTTCGATTGGGGATGCGGCTTGGCAACTGGCCAGGAGATTCCTTGTCAGTTCGCTGGTGGCTGTGGCCATCGCCATCCCTATCTGCGTGAAGCTGATGCAGACTTATCTTATGGATTTCGTCCATCGCATCTCCTTCCCTTGGTGGGTGTTGCTGGCTGGCGCCGTCTTTACCTTATTGATAGCCTTTGTTTCGGTTATCGGCTGCACCCTGCGTACGGCGATGTCGAATCCGATAGACAGCATCAAGGCTGAATAATGAGTCATAAACTTTAAAAGGATTTCTAACGATGATACGAACAGAAAATTTAACTAGAATATTCCGCACGGAAGAGGTGGAAACTATCGCCCTGAACGGCGTAAACATAGAAGTAGAGGATGGTGAGTTTATCGCCATTATGGGGCCTTCGGGATGCGGCAAGTCAACCTTGCTGAACATCCTGGGCTTGCTGGATAGTCCTACGGAAGGCAAGTATTGGTTGAATAATGAGGAAGTGGGTCATCTGAAGGAGCGTGAGCGCACGGCTTATCACAAGGGTCGCATCGGCTTCGTCTTTCAGAATTTCAATCTTATCGACGAACTTACCGTTGAGGAGAATGTGGATTTACAGCTGAAATACCTCGGAGTGGGAAAGGCGGAACGCAAGGAGCGAGTGCTCGACATCCTGCGCAAGGTAAAGCTCAGTCATCGTGCCAAGCATTATCCTCATCAGCTTTCGGGCGGTCAGCAGCAGAGGGTTGCCATCGCCCGTGCCGTGGTGGGCAAGCCTAGCATCATCCTTGCCGATGAGCCTACGGGTAACCTCGATTCCAAGAATGGTATGGAGGTGATGCAGTTGCTCAGCGAGCTGAACGAGGAGGGAACCACCATCGTGATGGTGACGCACTCCAAGCACGATGCTACTTACGCCAGTCGCATCATCAATCTGTTTGATGGACAAGTGGTGGATGCGATGAATGATCAGCTTTAAGCTGCGGTTTCTGTCCAACAATTAGACGGTGGTGTCTAATTGTTGGACAGCTTGTTTAATGAGAGTTTTTATTTAATGGTTTGATTATCAGGAGAAATGCTGTTTTGGCACGGCTCTTGTCCTTATCATGCCAAAATGAAGAAGATTATGAAAAGAATAGGAATATTGATAGGATGGTTGGTCTGGGCGGCTGGAGTCTCGGCACAGAGCTGGAGCCTTGACGACTGCATGAAATACGCCGTGGAGCACGCCACGGAGGTGAAGCGGGAGGTGGTAAACGCCCGCCAGCGCAAGCAGGATTACCAGCATGCTGTGGCAGGATTCCTGCCTACCGTTACGGGTGGCGTGCAGGGACAGTACGCCTGGGGACGAAACATCGACCCGGAAACCAATACTTATAATAATGTAACGACATTCAATAACTACTATCAGCTTTATGCCGAACTGAATGTCTTCGATGGCTTCGCCACCATCAACGCCTTGAAACAGGCTAAGTTGAGCCGGGATTATTCTGCCACGGCGATGCAGAAAATTCAGGACGATAGAGCCATCGACGTGATGCAGAAATATGTGGATGCTGCCTATGCTGAGGCAAGTATTCAGATAGCAAGCGAGAAACTGAACGAAAGCAAACGGATGCTGGCTAAGATGAAGCGCCTGTATGAACTGGGCGAGAAAGGCCGACCGGATGTGGTACAGATGGAATCGCAGGTGGCAGAAGATGAATACAATCTTACGCATCAGGAGAATGTGGCAAAACAGAGTCTGCTCGCCTTGAAATCCGCGATGAATTTTCCGGTGGATGAAGAACTGAAAATTCTGATTAAAGAGGAGCAGAATTTGAAGTTAACGTCTGATAATAAAGAGGTTTCTGAATCTGGAGTAAACTACGAAACCATTTACCAGGGCTTTCAGAATATTTCTCCCGATTTGAAGTCGGCAGAATACGAAGTGGAGCGGGCACGGTATGATTATAAGATAGCAAAAGGCAGATTGCTGCCATCACTCTCTCTCGGTGGCGGCATTTCTACCAACTATTATAAGAATCTCTCTCAGAAAGGGCAATACGATGGGTTTGCCTCGCAGTTTCGCAACAACCAGGGCGAATACCTCGCGTTGACCCTTTCTATACCTATTTATAATAGCGACCGCTGGCACAGCGTGAAGAAGGCACGCAACGACTGGCAACTGGCACAGGTGAACCTGGAGGAAACCAGGCGCAAGCTTCACGACCAGATAGCCCAGGCGGTAATGGATGCAGAGGGTTACGCCAAGGAGTTGCATCAGATGCAGAAGAAGGTGGCCTCCGATTCGCTCGCCTATCACATGTCGAGCCGGAAGTTTGAGGAAGGAATGCTTTCCACCTTCGATCTTCATACCGCAGCCCAAACGCTTCTGGAAAGCAAAATCAAGGAACTCCAGATGCAGTTGCTGCTTATCATCAAACAGAGGCTGGTTGCTTATTATCAGGGAGAAAATTTAATAAGATAAATTATGGATATAAAGATAGAAAAGAAAAAATATCTCGTGCCTCGCAAGTATTGGGCATGGATTGGCGGAGGAGCGGTTTTGATCGCAGTCCTCATTTGGTTGGGATTGAGCAATTTCTCTTCCACTCTGAAGGTGGATAGGAAGGGATTGAGCATCGGAACCGTGGAGAAGGCGCAGTTCAACGATTATGTTTCGGTGGATGGTCAGGTGGTTCCTATCTCCGTGGTACAGATCAGTTCCGAGGAAGGCGGTATCGTTCTGGAGAAAGTGGTGGATGAAGGTGCCCACGTAAACAAGGGCGATGTGATCGTGAAACTGAGCAATTCGAATCTCGACCTGGAGATTCTGAATGCCGAGAGCGAACTTGCCGAAAAGCAGGACATGCTTCGCAACACTCAGATTTCGATGGAGCAGGACCGTCTGAACAACAGCAACGAGGAACTGTCGCTTTCGCAGGATGTCATCACCAAGCGCCGCTCCTATCAGCATCAGGAGGCATTGCACAAGGAAGAACTCAATTCGCGCGAGGAGTATCTGAAGGCAAAGGAAGATTACGACCTTGCCGTCAAGAAGCATGCGCTCATCAGCAAGCGATTGAAGAAGGATGCACAGCTCCGCCGTTCGCAGATGAATCAGATGGGCGATAATCTGGAAGCCATGCAGAAGAATGTGCAGCTGGTTCGCCAGCGCAAGGAGAAGCTGAACATCCGCAGCACTATTTCGGGCGAAATCGGTTTGCTCGATGTGGAGTTAGGACAGAGCATTTCTGCCGGACAGAAGATAGGAGTCATCAACGACCTCAGCGATTTCAAGGTGCAGGCGCAGGTGGATGAGCATTACATCGACCGGGTAAAACCGGGACTTACTGCCACTTTCGACCAGAACGGCAAGCATTATCTCCTGCAGGTCCGCAAGGTTTATCCCGAGGTAAGAGATGGCAGGTTCCGCATCGACTTCATCTTCAAAGGTGTTCGCCCTGGCAATATCCGAACCGGTCAGACCTATTATGTAGATTTGCAGCTCGGTCAGTCTAAGCAGGCAATAATTATCCCTAAAGGCACGTTTTATAGTGTAACGGGCGGTCAATGGATCTTTGTATTAGATAAGAGTGGCAAGAAGGCTTATCGCCGCAAGATAACCATCGGTCGCCAGAATCCTCAGTATTATGAGGTGATAGAGGGCTTGGAGCCAGGCGAGCAAGTCTTCGTTAGCGGCTACGAAGCCTATAAGGATAATGATGTATTAGTGATTAATTAGTAGTGATTAGTGATTAGTGATAAATAGGGCTAACGCCCTTGAAACAGGATATTTGATATGAATCATATTATTAACGCATTCAAGAATCTGCCTCGAAGGGGCCAGCACAACTTCGTGAAGATTTTGTGTCTGGCGCTCGGATTGGCAATCAGTTCGGTAATTATTGCCGAGATTTATTTCGAGCAGACTTACGATACGTATTTCCCAGGATGGGAAAGGACGTATCTGATTTCGGAAGTGGGTACTAACCATGGCGAAACCATGGAGTTTACTAATACTTCTGGAGCCACCGCCCAAGGTGTAAAGCAATATGCGCCTATGGTGGAAGCTGCTACCAGTACTCTCTATTTTTATGATGGTGCCCAATGCAAGATGGAAGACCAGAACATCGTTTCTGCCAATATCAGGATGGCAGACAGTTGTTTCTTTGATGTCTTTCCACAGAAGATATTGATAGGCAAGGCTAAACAGATTTTATCCCAACCCTTATCCTGTCTCATCGATTCAGAAACGGCAGCAAAGATTGGCGGTAATGTTGTAGGCAAGCATTTCACGCTTTCTAATTATCCGGGAACCACTTTTACCATCTATGGTGTTTTCGAAGCGTTTCCTTGGGGTTCTTCCTTTCATGGTACGCAGATGATTCTGTCGATGTGTAGTGTGCCATACGTATATTCCTACGATGGCAGAGACCAATGGGTGGGAAATGATTCCTATGGGTCCTACATCCGATTGGCAAAGGGACATGATGCAAAAGAACTAAAGCCTTATGTGAATAAAATGCGTCAGGATCATTTCCCTTTGAAGGAGATGAAGAATATGGGAGTGGAACTGAACTACGATTTCACGGTATTGAGCAATGTTTACACCCAAGACCCTTACATCAAGAAGATGGGTTGGATTATGTCTATTGTGGCTTTTGTCCTCCTTTTTACTTCGGTGATGAACTATCTGCTTATCATCGTGGGCAATTTGGTAAGCCGTTCGCGCGAAATGGCTGTCCGCAAGTGCTATGGTGCCAAACCTAAGAACATTCATGCCATCATTTTCTCTGAGGCTTTGGTGCATGTGGGGCTGGCGGTTGTTCTTGCGGCTGTTCTTGTGTTCCTTTGCAAGGGAACCATCGAAAACTTCCTTTCTGCTCCGGTAAGCACGTTGGTGCTTAATCGTGGCAGTTGGATATTGGTGGTTATTTGTCTTTTGGTATTGCTAATTGGCGGTTTTGTGCCTGGTTGGCTTTACAACAAGATTCCAGTAGCCATTGCTTTCCGTGGTTATAATGAGAACCGCAACCGATGGAAGCTTGCCTTGTTGGGCATCCAGTTCGTTATATCAGGTTTGCTGTTCAGCTTGCTCTACATTATCAATAATCAGTATCAGCTGATGCTGAGCACCAATCCCGGCTATGATTACGATAATGTTGCCATCGTCTCGGTAGATGGCATCAATCGCGACCAGCGCAACCAGTGTCTTGCCGAAATCAAGCGAATGCCGAATGTCAAGGAGTGCTGTTCCACTTATCATATTCCGCTCAATGGATACGGCAGAAGCGGAAATATGGTGCAAAAGCCTGGTGACGATACTAATACTTTCAACATCATCGATATGGAAGGTGTGGACGACAATTTCTTCAAGATGATGAACATCCCTATAGTACAGGGTACGTTCTTTACAGAGCGCAATGACAGTTGCCGTCAGGTGATTATTGACGAACGAGGTGCTGAGAAACTCATCAAAACGTGGCATTGGAAAGATGGCGTAGTAGGCAAGCTAATTACTTGTTCGGGACATGATGACGGTGTAAATCCGCTCAAGCTGACGGTTTGTGGCGTGTGCAGGAATATCCGCTGGGGTGACATGTCGGCCGATGGCGACGATATGAAGGAGTTTCCTGTACTGTATTTCTATGCTGCCAAGACAGCTTATTATATGTTGGTTAAGTTTAAAGAACTAAGGGAAGAATCGTTGTCGGAGTTGCAATCGAAGGTACAGGCGATGTATCCGAACAATAAGGTCATCGTGAAGAGTTATGCTTCTGAATTGGCTAACCAGTATGCTTCCCAGCTTAATTTCCGCAATGGAATCCTGGTAGCCGGCATCGTAACGATGATTATCGCCCTCTTTGGATTGGTGGGCTATACGAGTGATGAGGTGAACCGCCACCGCAAGGAGATTGCGATCAGAAAGGTGAATGGGGCGAAGGTGAAGGATATTCTTCGCATCTTCCTGAAGGACATCATAAAGATAGCTTTGCCTTGCATCATCGTGGGAGATTTGGGGGCTTGGCTGATAGCCAGACAATGGCTGATGTCGTTTAGCGAGAAGATTACGATGACGCCTTTGCTGTTTATCGGCGTTACCATCATCTTGCTCGTCATCATCGGGCTTTCCGTCATCATCAACTGCTACAAGGTGGCGAATAGTAATCCGGTGAAATATCTCAAGGATGAATAAAATTAAAAGTAAAAAGATAAGAAAATGATAAAAGTAGAGAATCTTTGCAAGTCATTCCGCACAGAAGATGTGGAGACGATTGCTTTAAATAACGTATCTTTCACAGTAGAAGACGGCGAGTTTGTCGCCATTATGGGACCATCAGGTTGTGGCAAATCCACCTTGCTCAACATCCTCGGTTTGCTCGACAACCCTACTTCGGGAAAATATTTCCTGGGTAATCACGAGGTGGCAAACCTGAAGGAAAAGGAGCGCACGGATGTGAGAAAGGGAGAAATCGGTTTTGTGTTCCAGAGCTTCAATCTGATAGATGAATTGAACGTAGAGGAGAACATCGAGCTTCCTCTTACCTACCTTAATATTCCGAAGGCGGAGCGCAAGGCAAAGGTGCAGGCGATTATGAAGCGAATGGCCATCAGCCATCGTGCCAAGCACTTCCCTCACCAACTATCAGGTGGTCAGCAGCAGCGAGTAGCCATCGCCCGTGCCGTGGTCTTTGGTCCGAAGCTCATCCTAGCCGATGAGCCTACGGGTAACCTCGATTCCAAGAATGGTGCCGAGGTGATGCATCTGCTTACCGAGCTGAACCACGAGGGCACCACCATCGTCATGGTAACACATAATGAGCATGATGCCAAGATAGCCCATCGCACCATCCGCCTGTTTGATGGACAGATTGTAGAGGCGGAGGGCAATCAGTAATTATTTGACTAAGTTTAATATGGCTTTTATAAAATCGTGTGATAAGCCAATAATTTCCAGGATGTCATTTTCGGAAATTTCGTAGGCGCAGTTGTAATCGGCTTTTTGCCTTAATTGGAACATACGGGCGAGGAAACTGCCATAAGAGATATCTACGATACCAGTCTTTACGAAGTGTAAACTGAATTGGGTGTTAATGCCGGCATGAGTGTGGGCATTAACACCTTTTGCTATGAATAGAGCTTGTACGGCATGGAAGCAGGCATAATAATAGCGATTGGCTGCTAAATCCCAATGCTTTAGTTCAACCATTTCATCTGCTTGAGTTAAAAAGCGCTTGGCTTTTTCTACTTGCAGACTGATTAATGTGTCTTTGTTTACTTGATCCATAACTTTTATATTAAACTAATGCCGTCTCGATTTACATTCTCGTAAAAAGGGGTGAAGTTATACGATTCCCATTCTTTCTTTGTGTAAAGAATGGGATTGATTTCTGTGCCGAGGTCGCAACCTAACAAGACAAACGGGTAACTTACTTTGTCATAGTCTGTTTGTTCCAGTTTGTCTTTGTCTAAAAGGATAAGAATGTCCCAGTCTGAATCGTTACGAGCATCACCTCTCGCTCTTGATCCATACAATATAGCCTTGCTTCCTGAAGGAATAGCAGATTTAGCTATATCTTTTATCTTTAATATGGTCTTATCATCTGTTGACATAAGCTTAATCTTTTATAATGGCAAAGATATGGTAAAAAAGCGAAAGTGCCAAACTTTCCTCCCCAAAATTATACTTTTTTATGGGATGATGATGCGGAAGGTGGTGATTCCCTGTGCCTTGTCCTGATGGAGCGAGAGGCTGCCGCCGCTTACTCGCATAATCTGGCGGGAGAGGGAGAGACCGATTCCGCTTCCTTCCGGCTTCGTGGTGAAGAACGGGATGAAAATGTGGGAGGCTACATCTTCGGGGATGAGACCGGCGTTGTTGCTCACGTCGATGATAATGGATTCCTGGACGTTGGCATAGGCTTGGAGACGGATAAATGCCTTCTTGCTTGCCGCGGATTGCAAATCTGCGGAGCGGCATTCCTGCTTGTCTTCTCTTTCCTTTTCCCTGAAAGCTTCTACGGCATTCTTCAGAAGATTTGTTACTACGTGAGAGAGGAGGCTCTCATCGGCGTAAGCCAGCAAATCCTTGGGAGAAACCGAAATCTCTACTTCGTGGTTGCAGAGCATCGCCATTCTTTCCAGGAATGGTTCCACATAGAAGAGAGCAGGCTGAGGCTGGGGAACATGGGTGGAGCGGCGATAGTTGTTGACGAAAGCCAACAGCTCGGTTCCTGTTTTGTGGATGGTTTCCAAGCCTTGCTTCAAGTCTTTATCCTCTGTAACTCGGGTAAGCAGAGTTTCGCTCAACGAAGTAACCGGCGTGATGGTATTCATGATTTCATGGGTCAGCACACGAATCAGTTTAATCCAAGAATCCACTTCCTGATTGCTCAGCTCGTGGCTCACGTCGCTTAGGGCGATGATGCGCACATGCTTGTCTTTCAGCATGGCTTGGGTCTCATGCTTTGCCAGGTGTTCATCCTTCAGTTTCCCTTTTACCTGGTTCATGTGGGTAAGCACATCCGTATCGAGCAACCTGAGGGCTGCCTGATTATGTTGCAGGATGTTGTCGTGACTATCCACCACCAGGATGCCCGTATCCACCGCATTCAGAATCTGTTCGTAATATTTCTCCCGATCCATCTGTTCCTCTCTCGTATGTTGTAGGAAGAGCTTGATTCGGTTGAGGGATTGATGCAGAATCTTATCCTCCTTAAACCCCTTCTCCGTAGGAAAATTGAAAGAGAAATCCCCATTATCTATCGCATCAAAAAGGAAGGTTACCTTCTTGATGTTGCGGCGATAGTGGCGGTAGAGGCGAATGTAACCCACTACAGCCACGAGCAAAAGCACGATAATTATAATTAGTTTATAATCCATATCGCTTAATCTTATTATAAAGCGTCTGGCGGGAAATGCCCAGTCTTGCGGCTACCACCGACAGATTTCCCTCACATTCCCTGATGGTTTTCTCTATCATTCGGCTCTCCATCTCGTCGAGCGTCTGAACCTCTTCCAGGGGCTTCTCTCTTTTCTGCTGGTTTCCGCCGTCAATATCTTCGGCAGAAATCATTCCGCCATCAGATAGAATCACGGCTTTCTCGATGGCGTGCTGAAGTTCACGGATGTTGCCGTACCAAGGCAAACTGGTAAGTTTTTTCTCAGCTTCTTCCGAAAGACGGAGATTCACCTTATTATATAAATCACCATATTGACGGAGGAATCTTTCTGCCAATGGAACGATGTCTGATTTTCTCTGTCTCAGGGCAGGCAATTCCAGATGGATGGTGTTGATGCGATAGAGCAGATCCTCTCTGAATTCGCCATCGTTTACCATCTGCTGCAGGTTGCGGTTGGTGGCGCAAACCAGTCGCACGTTGATGGGAATCTGCGTACTTCCGCCCACTCTTACGATGCTTCTGCGTTGCAGGGCGGTAAGGAGTTTTGCCTGAAGACCATAGGATAGGTTTCCTATCTCATCCAGGAAGATGGTACTGCCGTCGGCAAGCTCAAACTTGCCCGGTTTATCCACCTTGGCATCAGTAAAAGCACCCTTTACATGACCGAAGAGTTCGCTCTCGAAAAGGGTTTCCGTGATGGCTCCCATATCCACAGGCAGCATTTTCTTTCCACATCTTGTGGATAAACGGTGTATCTCGTTGGCTAATACCTCTTTACCCGTTCCGTTTTCGCCCGTAATGAGGATGTTTGCATCGGTTGCGGCAACCTTTTCCACAATACTTCTCAAATTGTTCATAACTTCGCTATCTCCCCAATACATAGCACTTTGTGCATTTTTTCCACAAAGTTTTCCACCTTTTTTGCCAATAGCGTTATCCACAGCCTTGTTCTTATCCCTAGCCTCCATCAGCGTACGGATCATCTTCTCGTTTTCAAAAGGCTTCACGATGAAGTCGGCGGCACCTTCCTTGATGCCTGTTACGGCAAGTTGGATGTCGGCATAGGCGGTAAAGAGCACCACCTCGGTTTTCGGGCTGAGGCTCTTGATTTCCCTGAGCCAGTACAGTCCCTCGTTTCCCGAATTGATTCCGCTGGAGAAGTTCATGTCGAGCAGCACCACGTCGGGGTGCTCCTCTCTCAGCTTGGCTGGGATGGAGTTAGGGTTGGCGATGGTGATGATGCCATCGAATATGGGTTCCAGCAGCATCCTTACCGTAGTAAGAATGTTGCGGTTGTCATCAACAATCAATATCGTTCCTTGTTTCTTTATCATGGTGCAAAGTTACGAAATATCATCGAAAAGCGGTCATTATTGTCTAATTATTAGACGAAAAAATGCCGATAGTGGCACCAAAAGTTACTTTTTCTGTAGCTTCTGGTACCCTATCGGCATTTATTTATTCTAAATTCTGATTCCTGATGAGGAATTGCTTATTCTAAAAGGGGGAAATTACAGTTCTATCGGAACCACTACTTTGATACAGAAGTTGCGCCCCATGTTGTAAACGCCTCTTCTGCCCGTAACCGTGTTTTCCGCCAGATACTTCAGACGGCTCAGGTGGTTCTGGTAAGTACGGTTGGTAATATTTTCGCCCGAAAGATAGAGCGAGAGAAGGCGCTTGCCGTGAAGCTTCACGTCGGTACCGGCATACATATTTAATAAGGTGTAGGATGGCGTGGCGGTCTCCGTATCGTTGGCTGCGAAATAATGGCTCTGGCGAAGATTGCAATCCATCTGCAGCTTGACGAAGAGATGGTCGAAAGTCCTGCCGTTGCAGACAAACTCATATCTTACATCCGAAATCCAACGGGGAGCTGGGGTGAATGGCAGATACTTAGATTCGGATGGCTGATGCAACTGCACGGAGTTGACATATGAAAAAGTGTTGCCGAAGTGCAGACGCTCTACAGGATGGATGTCGATGCTCGCCTCACCACCCAGAATGCGGGCGTCGCCCGAAGTAAACTGATAGGCAGGCGTGTCGTCGATGAGGACAGGCTGTCCATTCTCATCCGCCAACTTCTCGCTATAGATGTAATGGTTAATGCGATTGGCAAACAGCGAGAGTTCTGCCGAAATAATAGGCGAAGAATAATCCAAACCAAGGTCGAATTGCCAGCTGTTCTCAGGCTTCAGACCGGTATTTCCCAATTCGTATCGCTGGGTTCCCTCATGCACACCATTCGATGATAATTCGCTGATGTTAGGCGCACGGAATCCTCTTGCCAGGTTCAGCTTGATATTGAAATCGGGCAGGATTTCGTAAGCCAAGCCAATGCTTCCGGTTACTCCCTCAAAGCTGCGCTTAAAGGCTTGAAAACGGAAAGAATCCGCTTCGCTGTGCAGGTGGCGATGATCGTATCTGATTCCGCCGCTCAGATTCAGCTTTCCTATTTTCTTGCTCACCGTGGCAAACACGCCGTAATCGAAGAGATGATAGGCTGGAATCAGAAACTCTGTTCCCTTGTTTATTGATTGCTGCCACATGCCGTTGACACCTGTTGAGAATTTCCAGCCATTCATTTCCGGCGAGAGATAATGCAGGTCGTAATTCACGGTATGGAGCATGAAGTCGAGTCCGCATTCCTTCGGATTCTCTTCCTCCTCAAACTCCTGACGGCGGTTCTGCTGATAACCCAAGAGGAGTTTCAGATTGCCGTCGCCCAGGAACCAGGAATTGTCGAGCACCGCCTTGTAATGGTGAATCTGCTGATAAGGCATCGGTTTGCCGTAACTCTTGGCATCGTAGCCATCCGGAATTTCCAGTTCGCCCGTTTTCTCATCTCTTTCTCCCTCTACGATGCCCGGAGTGAGATGATAATAATCGAGTGTGAGATGCGAATGTCCTTGGCGATAATTCCAGCCGAGGAGCTGCGAAAGGGCCTGTTCTCGGAGTGAAGAACCGAAGACGTAACCATCGTATTTGTTCTTGTAGGCATGCGCCATTTTTCCACTATATCGGGTATTCCAGACAAAGCCGCCCTGGTTGCCGGCAAAGTTGAGCGAATAATCAAAAAGTCCGTTGTTGGTTTGGTAACCCGTTGAGAAATTCGCTCTCATGTCGCCCTTGGCAAGGGTAGGAGCGGAATGGAAGATGAGGACGCCAGCCATCGCATCCGAGCCATACATAAGACTTGCAGGACCTTTCAGAATCTCTACGGAATGAACCGAAGCGGGGTCGATTTCTATTCCGTGTTCATCGCCCCATTGCTGTCCTTCCTGTCTGATTCCATCGTTTACCACTACCACGCGGTTATAGCCCAGGCCACGGATCACGGGCTTTGAAATTCCGCTTCCCGTGGTAATCTGCGAAACGCCTGGCTGGTGGGCGATGGCGTCGATGATGTTGGTAGAAGGTTGCATTTCGAGCTGGCGGGCAGAAACGAAGGAGATGGGTGCGGGCGATTGCTTCAGTTTCTGGCTGCCCGTCAATCCTGTTACCACCACTTCGTTCAGTTTCACGCTCGATTCCGTCAGCGGCTGGTGCTTGGTAGAATCGCTTGCTTCCTCTTCATGAATGTTTGCGTCCTTCTTATCATGATTTGCTCTGTTTATAGCCATAGCAGGGGCTGTTGCCGATGAGCACAGACTCATCAGCAATATTGATTTCAATATTGTTCTCATTATGTTATTTGTTACCTTATTCTGTTAATATTCAATTATTTATAAAAGCAGAGAATAAGGTGGAGCACGGGTAGATTTTACCCCCTTCGCCCTGCACAGGCAAGGAGAGCAGAAGGCACGGCGAGGGGAGAGATGGAGCACGGCGATGGCAACCCAAACCACGAGGGATGGAGCCAGATAAGGAGTGCTTTGCAATTGGCAAAGCACACAGTCGTGCATGGTATTCTGCAGGGCTGTCAGATGGCCGTCGTGATGAACATGATGGGCACAATCGGCACAATAGAAATCAGCATGAGTTCCCTGCGCTTCACCATGATGGTGAAACGTAACGGCCAGCAGCATCGGCAGGTAAACCAATAGCAGCAGCCAGGAAATTCTGATTCTCTTATGCGTTATCCGCTGCATTTAACAATATTTATTTTCTGCAATTATCTACAGTCTTCTGATTTTTCCGTTTGCAAAGTTAATCATTTCTTCCTAAAATGCTGCAATTCCCAATTATTTTTGTACTTTTGCAACAAAATTTTTAAAATAGGCGTACCCGATTCCAGGGGGATGTTGTATTATGAACAAAGTAGAATCATAAAAACAAGAAAAAATGATGAAAAGAACGACTTCCCTTATACTGTGTCTTGTCTTGAGCATTTCCCTATTTGCTCAAAGCAGAGGTATGACCTTTCAGGTGCATAACGAAACGCTTACTTCCGTGTTGAAGAAGATTGAAAAGGCGGGCGAGAAGAATATCCTCTTTGCCTATCAGGCTACCGACCAATATCACGTTACAGCCAATATCCAGGCTAAGCGCCAGAAGGAAGCCCTGGAGATGGTGCTGCAAGGGAAACCTTTCTCCTTCGTAGAGCACAATACCTATTTCGCCGTTCAATACACGGGCAAGACAACCCGGGTGGAACAGATCAAGGGCCGTGTGGTGGATGAGCACCAGCAGCCCCTGCCTTTTGCCAACGTGGTATTGATTTCCTCCGTCAGCAAGGCTTATGTGGCAGGTTGCGTAACGGCAGAGGATGGAAGTTTCGTGCTTCCTTATGCCGATAAGGATGTGATGCTGAAGGTTTCGTTTGTGGGCTATAAGTCGCAGACCCTGGCCTGCAAGCCTACCATGCATATCGGTCTGCATCCTGACACCCAGCAGCTGAAGGCGGTAACCATCAAGAGTTCCCGCCCCAATGTGGTGTATAAGGACGGCGCCTTCACCACCCTGGTATCAGGTACCATCCTGGGCGAACTGGGCTCTGCCGAAGATATGATCAGCCAGTTGCCCTTCGTTTCGGGTGAAGCAGGCAGTTGGGAGATTATCGGTCGTGGAGCGCCCGAGATTTATCTCAACGGCAGGAAACTGGAGAATCTGAACGAACTCAAGCGATTGAGCGCCAAGGATATTCTGAAGGCAGAAATCGTTACCGTTCCCGGAGCGCAGTATAGTTCCAAGACCAATGCCGTAATCCGTCTGCGTGCCGTTCGCAAGCGCGGACAGGGCTTGAGCGGAAGCCTTTATTCTGAATATTTCCAGGGCCGTTATTCGCCTCATACTTATGATGATGTGCAGTTGAACTACCGCACGGGCGGACTCGATATCTTCGGCGAAGTGGGAGCGGGATTGGAACGCTCGCACACCACCGCCCATTCCGAAACCCAGCTCCATACTACCAGCGACTGGGAATTCAACAGCCGTAGAACCACGAAAACCCTTGGTGGAGAGATTCTTATGAACGCAGGTTTCAACTATGAGATTTCCGAGCAGCAATCGCTGGGTATGCGCTATGAGACAATCAACATGATAGGCAACAACTACACTCACAGCTGGGGAGCTACCGATGTGTGGGAGAATGGTAAACTGACGGAAAGCATGGGCGTAGATCTGTTTTCGAAAAGCAAGCCCCATTGGTCGCATAGCGTGAATGCCTATTATAATGGCGATTTCGGCAAATGGAACATCAATTTCAATGGCGATTTCTATAATAAGGTGAGCCAGAGCACCCAGACGGCGATAAACGACGGACAGCTGGATGCGGAATCAGAGAGCAAGGTGAAGAGTAATCTCTATGCTGCCAAGCTGGTGGTCTCGGGACCTTTGTGGAAGGGTAGGCTTTCCTTCGGAACGGAAGAGATGTTTACTAACCGCCACAACGACTTCACCCAGAGCGGCTTTTCTGCCGATGCCTTCAACCACATCCGCCAGTCTATCTATGCCGGATTCCTGGAGTATTATCTGAACATCGGACACATGAACTATGGAGCCGGTTTGCGATACGAATACCAGAAAACCGATTATTACGAGAAGGATGTGCTGCAGGCAGAACAGAGTCCCAGCTACAGGGATTGGATTCCATTTGCATCCATCGGCTACAGCAAGGATAATCTGAATCTTGCCTTCTCCTATCGTCTGAACAAGTACAGTCCTATCTACGTCATGCTTCAGAGCAGCATCGACTACGACAGCAAGTACGAGTACAAGTCCGGTGACCCTCATCTCAAGCCTCAGAAGCAGCACAGTTTCAACCTGTCGGGCAATTACAAGTGGTTGTCGTTTATGGCTTACTACAACTATGTACTTGATATGTACATGACCTGGTACAAGCCTTACGATGAGGTGAATCATCCGAGTGTGCTTTTGCAGACGATGGCTTCAGTGCCTCATTCCTACTATTGTGGAGCCAATATCCGTGTGGCGCCTTCGTTTGGAATCTGGTATCCTAACCTCACGGCGAGTGTCTTCTACGGTCATGATAATGTAGATCATCTCAATATCCCCGAGTTTGGCAAAAACCAGCCTCAGTTTACATTCAGTATGAACAATAATCTGAGGCTTCCCCACCGGTGGTTCATGAATCTTTCGGGCAATGTCAGCACGAGGGCGGAGATGGGAATCGGAAGGAGGAAATGTACGGGCAACATGCAGTTCCGGGTTTCCAAGAACTTTATGAAGAATGATGCCCTCAAGGTGATGTTTGTAGTGCAAGACCTCTTGCATACAGGATATTATTATTTCGAGGCAAACGGCACGCAGTCGCATCGCACGTTAACCCGATATGCAGATAATCAGAAAATTCTCATGAATGTGAGATACACATTCAATGCAACAAGAAATAAATATAAAGGTAGTGGCGCAGGACAGAGCGAAAGACAACGACTTTAAGCAGCTATTCCTGGAAATGTATCCTCGATTGGTGCGTTATGCCGTGTCCCTTTTGGGAGACGGCAACGAGGCCCGTGACATTGTGGGAGATGTTTTCGAGAAGGCGTGGAACCAATTCTCCTCCTTGCAGATGGAAACAAGGAGGAGCTGGCTCTACGCATCGGTGAGAAATGCCTGCCTCAACTGGCTCAAGCACCAGCAGGTGGAACAGACCAACGTGGAGGCGCTGATAGAGGCCACCCGGTATGATATGAGTACCCGGTATGAGGAACACGAGCGCCTGCTGCAACAGGCGGAGCAGATAGCGAGGGAGCTGAAGGAACCCACCTGCACGATTCTCCGCCTCTGCTATTTCGAGCATCTCACCTATCAGCAGGCAGCCGACAGGTTGGGCATCAGTCCCAACACCGTGAAGAAGCATATTTCCAAGGCGCTCGCCATCTTGCGCGAGCGAATGAAGCATACAAACATAGAGAATTAGAAGGAAAAATCATGAATAAGGATAAGAATCAAGATCAAGAACTGGATTATAGAATGGATTCTGTATCAGAAAGTATTTCTGAGAATGCTTCTGAAAAAGTTTCTGATGCCCGGCTTTCCCAGATATTCGGGGAAGCCCTGGGCGATGAGCCTTCGAAGGAAGAAACGCTGGCAGCTTGGGAAGCCTTCGAGAAGAAGCATATTTCTTCTGAGGAGGAACATCTACAGAAGGCAGAAGATGAATTGTCTGAGAAAAAGATAGAGGATGAAATCGGAGGAGAATCTTCATCCAGAAAGATTTCCAAAGCCCGAATCCTGACTTGGATTACGGCATCTGTTGCAGTAGCGGCAAGCCTCTTCCTTTTTATTTTCCGTTCATCCCAGGAGATTTCTCAGCCTACGGAGTTCTCCATGGAACTTTTCTCGGAGGTCACTTCTCCCAAGCAGGTGGAGCAGACCCTGAGCGATGGCTATTGCGTGGTTTCTACCCCGGCGGCAACCACCACCTTGGTAACGCTGAGCGATGGTACCAAGGTGATGCTCAACGCCAATTCTACGCTCGAATATCCTGCATCTTTCGATGATGCAGAAGTCCGGGAAGTCCGTCTGAAGGGCGAGGCTCATTTCGAGGTAACCAAGAATCCTCATCGTCCTTTTGTGGTAAAAGCGGGCGAGATGCAGACGCAGGTATTAGGCACCATATTCGACGTGAAAGCCTATCGCAAGGATGCCCCAAAGGTAACCCTGATGCAGGGCAAGGTGAAGGTGAGCAATGCCGATACGGAGGTAGAAATGCGCCCGGGGCAGACTGCTACGCTCCAGGCGGATAAGATAGTAGTGTCTAAGGCTTCCCCTTCAGCCTCTGACTGGCTGGAAGGCGATTTCGATATGGATCAGGTTACGCTGGCAGAGGCGATGAGCGACATCGGAGCCTGGTACAACAAGACCGTAGTCTTCCAATCCCAGGCGAATATGGGTAAGCTCATCCACTTCCGCTTCTCCCGCAGGGCAAGCCTGCAGGAAATCATCACGGCGCTGAACGAGATGGGTGTGGCAAAAGTCAGAATAGAAAAGGGCAAGATCATGGTGCTTTGAGCCATGATCTTGCCCCTTTTCCTATTCCATCAAAATCGATTCCTGCAATCGGCTGCAAATGTAGAAACTTTCCTTCTAAAAAGGAAAGAAATCGGCAATTATTTCCTTTTAAAAAGGAAAGTTTCTGTTTTTATCTAATCCTTGCGGTTTCAGCTACATGCATAATCGAAGAGAGTATTTAAGTGGAAAAGCAAATGGATTGGGCTTGCCTTCTAGAGAAGAGGGGATTTCCCTGGGGCTGCGTTCCAGTTACCCTGCTAAATCTTCCAGATTCCAGTTCTTCCAATTAATTTTAAGAGGGTATGCATCTTTCGCTTGTCCGTCTGCTTTACTTTTTTATATTGTGTAACATATTGATTATTAATTAATTATATATATAATATATATAAATATATATAAAAATGAGGGTAGGAGGGATATGCTGAAAAATTAATTGGAAGATTTGGAATCTGGAAGATTTTCTAATTTACTTTCTTCTAAAAGGCTTATTATCAGATAGTTAATGCAAAAAGTGGCGTTC
>ERZ773188.2012-NODE-2012-length-20845-cov-4.541029_pt1 | contig 20845 bp, 23 predicted proteins | sample MGYA00581011_ERZ773188 | MGnify/ENA primary metagenome ERZ773188 (study PRJEB29015, sample SAMEA2737798) | human gut metagenome | biome: human gut; feature: human-associated habitat; material: faeces | place: China | collected 2012 ...
TGTCAGCTTCGCTGACCAGAATCACGCGCCAAGTCTCACGGACGTTCGACTTGAAAACTGGTTCATTTTTATACAAAAACCAGTCCTTCTGTATATTCATTTTGAAATACGCCGCTGCGCTTCATCCGCACCGTCTGGTATAAATGCGAGGCGTACACCTCCTGCTCCAGCAGCGCGAGCGCCGACGGGGAGAGGTTCTGGGCGGCATCTGCCATTTTAGTGATGAGGGGGATGCTGCTTTTTTTATGCAGACAGGAGAGCAGAGGGCTGCTCTGCCTGCGAAAACCGAGAATCCGTGCATAGAGTGCATAGCCCTCGTCCTTCCACCGGGAAATATCTTCCTCGCGCATACCGAGTACCAGATGCAGAAGCGCCCGGCTGACACGCGTGTAGGTAAGCTGGCGCGTCTTTAACGCCTGAATCCGTTCTTCAAAAGAGAGAGGAAAGTAAGGTGGTTTTGCAAGACGGGCGGCAAGCTCCGGGGAGAGATCTGCGATGCGGGATATAGCCTGCGTATTGGTATCAACAGACAAAGTGCTGGAAGGCATAACAGCGTTTGTGGCAGCAATGGAACCTTTCGCTGAAGATTTCTGCATCTGTAAAACAGCCATATTTAAAAGTTCTGAAAAGTCATCCGTAAAAACGGGAAGCGCCCCTGCGTATGCGGGATGCGTCACGGCTGGCAGATGAGGTATTAAAATATTAAATGAAATCTCACTTTTTGAATCAGAACCCGGTTCCTGTTTTAGTGAAGCTGGACCATCTGCTGACAGTTTTTCATAGCTCTTCCGAACTATCCCGCGAATTGCCGAAGCGGATGGAAACTTTGCTTCAGACAGTGCATCCTCATGATATCCGCTTCCCTCCCGCGAAATCGTATAAAATTCCATCGGGCTGTGCAGATCTTCCGCCGCCCGCAGATATTCAATCCCAAGGATATTATTAGGGGAGTTTAAAATGGAAGACCATATATGAGAGTTCGACACATCTGTATTTGCGTGAAAATCTTCCACATTTTCAACTCTTGTCCCGCCCGCCTGTGTTTCTCCCAGCGCCTTCGCCCGTGCCTGCGGATAAGTCAGTCCCGCCTTCAACCCTTTCCGCAGCCGTTCCTGAAATTCTGCCGATTCGTGGTTCAGCGCAGAAGCAGCCTGCTTAAGGAATTCAATCTGCCCGCATTCACTGCCGAACACAACGGCATCCACACCGATCGCCGACAGAAGCGCGACTCCATAGGCGGCAAATTCATGCGCCGAGGCGGTAGAAAAAGCGACCGGCATCTCAAGTACCAGGTCGGCACCGGCGAGAAGAGCGGCTTTTGTACGACGGTACTTATCAAAGATGGCGGGTTCGCCGCGCTGGACGAAGCTGCCGCTCATCAGGACGACGCAGTAGTCTGCGCCGGTCAGTTCCCTTGCCTGCTGCATATGATACAGATGTCCGGCATGGAACGGGTTATATTCGGTAATTAAACCAACGATTTTCATAAATTTCAATCCTGTTTTTTGCATTTTTGCGAGGAATTTTGTAGCAGCCTATTTATAATAGAAATAAAAATAAAAGACTGTTGCTGTTGCGGCAGAAAAATCTGTAAAAAATAGCAGCCATTTTCTGCTTCATTTACATTATATAGTGGAAGTGCGGGAGCGTAAAGGAAAAATTATAGTGCATCTTGTTAAAAATTTAATTAATCAAAAATTTGAAAATCGCTCTTGTATACAATAAACAACTGGTATATAATGTTAGCAGTAATAGACACACACTTATGAAAGGGGTTTTATAACCATGGCATTTATTGACAAGATTAAGGAAAGAGCAAAAGCAGACAAGAAAACCATCGTTCTTCCAGAGTCAATGGACAAGAGAACATACGAGGCAGCTGAGAAAATTCTGAAAGAGGGTATCGCAAATCTGATCATCATCGGTACTCCGGAAGAGATTGAGAAAAACGGCAAAGGCTTCGACATTTCCGGTGCCACCATCGTTGACCCGTACAATGATCCGAATAAGCAGAAATACATCGACAAGTTCGTTGAATTAAGAGGCAAAAAAGGTGTTACTCCGGAAGTCGCAAAAGAGCAGATGGAGAAAGACTATATGTACTATGCTTGCCTGATGTGCAAGTGCGGCGATGCTGACGGCGCTGTATCTGGTGCATGCCATTCTACCGGCAACACCATTCGTCCGGCTCTGCAGCTTCTGAAGACCAAACCGGGTATCAGCTCTGTATCTGGCTTCTTCCTGATGGAAGTTCCGGATTGCGAGTTCGGTGAGAACGGTCTGTTCGTATTCGCTGACTGTGCAGTAAACACTGACTTCGATTCCAACAAGCTGGCTGAGATCGCTGGTCTGTCCGCAGAGAGCTTCAAGATGCTGGTTGGCGCAGAGCCGAAGGTAGCTATGCTGTCCTATTCTTCTATGGGTTCCGCTAAACATGATGATGTTACCAAGGTAGCAGATGCAGTTAAGATCGCTCATGAGAAGTTCCCGGAACTGAAACTGGATGGCGAGCTTCAGCTTGATGCAGCACTGGTTCCGTCTGTAGGCGAGGCTAAGGCACCGGGCAGCACCGTAGCTGGACATGCTAACACCTTAGTATTCCCGTCCCTGGAAGCAGGCAACATTGGTTACAAACTGGTTCAGAGACTTGCAAAAGCAGGCGCTTATGGTCCGGTTCTTCAGGGTCTGTCCATGCCGGTAAACGATCTGTCCAGAGGATGCTTCGCAGACGATATCGTAGGCGTAGTAGCTATCACAGCTGTACAGGCTCAGCAGGCATAATTAATACCAATTGGAATCAAATGGATGGAGAACTGGCACCGCGTCAGAGAATCTTAAATCCGTTTAATTAAGAATTAAAAGTGATAATTACAGTTCAGCCCGGTATTCATACATAATCCTGCAGTTCACAACAGGGCAGTGCAGACGCTTTTGCAGATGCTTCCGTGTGAACCGCATATAGAGAATACCTGCGGCTGAATTGTGATGTTATAAAGAAAGGAATCTATTACCATGAATATTTTAGTTATTAACTGCGGAAGTTCTTCCTTAAAGTATCAGTTAATCAACTCTGAGACAGAGGGCGTTCTGGCTAAGGGTCTTTGCGAGAGAATCGGCATCGACGGTATGCTGACTTACCAGCCGGAGGGCGGCGAAAAAGAGAAATCTGAGATCGCTATGCCGACCCATACAGAGGCTATCAACGCAGTTCTGGCAGCCCTGACTAACGAGAAGAGCGGCGTTATCAAGAGCCTGTCTGAGGTAGGTGCAGTTGGACATCGTGTCGTACACGGCGGCGAGAAATTTACTTCTTCCTGCTTAATCAACGACGAGTCCATGAAAGCGATCGAAGAGTGCAACGATCTGGCACCGCTTCACAACCCGGCAAACCTGATCGGTATTCGTGCCTGCCAGGAACTTATGCCAGGCGTACCGATGGTAGCTGTATTTGATACCGCTTTTCATCAGACCATGCCAGATGTCGCTTACACCTACGGTATTCCGTATGAATACTATGAGAAATACAAAGTTAGACGTTACGGCTTCCATGGTACTTCCCACAGCTACGTATCTAAGAGAACCGCTGAGATCGTTGGAAAACCGTATGATCAGATGAAGATCATCGTTTGCCACCTGGGTAACGGCGCCAGCATCTCCGCTGTAAACTGCGGCAAATCCGTAGACACCAGCATGGGTCTGACTCCACTGGAAGGTCTGGTTATGGGTACACGTTCTGGTGACCTCGATCCGGCTATCATCGATTTCGTAGGTAAAAAAGAAGGTCTGTCCCTGGATGAGATGAACGAAGTCCTGAATAAGAAATCCGGTATGCTCGGTATCTCCGGCGTATCCAGCGATGGTCGTGATCTGGAAGCAGCAGCTGAGACTGGCAACAAGAGAGCACAGCTGGCTCTGGACGTATTCGACTACCGCGTAATCAAATATATCGGTGCATACGCAGCAGCTATGAACGGTGTAGATGCAATCGCATTTACCGCTGGTATCGGCGAGAACAACATCAAGATGAGAAAAGATGTTTGCAGCAGCCTGACCTACTTAGGCGTTAAACTGGATGAGGAGAAGAACAACGTAAGAGGTGAGGAGAGAATCATCTCTGCTGACGACTCCAAGGTTCAGGTTCTCCTGGTTCCGACCAACGAAGAGCTGGCTATCGCCCGCGAGACTCTTGCACTGGTAAAATAATTAAATATGAATTAAAATTTGCAAAAATATGTAAAATTAATCATTGACAAACGCGCTCGACCTTTGTATAATATCAAAGTGCGTATTAGGAGATTAGTATGCTGATTCATTTATCGGAACTTTTTAACTGCGAGGGTAGAAAGAAAGTCTATACAGTCGAGACTGCGCTGGACTCTGTTGATTTTGACGGAGAGACGTTTCAGATTGAGAAGGCTGAGCCTTTTGAACTGGAACTGACGGCTAAGACACGGCATAAGTATACGATGAGTGGTCATGCGACGCTGACGGTGGGAGGTCACTGTGCGCGTTGTCTGGAGCCAGTATCTTTCGACTGCGAACTGGATTTTGGACGAGAGTTTGAGGTGCAGGACGGTCAGGAGGAGAGTTTAGATGATGAACCCTTTATGAAGGGGTACAATCTGGATGTAGACCAGTTGGTTTGCAACGAACTGCTACTGAGCTTGCCTATGAAAGTCCTGTGCAGAGAAGACTGCAAGGGGATTTGCAATAGATGTGGTACAAATCTTAATCTTCGGACTTGTACCTGTGACACTAGGTCGCTCGATCCAAGGATGTCGGTTATCCAGGAGATATTCAATGAATTTAAGGAGGTGTAACCATGTCTATCTGTCCTAAGAACAAATCTTCCAAAGCAAGAAGAGACAGCCGCAGAGCTAACTGGAAAATGAGTGCTCCGAACTTAGTAAAGTGCAGCAAGTGCGGTGCTCTGATGATGCCTCACAGAGTGTGCAAAGCTTGCGGAAGCTACAACAAGAAAGAAATCGTTAAAGTAGAAGACTAATGATTTTTCCTTATTTTACAAGGGTTAGACGGGTTTCGGTTTGACCCTTGTAATCTATTTTAACCCAATTTTAACCCAATTCATCAAACGAGCTAAATGGTATAATTTGATTTATTCATCAATGTTATAACAAAATAATTATAAGTTTAGTCAAGGGTTGGTTAGTAAATTCTTTGAAATTTTACTACTTTTCACATTAAAATCCATAACACATATATGTAATATTTACTTTAAAAGTAAAAAATAGGGATGATATCTAATTAAAGATGTCATCCCTATTTCCGTTTCTGATTTGCAATCCCAGCATTGCTCTATTACTATAAATCAAGTAATGTTATTTTGTCAATCATTATTTAATTCTTACTACACCATCCGCATCTGCATTTGCCGGAATTTCCTCGTTCTCATACATATATCCTTCAGCATCAAAAGCATAATTAAGCCCATTAATCACTTCAAATCCATTCGTAGTACAAGTATATCCTTTGTGAATATACCACCATTTACGCGATGATTTTACTGAACATTCGTACACCCAACCACCATCAATATACTTTGCAGAGATCCAACCATCCTTGTCTGGAAGATAATACCAAACATCTCCATTTGATACAAATGTCTTTTTCGTTGGATGAACCAGTACAGTATTTTGTACAGTGCCAATTATTGAACCTGACACAGGGTAGGAACGAATATTTAAACCACTATCTACACACACTGAGACACCTCTAAAACCAGTTTTAATATCATATGTAACCAACTGACTACCTTCTGACACAGCAAGACTATATAATGGTCTTCCATAGCCTGCAATGCGACTGTTATTTAAGATATATTTTTTTTTACACACAGCACCACCATTAGGCACAACAGCAGTTCCATCAGATGTGTTACCTTCAACAGTATAAATATATTTTGAATCTACTTTATAAACTAATCCGGTATGACAAATACGTTTTCCGTTTGTGAAGAAAATTTGATCCCCTCGCTGTGGTTTAGAAGTGTGCCATGCTCCTTTATTTTTATATAATTGAGCAGAAGCTATAGTGTAATCATCAAAATCTCCACATAAAACCTTTTTAGCATTACATACATCAAATGCTTTATAGAAACACCAATCAACAAAACTATCACACCAATATGCCGGATAATCCATTACAGCAGGATAAATCTTATTCATTTCATATCCGTATTTCGTATAATTTTTATCACCAGCATTAGCAGTCTTATTATATAAATTAACACCTGATGCTTTCTCTAAATAACCAACTTCAGCAAGAGCAATATTAATTACCGCATCAATTGCATTTGTAACAGAAGAATAAGTCTTCATTTCAAATCATCCCTTTCTAAAACAACTTATACCTTGGTTTCTCTTCACCAAAAAACCAATATCTTAAATAATCGTCTAAAACAATAGCAATCAAAATAAGTGGAATCCATAATAAAGCATATGGCAGACAAATCTGACCTAACAAATTAAATGGAACATTTGAGTAATCCCAAACATCCCATTTAAGCCATAGGTTCACAATACACCCACATATAAATTCTCCGCATAGAGTAAATACTAACGCTTGTAGAATTTGTCTCCATAACGGTATTTCCCAAGACTCTATTTCATTGAGTAGTCCAGCAAAGATAAAACACATTCCAGCCAAACAGAACATAGACCAATGGCTGTATCCGCGCCATAGAACCTCAATGTTATAATAAATACTGCCACCTACATAGTATAAAAATCCATATTTAAGCAGTAGCTTCAGTTGTTGTTTCATTACCAGACACCGCCTTTACGATAAGGTTGCTCTGTTTCATGATCTGATTGTAGTCATCCAGATATTTTCCTGTCAGAGAAACACCGTAGGTAATATCAAGGACGGTTTCAACATCAGATTCTTCTTTATACGTATCAGAAATCATATGCTTTAATTGATTGAAGTATGTAGTCTGAACGGTAGCGTTCATTTTTTCAGCGATATAGATAGACGCAATCTGTTCTGGTGTATATAACTTACAAGAACCTCCATCGCAGTGATATGGCTGTTGAAGCTTTGTCGCCGCTGAGAGCTGGAACAAGGAATCAATGTTACTCTGATCTCCAGATGCGATACCATAAGAAAAATGCTCATCTACTCCGTTAATTTGAATTGTTACACCGTCCTCAATGGCTTTATTGCAAACGCTAGATAATTCCGCGATTTTCTCCGTCAGAGCCTCCGCGAGAGTAGGAGAGTATTCAATGCCAACCTCTTTGCCTATTTCCTGTTTCTCTGCGATGGATAAGTTTGGATAAGACTTTAAAATTTCCAGTGCATCTTCACCACTTTCCACACCGATTTCGATTGCTTTTACCAGAATCTTTTTTTGCATATCATTAATCATTTGCAACACCTCCAATCATATTTGCCATAGCCAGCACAAGTTGTTTATTTTCGTATTCAAGCTGCATCTGACAGAGCTGGTTATAATCCCAGTACGGATACAAACTCCATCCAGCGTTGATTTTGTTTCCATCTTCATCAAGTTCATAAACCTGATTACCTTCTTCATCGACCTGTGGCAGGTTCGTCTCAGGATCAATGGTAATTTTCCAAACTGGTTCGTATTTATATCCACGAATAAATCCGATGCATTTTCCTTTAAATTGTTCATCGGAAATTTCGTATTCTTTCAGGGTTTCATCAGTTGTGGTATTTACATCCACAATTTCATATCGTTCATTAACATAAATTTTCATGTGGTTTTCCTTTCTGGCGCGATTCGCCTACATTGCAATGAGAATAAGAGAACATAAATGATATACGGAAGAAAAAGGAGAATATCATTTATGAAATACGAGACATTTTTAAGAAGAGAAAATTTAACCGACAGCACAATCCAGAACTATGTTTGGACGGCAAATTATTTTAAAACACATTATCCAGAAGTGAATAAGACCAATCTTTTATCATACAAAGAGTATTTAATGGAGCATTATGCGCCCAGCACTGTCAACGTCAGAATTTTGGGAATCAATAAGTATTTACAGTATCTTGGAAAAGAAAAGCTCAGATTAAAGACCGTTCGAATCCAGCGCAAGACATTTCTTGAGAATGTAATCAGTAACGCCGACTATATCTATTTAAAACGCAAATTTAAGAAAATGAAGAACAAACAATGGTATTTTGCGATTTGGTTCATGGCTGCGACAGGTGCGCGTGTTAGTGAACTTGTTAGATTTAAGGGCGAGAATGTCGAGATGGGATATGTGGATTTATATACCAAAGGCGGTAAACTTCGCAGAATCTTTATTCCAGCAAAACTTCAAAAAGAAGCATTGATATGGATTGAAAAGACAGGGAGAAGGAGCGGCTTTATTTTTCTGAACCGTTTTGGGAATCAAATTACAACGCGCGGATTGGCACAACAGATTAAAAGATATGCTGAAAAATCAAAAGTATCAGCCGAAGTGGTATATCCGCATTCATTCCGGCACAGATATGCTAAGAATTTTTTGTATAAGCATAATGACTTAACCTTACTTGCAGATTTGATGGGACATGAAAACATTGATACAACCAGAATATATCTCAGAAAGACATCAACCGAACAAAGGGCGATCATAGACAGGGTAGTGACATGGTAAGCTCTCAGAATGCCTTATTTGAGGGATTTATTCGTTAGACGTAAAAATATTCAATGAGAGTATTTTGCCGCGTTCTAGGACTAATTCTGTGCGTTTGATGGGGTGTCTATTATAATTTGGTTGATAGTATTTTATTCTGCAATTTGGACAAAGGTTCTGTCCCGTAGAATTTATATATACTTGACCGCATTTAGAACAATTCTTTATTTGGTGCGATGTTCTCATACGTTATTCGATCCTCCTGCGTTATGATTTTAAATATATCATAATACAGGCTAGTTAAGTTGTCAAGAATTTTACAGAACATATGTTCCTGAATGTGCTATTTAGATAATGGGTATTATGGGAAGTTTTGAAGGATATGTAAGCAACCCACTTTATCTATTCAATAATGGTTCTTATGGTGGTGGACAATCGGGGATTAGTATAATGAGCAACCACACTGCTTATGGTTCTGTTTCTTTTGGTTCCTCTATACAAGGTTCTAAGTTATATAAGGGAGATATTATAATACGATTTAATAATATTCAAAATCTTTCTGGTTGGAATTACTTAAAAATATATGGTAATGTCGAAATGTGGGCTAGAATCGGCGGTGGAGTTTCTACTAAAAATAATGAAGTATATATATCATCATATAAAGCCGAAGCATACTGGGGCAATTCTGAGGTTATATCAGGAAATGGTGTTTGTATTTGTGATATATCTTCTTTTTCTGGAAATTTATTGGATTTATATATCTGTTGGTAATGTTTTTGGAAGTAGTATAAAATCTGTATCTATATTTCAAGTATATCTTTCAACTAATTAAGATAGTTGTATTTTTAATATTGTAAAATCTTCACTATAGTAGTAAGAAGAACTACTAACATATTTATTTTCCAGACGAATATAAAAACTTGTGTTTATATTAGAAAGGTTTATTGAGATAGTTTTTTCTGTGCCATCAGCAACTTGACTAGATTGAGCAATTATACTTCCAGAGCTGTTATATATTTTAGCTTCTAATGTGCAATTAACGTTTCTCTTCGAGAACATGATGACAGTTAAGTTATTCCATGGATTTCCCACGATTAATTTTTTTTTTCCAATATCAACTGCTTCAGTTGATTGTCTGTATTTATTTTTTGTAGTAATAGCAATAGAAGTTTGTTGTTGCGTAATTGAAACTCCACCAGAGTCATCAATACCCTGAACATACGAAGTAAACCATCCAATGTTATATCCACTGCCCCAAGAACCACGATTATATATAGTTCCATTACCAGAATAATAACCCTCATAACTTCCCGTAATACCCAATATGGAAACACCCTTCTTAATAACACTGGCATTAAGCCCAATTCCGCTTGCTAATGTTGAGGTTGCGATACGTGCCTCTGGTGCCCAAGCAGCTCCATTTGACCGATAAATGCCCTCTGGAAGTGCATTGATGGCTACATATCCATTACCCTGTCCAAATCTACCAAATTGAGCTTGTCCACGTTCTGCAAGAGTACCTGTAATCTTAGAACCTTTGACATAAGCAATTTTTCCACTTGAAATTTGATTTGCTATCGCAGTCGCATCAGAAGTGGCAGCACCAGCGATTCCAAATGCACTTTGTCCTTCTAATAATTTCTCGGCAGTCAATCCACCAGCAGTAGCCATATCTCCCTGTGGTACGGCGAATAATGTATTAGGAGTAATAAATCCTTCAGTGCCATTATATCTAATTTCTGCACGCGCCGTTCCATCGCTGTTAATAGATGTAAAAGCTGCATCACCCTCGATTACTTTCGTGGCGTTTTCTGCTGTATGAGTAATCGTAGCGCGGTTGGTGAGATGTTGCATTGTACCTTCTGCCAGCTCGTCATCAGTATCCGCGCCGACATACGTAGTTTCTTCGAGTACATTCGCGGCGGTAGCAGTCAATTCATCGGAGCCGACACCGCCACCAATGCTTAAATTTGTAGATCCTATCATAAAGAACCTCCTTAATTATTTTATTTGTTGATATATAATCTTCTTCGGTATACAATTATCCAAAAAGGATAGGAGACTAGCTGTGACAAATTTTGAAAAAATGAAGCAGTATCTCATCTCAGAAATCTCAAAACAAATCAATCAAATGAACGAAGAAGACTTTGTTGAATTCACCTATGTTTTAAGTGGTGATTGTATGCTTAAAAAAGACAGCGTTAAATTCGATCTGTCTGGAATATTTAGTTGTAAGGATTGTTCCGAATATTATGGCAAATCCAAAAGAAGTTGATGGCGAAGAATGTATGAATAAATTCAAGAACTATCCATCGCAAGAATAATATAAAAACAGAGATGCCATCATGACACGACATCTCTGTGAATTTAATTATATAGAAGTATCACTACATACTTTAATCAAGTTAATCGCAAGTTCTTTTTCAGGAATTTTGACTGAAATGAATGAAATAGTCCCATCGCTAGAATTATCATCAATTGCAACACTAGCTTTAGATGCTGGAATCAAAGAGGCGTTGTTAAACCAAACTTTTATCTCGTCCGTTCCAAGAACCTTATCATTCATATAAGTCCATTTATATTTGAATCCGTCTGTACGTTCTGTTGCTACCCACTCAGCAACAGGAATCGTTATATTCTTAGCAACCGTAATTTGAGCTATATCCCCAAGATCAATATCTTTTTTTGTTAGTTTTCTAAAACTTGCAACACCATCCTTATCTGATGGTGCAGCAAGAACAGTACCTTGTGTTTGAACAGCCGTTTTATCATATTTGTTATTCAAATTCTCATCTAAATTCTCAATATCAGAAGTTTTGTGAATATGAGAAATAGGGGCAAATATTTTTTTACATTCTGTGAGAAAAAGTTTCAATTTCTCAGGACTAATAAAATTAATCAGCTTCATTTAATACCTCCATAATTTTAAAAAGTCCATGAGGAATATTTCATCCTCACAGACCTAATTAAAAATAAAATCTAATTAAATTAAGCAGTTGGGAACATTGCCTTAATCTCTGCTTCCGTAGCTTCTACATACTCTACGGATTCAAGGGTTTCAACTCTGGTAGCCAATGCATTTACATCGCCCTGTGCTTTAGCGGCAGCTTCTTTATTAGCTTTGATAGCATTAGCGGTAGCACCACCTTCAGCCAGAGAAGCCTTGTTTGCTGCAACATCAGTTCTCAGAGTGGCAACATCAGCCTCCTGAAGAGCACTGTCAGCTTTATTCAGAGAATCCTGAACAGCCTTTGCTAATTTAGCTTTGGTTACATTACCATCAGCAATTTTAGCTGTTACAACAGCACCATCTGCTAACTCAGCAGTACCTACAGAACCAGCTACGATAGTTGCACTGATTTCTCTTGTAGAAGAATCAATAGCAAGCTGAATCTGAGTTGCGTTAGCTTTCACAGTATAAATATCTACCAGTTTACCAACATTGATATAAATGGTGTCTTCTGTAGCATTAGCCAGAGTAAGAACTAAATATGTACCTGCTTCCTGACCTTTTGGATTTTCCTGAACCACACCAGATTTAACAACCATATCTTTCGGAATATCAATGGTTGTCACAGTCTTACCACCCTGTTTGATTGTATAGGACTTAGCCATACCCTCAGTAGTTGTGGTAGTATCAACTGTGATTTCACCAGCGGTTTTTACAGAATCAATTGCAGCCTTGTTTTCGTTTACTGCGCCTACAAGATCGTTTTTTGCAGTAGTTGTTAAACCTTCAAGATTGCCAATCTTTGCCTCAACAGCACTCTTAGCATCTTTAACCTGTTTCTTTACAGAACCATCAACGGTATCAGCGCCATCAAGTTTATCCAGCACCTTTTTATTAGCTGTAATCTGCGTCTGTAATGCGTCCTTTGCATCCTTAACAGCCTTTGCTACGGAGCCTTCCGCATCCTCTGCGCCATTCAATTTAGTAATGGCAGTAGTGTTAGCTTCTACCTTTTTGTTTAACTCTGTCTTAGCGTCCCCAATTTCTTTAGTTACATCAGCAGATTTAGCCAGATCAGCCAGTTTAACACCGCCATCAGCAACAGAACCATCGCCATTAGCGATAACTACATCACCAGCGGTTGCATTTTTAATCAGGTGCATAAAGTCGCTGAGATCGGTTTCTGGTAACTCAATGGTGTAAGCTGGTGCTGTGTCACCAACTGGTTCAGCAACCTTATAGAATTTAAGAGTATGACCATCAATAGCGACAGTCTTCAAAGATCTAGCATCAGCTTCAGAAATTTTTCCTTCAAAATATTTCTTGGAAAGAGTAGTATACTGATTAAGGTTATTAAGAGATACATAAGTGAATTTTGTTGTTTCTGCCATAAAACAAATCCTCCTTAAAATTAAAATAATGTGTTAATATCTGAATCTTCGACTTGCGAGAAGCTTTCATTTAATTTTGTGTCAATTTTTTCATCAATTATTGAATCAAGACCAGCATTAATTACCTGAGTAACATATTGCTGAACTTCATCCTTGGTAATAAAATCTAAGGCTGCAATTTTCTCATTTACATAGGTTTCAGTTGCATAACCTTGTTCTTTGATCCATTCTTTTGTTGGAATAGTGGTCTGTGATTCAATTTGATTTTCAGAAATTTTATAATCTGTAATTTCTAAAGATGTGATTTTTTTTATTGATATTGTAGAATCTTCATTTTTACCAACAATAAAAATATTATCATTGGTAGATAGATAAGTTGTTGTGTCTTCTGAACAAACTTTATATTGCCCTTTTACTTTATAAATACCAGAATCAAGTTCTGAAATTGTAACAGGATTGTCCAGAGTGCCATTTAAACTATCGATAGGTTTGTTACCTAAGCTATCATAATCAATTTTAGATGTACTGTCTGATAGACAAGATATGTAATATTTATCATCCTGATTTTTATTTACGATATAAGCTTTATAAGTACCATCATTTAAAATCGCAATAAGCTGTCCTGCATAAGTATCAGATAATTCGTTTATTTTCTCTTTCGCAGTATCTTCATCTGGAAAACGATAGATCTTAGAACGAACAGGATTAATAGATAGGTCAGCACCAATAAAAATATTCTCATGAGAATCGTTTGTATAAATAATATCATTTGCATCTATCTTACCTGCATTAATAAGTTTTTGAATCTCATCACGCTTGATATATGCAAATTTAGCTCTTTGAGTAGATTGTTTAACAGTCATTATGAACCATCCTCCTCATCATCGTAGGTGTTAATAACGACCATTCCATCCTTGGTATTGTCGGCAATTGCATCTCCTAGATCAGAAAGTTTAATACCCTCACCTTTCTTTTCACCGTTGGATGTACCATAAATCTCATTGGATGTAATATCCAATTTAATATCGTCAAGTTTTTCATCAGAGAGTGTGTTCTGTAAGTCAGCCATTGCTTTGTTTGTTTGTTGCATTACAATCAATCTTTGATCAAGACCACTTAATAAACCGTCAGGTAAAGTCATCCAATCAGAAATTGGAATAACAGTCATAATAAATGAATCAGTCTGTCTAACAGGAGTAGTTACTTTTCCTTCTTCATTCATTTCAACTTGAATAAAATGAACTCTGAACTGAACTTGTCCAACTTCATTTGTTAGATTTGTATCAATTTTCATTTTGTATAACAGATAATCATTTTCATAATTTTCATCAGCAATTTCCAGTACAACCTGTCCTATCTTGTGATTGATAGGAGTTAAATACTCTAAATAAGCTGTGCATTCTGCCATACTTAATCCGTTGTATTCTTTATCTACAACAATTTCTAAAGTGTCAACCAGTTTGGAATTTTGCATAATTCTCTGATTTTCAGTGACAATAGTAGTATTATCACTTCTAATTAAAACTCGAAACATTTTATCACCCCTTTCTATTGTTCTCTATATATTTTAATTAATTTTATTGTTAAATCTTTTTTAGGAATTTTTACAGAAATGAATGAGATTGTTCCGTCAGTGCTATTATCATCAATTGCAACGGTTGCTTTTGATGCAGGAATAATACTTGGATTGTCAAACCATGTCATAACCCTGTCGGAGTTCTTGACTTTTTCATTTGTATAAGTCCACTGATATTTAAAACCGTCAGTACGTTCTATAGGTTTCCAATCAACAGATGGAATAGAAATATCTTCTCCAACTGTAATACCTGTAAGCTCGTCTGTTTTTTTAGAAGAATAAGCAGTATTAGCTTTTTCTTCTTCATTAGGAGTATCATTAAGACCTACTTGATATTGTCCGATCTTTGTAAGATAAGTCTTAACCTCATCCTTAAAAAATTGCTGTGTAGCTTTAACACCATCTTGTAATTGATTAATATCCACAGCACCAAATATATATGTTAAAATTGATGGATATTTACTTTTTAATGTATCCATCGTATTAACATCCATATTATCCCATGCCGTCTGATACTGAGCCAAAATAGGACGTATAGTAACTGGAACATCTTGTTTATTAGCCCAGTCATCTACTTTTCCCGGAAATTGACTACGAGGATATTCATCATATTTCTGAGTTTTTTCATTATAACTCATTAAACTGTTCCTCCTAACGTGTGTTATTATATTTCCGTTTCCAAACAAATGAGAAATCCTCTAGGAATTTATAAAGGACTAAACTCATAGTTCCATTACCGACAGACCAACTAAATGATTTTACGATATATTGATTTGCAGGATCATCTTTTCCTAGATTATGAGGTTTATATTCGATTTTCATATTTACATCTAACCACGGAATTACGAGAGTAGTAAGATTTACTGTGTCCATCATAGCGGTAGTAGTATAAGTAAGATATTCAGCCTGATTAAAACAAGCTGCATCATCTGAAAGATTAGAGTAATCTACAGATTTTTTTACTTCATATCCTAAATTGGGAATACTAAATGGACATCCTTTTGATGTTTCTTTATATAATCCATGACATTGATATTGACCTAATAAAAATAAGCCAGCCTCTAATGTTTCAGCGTCAATAGCATTAAGTCTTCTATATCTAAAAACATAAATTGTATCTGCTTTTAAAACACCAGCTTCTAATTCTTTTTGATCTCCATCATAAATAGGAATAGGATCATAATTATTTATAGAAAATTTAGGAGATTTTAAATTATCAGAACAAATCTTAATACCAATTTGTGTGAGATTATCAATATCACTCCATTTGGTTATATTTTCTAAATTAATATGATATACATTATCTGCATAAGTAGATGTTTCTGCGTATCTATCACTGTTACTCAATTCAAGAACCTTTCCCCAAACTTCAGTAACGTTATATATATTTGTAAAATCTACATCCACAGTTTCACTTTCAGATACAATACTCTGCATGATACTATTATCCAATACAACGGGATCATCTAAACATGTAGGTATTTTTCTCCAAATAAATGTTCCATCTATATCAAAAAAGAACTCCCATGAATCGTATAAATCTCGAATCTTTTCCCACACTTGAGAATATGTAACACCTGTGTCAAATTCCAAATCATAAGGAATTTCTTTATTCATTTCTTCAACTACGTAATTTTCAATATTAGCATCTTTCAATGTAGCAATAATTGACTTTCTCATATCTTCACCAGCAGGAATTAAAAGACCATGAGCAGTAATGTTTTGTGTATCGTCACCCATATGAGATGAACCATATCCACTCAGTTCTCCACCTAATGTACCATCATACAAAGCTATTAAATCAGGACAGGTTAAAGATAAGGTTCTATCAGATGCGCTATAAGAATAATTGACAGAAGAGTAAACAAAAGTACCTAATTTATACCAAATGATTTTCTTTTCGCGTAAAGAATAGATACCATAACTTACACGAAGTCTTTTATCTAACCATATTTTTTTATCTTTACCTATTTGGAATGTGCTATCTGTCACAACAAGAGTAACTTTATAACTACGCCTTTGCATACTTTCAGAATCAACAGAATATGTATCATCTATTACATTACCTGTTATTATATCTAATACTTTAAAATTACTACTAAGTAACTCTACTTTAATGTAAATATTTTGTTCACCCTGTTTTAACAAATTAAGATCGGCTTGTGTTACTATATAAGACATAAAATCACCTACCGATCTACTTCTGAATCAATGAAACCGTTGTCTGCGAGATCTCCAACATAATAAGCATCTCCACATTCTGTTACACTGAACTTAGTTGTAATGTTATTATAATTGTCTGTGGATTCAGAGATAGAAGAGGTGATACCAATCATATAAATATTACCGTTAGGATCTTTTAATATTTTTGGCATACCATTTGATAAAAATTCATTTAATTGATTTCTAAAATCCCAACTATTTTCCCAATCCCATTCACAATCTTTAAGTTCAACAAAAATACATTCAATATCTCCAGAATAATACTTGAGGTTTCCATTTCGTATAATTACTGGTCGTTGCCTTCCCCATGTTTCAACTATGTTTACTTGTTGATTTAATGTTCTATCAAATTTCATATCCATAACAAGAGGATATGAAGCTCCACGTTCTACCATAAAGAAATTATTAAAATCTGATTTTACTTCATTTGTGATATATTTGTTTTCGCCGCCAGAAATAACAGGAGCATACGCATATTCAATCTCACCAGTTGGTTCTAAATAATCGATGAAATGAATTTCAAAATCCTTATTGGTTTTTATATCTTTTTCATAAATGGTTTGGAATTTAGAATCTTTGGATGTTCTCTTTTTGATTCTTACAGATTCGACAATACTTTCAGTAAAACTTACATTTCCACCATATAAATCGCCTTTATAAACTGAATGAAGTCTCGTATCAAATGTCCATTGAGAAGGAATTTTACCTGTAAAATCTGATGCATTTATTACAGCTACAGTAACATATGTCTCATCATAAATAGCATTTGATAATGTTAATATTTCAATATCATCTGTAGCTGGGAGAGAATTGAGTAGGGTAGATGGTTCGCCAGTGCAAGTTCTTCCTAAAATCATTCAATTACCCCTCCTTTTTATCTACTAAAACAACTTTAATATTATATAAATTTGATTCTCTTGTAACCAATAACGAGAACTGTTGATTGTCTGTTGGGACTTTTACATAATTACTATAAATTGTATAAATCCGCCCACCTGTCTCTACTTGTAATTCAAAATATGATTTATAACCATCAGAATTAGAATATGAGCCTTCTCTATAAATTACATCTGCTGATGTTTTTTCTCCTGTAAAATGGACAATAGAGGTATTTAGATTAGGTTTTTCGAAAAGATATATATCACTATGATCTCCAGCTACTTCAAAACCAATATCATATGTGATAGAATTATTTCTTAAATCAATTTTATCGCCATCAATATATTCCACATCTTTTTCTGATGTAGCATTCGTAGAAATAATATTTGATTTAACTTCAATTGCTCCAATATCAGCCATGTTATTCACTTCCAAAGGAGAGAATACTTGTGCCTGAATATATTGTACAGAAAATAAAATAAATCCTGTATCTATTTCCATTCCATGAACAGTTTTTCCTGTCGCACGAACATAATATTCCTTAGCATTCTCCAATTTTGATATTACATATTTCATAGAATTTACATCACTAGCAATTTCTCCAGAATCTTGTAATAATTGCATACTGTAATTGTACAATTTTATATTGTATGTGTTCAAATCTTCGTTTTCTGACTGTGCATATGAAACATTGATTTCATATGTAGATGCTCTTACAATATCTGAATCATTAAGTGATAATTTAAAATCTGGTTCACTAAAACAATAAAAAGGAGTGCCTATAGCCTGAGTCTCTGATTCTACACCATCACTATCAATTACTGTAATATATGCAATATAATATTCTCCATTAACTAACTTGCTAGTAGGAGATAAATCTGGTTTACTTGTGTCAATCATATTAAATTCTTGCTTCATTTGGTTAGAATCAGTCATATCATAAACTGTCTCACCAGTTTCATTTTTCTTAATAATACAATGGACTTGACGAATCTGATTGCCTTTCCATGTAAAATTAATAATTGTCCCTTTTGATGCGTCAAAAGGTTGTATAGGATGTATTTGTGCTACCAATTTAACACCTCCTTTTTATAAAATTTTGTGTGTAAAATTCAGATTATCGGGACAAAGTCTCCGAAATCGCTAAATCATTAGATTCTATAAAAACATCATATAAAAAATGCTTAGATGGAGCAGTTAGCACACAAGGATTTAATGGTATGATTAAACAGGGACAATATACGGTCGCAAGTGATGTAGGAACAAGTAAAGGGAATCCTTATGATGGATACTGTTATGGAGTATTATTTGTGATTATTAATGATGGATATACTTACAATGGTAAAAGCAACTGGATGTGGCATATCTTTATTGATACCAGTGGAAAAATTTATGAAAGACATAAAATTAATGCTGATAATTGGACATCATGGATACAGTTTAAATAATTAAGCAGATTTAAAAACTTTCCATGCTGTCCATGAATCTTTACTTCCACCAAGGGCTTTGCAAACCCCACTCCTTAGATTAAAACGCTCGGAAGTATTATAACTGAATACAATCTGTGTTATTGTGTCTCCGCCTCCATATATTACAAGCATTTGCCCATATGCGCCATCTGGCGGAGCGTTTGTACCTTGCGTTGTATCACTTAATCTATAAAATCCACTGGTTAAAACAGTATTAAAATCTGTATTTGCTGGTAAAGAACATCGCTTATCGACCTTAGTTTCAATCATGTTCCGATAATCTGAAATATGGGAAGTTAAATCAGTCTGTAATCTTGTCACATTAGCTTTCAAATTACTAATCAAAAATGCGCTCCAACTCAATGCTCCTTTGACACCTTCAAGTATAGTTGCCAATGGATTTTTTGATTTTACTTTCACAAGAGAGGGAATAATATAATTGAGAGGCTCATCATTTTCAGGGGTTTCTGTATAATTTGGTAATTTAGAAGTATCTACATCTGTATGATTTGTATCTGTAGTAGTAGGATAAATTCCATTATAATCTTCAAAGGCTGGCTGTTGTAATCCAGTAATAGCAGCACTTTGATCTGCGTTATATGAATCGTCCTGAGATGGGTTTACGATACGGATAGTTTCTGCAACCAATCCCTGTGTAGGAACTTTTTTTGCATGAAAATAAATCTTTCCAGCAGCGGATGACACCCAGATATTAGCTTTACTTCCAGCCTTTTGACTACTTGATGCAAAATATACATCCACGATGCTTTCATCTAAAACAAGAGTATTATCAAGTGTACACATATATGTTCCATCTTCCTGCGTTTTAAATTCCCCCGGCAGGAGAGTAACATTGCTTAAAATTGCAGAATTTCGTCCACTTGTATAGCCAGCGACTTTCTGCCCGTTATGATAAATAGACATAAGAATGAAACCATCCTTTCATTTATAATTTTTTATACTGGAAGAATAAATAATTCTTCCCATTTATTCATAGGCGCACATACATAAACTATATCATTCTCATTATAAGATTGAGAACTTTTAGCTGTATATTTACCACCTTTATATTCAATTTGATATTTGCCATCACTTATTTTCTTCAAAATTCTGGCTCTAAATGTTTTATCAAAAGGAGCCTCTTTTATTAAAGATTGAACTTGAGAGAATATAGTAGTGGTAATACTTTTAATTACTTCTTGGTAGTTCATAAAAAATAAACCTCCAATATAAAATATGACAGCCCTGTTATAAGCAGAGCTGTCACAAAAATTAGAATTTAAACTTAGAACGTTGCTGTGCCATAGTTAATTCAAGATTATTATATAAAGCCTTAGCAAATCCATCTGGATCTTGGACATTATTCATCATAATTTTTTCAATATTAACTTTCACGTTGCTCACAGCATTATTAACCTGTGTTCCAAGAGATGACATTGCAGAAATACCACGTTTGATTCCATTAGCATAAGCAGAAGAATATGCGTTATTAAAATTAGACATTAGAGTTTTGCGTTGTTCATCGTTTACAATCTGTTCACCAGCCTTGAGAATATATGGATACTCATTAGGATCTAACTCTTTAAGTCCCATAAGTTTCATCCAAGCTTCATCGTCATTAGCAACACCAGAACCAACCACACCAGCTTCCAAACCACTGTGAGCGATGCCAGCTTTCTTACGATTGATCTCTGCACCGGGTCCATTGTTTTCGTCCTTATTAGACCAGGCGCTCTTTCCGGGTC
>ERZ773188.2015-NODE-2015-length-20813-cov-6.286347_pt1 | contig 20813 bp, 20 predicted proteins | sample MGYA00581011_ERZ773188 | MGnify/ENA primary metagenome ERZ773188 (study PRJEB29015, sample SAMEA2737798) | human gut metagenome | biome: human gut; feature: human-associated habitat; material: faeces | place: China | collected 2012 ...
GAAATGCTCGCAGACAAGGAAAAGGCCGCAGAGAATACTTTGTGTATTCTCAAGGTCTTTGACGCCGTATGAGGGCATTTCCGCCCGGCAGAACCGCGTGCGCCCTTGTCAATCGACGCAAGCGTTGATGGACATGCCATCGCGGCGGGGAGCTTTCCCAAACGCAGCAAAAGCGCAGCCCAGATCCTCCGCAGTTTGCATCTGCGAAGGGTCTGGGCTGCGCTTTTTTCGGCTCGCCGCCGGGCGGCGGGCTCCCTGCCTGATTTCTATCCTGCGGCCTGCATCAGCACACACGCCGTCGTGCTTTGCGACATAAACGGCAGACAGAGGCCGTTTTCACCGGCGCCGATCAGCAGCTTCTCGCCGCTCGGGCTGATCAGGAGCGGATAGGTTTCGCACAGATAGTACGGTCCGTCCGTGACGCCGTAGCTGACGCCGCCGACAAGAGACATACTGACCGTCACATAGCTCGGCCCATCGAGAACCGTTTCCATCGTCCAGAAGCCGCTCCATATCTCTTTAAAATCATCCGCCGCCTCATACGTCCAGTTCAGCTCAACCGCGCCGCCCGTTTCACCCCCGGGATAGAAGCGCAGCGAGAAATCGGCGTAAGCGCCGGTCTCCCCCGCCATCGTATGCGTATACCATCCCGTGCCTGTGCTCTGTGATCCCGCCAGACCAAGCGCCGTTATGCCCGACCAGCCGTCGGCGAGCCACGGGGCCAAATACTGCGGTGCGTTCTGCCAGGCATATTCCGTAAAGTCAAACAATACATTGTCTCCGGCTTCCGATAGGCACGGCCGGATCTGACCGCAGCTTATCGCGCCGTCATAGCTCGCTGCATCCACTGCCGGATACCATTCACAGGTATTTCCGCTGTTGTCGGTGATAAGGACCTGTGTGTCGGACACATATGCCATGCCGTCAAGATTGGCAAAGAGCAGCACCGGCTCGCCTGTCTCCGAGCGGTACAGGACCTCAGAGATTTCGTTGATCTCTTTTTCATCGTTCCACCGCATACGGTTGATCGAAACCGTTGCGTTTTCATCGACCGGAACGATGCAGTAAAGATGTCCCGCGCCGCCTGCGATGTGGTTTTCGTCGATCTCCGCAATAAAGGGGTATCGGCCGAGCATCGCCTCGTTCGTTTCCCGGAGCCACGCGGGAAAGCCCGCCGCAAAGCCCTCTTCAAAGAGTCCTCCGACGCAGCCGAGGTACGCAGCGCCGAACATCGTTGCCGGAAAGTCGATCCTGTCGCGCAGAAATCCAAGCGCGGTCTCTGCCTCCGGCGAAAAGGTCTGCCGGACCGGCTGCGCGCTCCATTCCTCACCGCGCGGCGCAGGCTCCTCCGGCAGCTTATCCGGCATTCTTCCGCCGGTCTTTGTTTGCGGCACATCGCCGGCGGCGTTGTTTATGGCTTTCTCCGGTTCGGTTTGCCGCTCCTGCGCGCATGCGCAGAGCGTCAGCAGCAGAACCAGTGTCAGCAGCAGGGCGATCGTTTGCTTGCAGGAAATTCTCATAGCCGCTCCCTTCCGTTAATTCCGCTCCGGCGGGAAAGCAATCTTCCGTTTCTCCGCGCTATAATGCTTTTTCGCCCTCGCTTTGCCGGCCATATGAACTGCGGCGCACCCGCCGCCCCGACCGCAGGCGGCAAGAGCGAGAAGGCTCAGGCGGAGACGTATTGTGGCGAATGTCCGGTTCATTTTTCGCCTGCGTTTTTCATGAATAGCCGCATAGCTCCCGCCCCGAATGGGGCGGGAGCCTACTTTTGCTTGGCGTCAGCCATCCCCCTTGATATGAGATATGAGGGGGCGGCGGCATGGAACTTTGTCCCGCAGCCTGCGGTGTACGGAATTATTTAAACGTCATGTTGTTGAGAATGATGTCAGCCATCGTTCCCGGGACGAAAGCCAAGTCGTGCAGACCGATGGAGAGGGCGCGGTTGTCGTCAAGCTGCGCCACGTACTCGATCCAATCATAGCCGATGTTTCTGTAGGTGCGCCCATGGAATGTGATGCCGCCGATCACGCGGTCCTCGATATCCTGATAGTTTTCGAAATTATCCTTGTAGTAATCAAATTTCTCAACGTTCTCTCTTACCTCGAACCGGATGGCGCCGGCACCAAATTTGGTGGGATCGTCGTTATCCACCAGGCACCGTTTGCCCTCATCGTACGACCAGCCGGATACCGGAATCTTCGTCATGACCTTTACGACCACGTCATCCTTGGCAAACTGGCGAACCTCCACGGAGAAGTCCTTCATCTCGGCATTTGCAGACGCTGCCTTGTTTGCCTCCGCGTCTTCTGCTTTGACGATGTCAAGATACTTCGCAATGGCCTCATTGCCGGAGAAGCCGCTGGTGTTGTACGCACTCACCGTATAAACGCCCGACTCGTTCTCCTTGAAATTGACGTAGATGAAATGGGAGTCATCGTCCTTGGATATCCATTTGTAGTAGCGGTAGTTTGCCTTCATGTGGTCGCTGTACTCTTCCTTGACGAACTGGCCTTCCACGCCGAAGTAGGCAACGATATCATCATAGGTTGCGTCAAAAATATAATTATTGACCTCGTTCATCCAGACGTAGCCCTTCTGCACCTGCTCCTCCGTCACGATGCCGTCTCCGCCGGATACGTTCGCGGCGGTGGGCGCAGTGGGCGCGTCCGCCGAGTTGGGCGTCTGGGTCATCGCATCCGTTCCGCCGGAGCCGGAAGGAACGGCCTCGCCGCCGACCACATCCGGCATGGCGCTGCCGGCCTCCACGAGCGGGAGATACCAGTCGTCATAATAATAGGGGACGTCGTCGGGATAGTCGGCGGCGAAGTCATCCCAGAGCTGCCCCCACGGGCGCAGATACACCTCGTAGTAAAACTCGTCCTCGCCGTCTTCGTACCAGCCCTCAATGCAGATCATGTTTTCAACATCGGGGAAGCGGCTGTTGATCGCGGGATCAACGATCCAGTCGGCATGCTCCAACGGCAGATTCGTGAAGTAGCCGCTCTCCGACATCACGGTACCGTGCTCTCCGACACCGGCGCTGTTCAGCGTGACCGTCGCCTGCGACATTGGATCGGCTCTCGAGTAGTCCTCGTCCCAGATCGTGACGGTGCCCGTATAGTCCGAGCCGATATCGATAACAGCGCAGGCGTCCCACCACTGTCCCGCCATGCTCTCGTAAGCGCCCGAGCAGCCGGTCATCGTCCACCAGCCATACCACGCGCCGTTCCACCAGTCAAGCAGCGCATCACCCGTCGGAGCGGGAAGGGCGGTGTTTGTGCTGCCCGTCGAATCGGCGGACGTTTCCCGGCTGAGCGCAGCCGGGTCGATGGTGATCGTGCCGTTTTTCTTGCCGAACAGCTGCTCAAACGTCACTTTTATCGGGGCCGCCGCATCCTTCAGCACATAGGCCGTTTGTACCTCAAGCGTTTCGCCCGGAGCGACATCCTCAAACTGTTTGTCAACCGCCGTAGCGAAGGAGGCGTAATCGGTGATGACGGCAGCGACCTCCAGCTCCTCGCCGTTCTGCACAAGCGTTTCATTGATGCTCCAGATGTACGACGCCGATTCCTTGCTGTTGTTTGTAAAGTCCAGCGTCAGAACAACGGCATCGTTCCCGTCGGAATCGGTCATGATGCACGCGTCCTTATAGAGGAGCTCATAGTCTTCCAGCTTGATTTGGTTGGACTCTGTCTTTTTTCCCTCGCCGCCGCAGCCGCAGAGACTTATTGCCAGCACAGCGATGAGCAGCAGGCTCAAAAAGCGGGTCATGGTTTTGCTCATGTCAATCTCCTTTACGTATCCTTCACAATGACATTTCCGTATTTGTCTGTGAACTTTCCTGTGGCGATCTTGATAAGATCGACGATCACTCCGATGCCGAAAACCCCGGCGGTAAGCAGGAACAGTATGCCGGTGCCGATCTTGCCGACATAGAAGCGGTGGATGCCGAGCCCGCCGCAGAAGATGCAGAGGAGCAGCGTGGTGAGCCAGCTCTTCGGCGGCTCCGCGCCGACGGGAACTGCGGGCGGAATGTAATCCGCGACCGGCTCGCCGCTGAGGATCTTCTGTACCGCGTCGGCTACGGCGTCAATGTAGCCGCCGCGATCTGTGGCGAGGCCGATCGTTGCGCCCTTCACGCCCTTGCGCAGAGCGCTGTTCTTGTCAACGCGCACGCCGCCGACCGACGCCTTGGCCTCTGAAATGACCGGCTGGATACGGATGTGCGTGCCGTTAGAGAGATAAAGCCAGAGAGTGACATCCAGATTCGGCTCTTTTTCAAACACGATGCGCTGCCCGGCAACGCCGCCCTTGATCTGAAACGGCATCTGGAACGCGGTTCTGCGGGCATTGAGTTTGTCGAAGATCTCCTCAAGCGTGGTGGAATAGGAGAGATCAAATTCACGGGGACTGGTTGCGAATGCTGCCTCTTTCATGGTGCCTGCAAAGTCTGCCATAATTTTCTCCTTTCTGAAAATCGACGTTTGGGGTGTGGACCGTTCTTCTTGCTTTTGTTCCTTTTGCGTTTTACCCGCGGGCGGCTCAGCCGTTTAACGCGCCGCCGCAGTATTCGCAGCAGCCGTTGGCATCCGGCATGGTCGTCGCTCCGCAGAAGGGGCAGGTGACCGCCATTTTGGGCGCGGCGGCTGCCGCGGCCTCGTCGCGGACACGCTGCCGCGCCTCGGTGAGAGTGCTTTTGATCTCCTGACCCATCGCCGCATACTCCTTGTAATCGTGGTTAAGGATCGGGTTCGGCTTGCGCACAAGCGGCACGCCGCCGGAGGGCGTCGTCTCAACGCTTGAGCTGTTCAGCTTGAAACGCATTTCGTCAAAATACCTGTGGTTCACACGGATCACAACATAAAAGTCATAGCTGAACGTGTATCGCGGGGGATTATAGCTTACGCGCTTATTCTCCTTGTCGGTGGTGTATTCCTCGCTGCGCTCCTCGTCGATGTCGAGATCGACGCCGGTCACCTGCGAGAAATCGATCACGTCGGGGTTGGCGTCGGTATAGTTCCGCGCGCGCGTGACGATGAATTTTCCGGCGTCCTCGTCGATAAGCACCTTCGTATCCTCACCGTAGCTGCGCGTCACATGGAGCGCCGCAACGGCATTGCGGTTTTCCTCACGGTAGGCAAGCTGCTCGCGGATCTCCTCCACGGTGCTGCTGCGCCGGTCGGAAAACCAGGGTGAGAGCTTCGCGGAGCAATTTTTGCAGAGGTTGCCGTCCTCCAGCTTACGGTTGCCGAGAAAGCCGATCTTTTCGCCGCAGATGCTGCAATATTTCTTGTCAAACAGTCCCATATGTTTTGAGCTCCTTTATGTTTGCTTTTCATAATGATAATGCTGTTTTTATCCGCCCCGGGGCGGAGCGCCGGTCAGTCCTGCCGAGCCTTCTTTTTCCGGACGAGCAGGAGCACGACGACGGCGGCGGCGATCAAAAGCAGCGGCAGAAGCGTGAGCAGGAGGACTCTCCCCACGGAGGAGCCGCTTTTTTCCGCCTTTTCGGGCACATCGCCCTTTTGGTTTTTCCGCGCGTCGTCCGGCCCGGCAGGAGTTTCGCCGGTGCCGGGCTTCTCGCCCTTGCCGCCGGGCTTCTCGCCCTTGCCGTTCTTATCCGCCGTTTCGGCGGCGGGCGCGTCGGTCGATGCCGCGGGCGTGTCCGTCGGCGCAGCCGTGTCCGTCGGCGCGGCCGTGGGCGAGGCAGCCGGCGCGGCGGTCGTCCCTCCCGACGTGAGCTTGGGGATCGGTCTTGTGCGCACCATGCCGCACGCCGTGCACACCCATTCCTTAACGCCCTCCTGCTCCGTCGTCGGCGCCAGGACGATCGTCCCTTCGTTCCAGGCGTGTTCCGTCTTGGGGATGCCGCGGCTCTCCGTCGCGCCGCAGGTTGCGCACTCCCGCTTCTGCATGCCTTCCTCCATGCAGGTAGCCTGCGTTGTGGTGAACCACGCGCCGAATTTATGTCCCGTCTTGGGGATGGCGCGGCTCTCCGTCGCGCCGCAGGTTGCGCACTCCCGCTTCTGCATGCCCTCCTCCATGCAGGTGGCCTGCGTTGTGGTAAACCACGCGCCGAAGCTGTGTCCCTTGGCGGGCGTCGTGGTGGTCCCCCCATCCGCGCCGCAGTCGTCGCAGACAAATTCGGTATATCCCGGCGTGGTGCATGTAGCAAATACTCGCTTCCAGACGACCCAGAAGTGACCCGTGGCAGGTTCTGTGGAGCGCCCCTGGCTCGCAGGGCAATTCCGGCAGTAGGTGTAGTATTCTCCTGCCGTGGTGCAGGTAGGCTCTTTTGTATAGTACTTATACCAGCTGTGGCCCGTTGCCGGCACGAGCTCTGGATACCACTTGTTGCATGTACTGCAATAGGCTCGCTTCTCGCCGGCTTTTGTGCAGGTGGGCTCTTTAACGATCTCCCACGGCCCGAATTCGTGGGGCACGATGTCGCCGATGGAAAAGACGCGGCTCCACCCGCAGACGGTACATTTCAGTTCGTAGTATCCTCCCTGCAGGCAGGTTGGCTTTTTCTCATCGGTCTGTATAACGTTTTCATGATGTTCCGGATTATTGTCGTCCGGCGAGCACGCAAGTGCCGTGACCGTGAGCAGCGCCGCCGCGAGCGCGAGCGCCGGAATAAATCGCAGGAGCTTTTTCATCTTTCACCGTTCCTTTCAAAGTATGTCGATCACGCCCGCGAGATACGTTGGCGACACCGACGCATAGATAAAATCATCGGCCAGCTGATCCTTCACCGTCTGCCGCACCTCGGCGGCAAGCTGTTCGTCCGCGTTCTCATCCACCAGAAGGAGAACCTTGCAGTCCCACCCGAGGTTTTTTACCGCGCTGCAGAGTCTGATCCGCTCGCTCAGCTTCCAGATGCCCTGTCGGATGACCTCCATCACCAGCACATTGGCATGGCAGCTTCGGCAAAGCGCAAGCGTATCCTCCGGTTTTGAAGAGCGATAGACGATGAAGTCCGGATCGTATCCCGCAAGCACCTGCATGACTGCCTCTGCCAAAAGGCCGCCCTGCAAATCCAGCACGATTCTTCGCATCTGTGCTTCTCCACCGCCTTTCCCTTTTTAAGAGTGCTTCAACTATATATTAGTCGATCGTCTTCTCTCGCGCACCCGCCGATTGGATAGGGTTTGCATTTATTTTCTGTTCCGGGCCATATCCCCTCTCCGCAAAGCGCCCAAAACCGCATTGCTCTTTTCCTGTCTGCATGATATACTGCATTTGAACGCGCGGAGCCGGAAGGAGCACGGAATGAGTAAAGCGACAAAAATGAGCCTTTTGTATGCGCTTGCCGCGCTGGGGCTTATCGCGCTTGCCATGTGGCTTCGTTATGCCAGCCGAACGGTGCTCCATTCTCCGGTTTATAACCATTTGCGCAGCGGAATTTATATCTTCCTGCTGAGCGCATGGTGCCACTCTGTCCGGGTTCGCATTGTGTAGACGCAGGTGCAGCGCTATTTGCTGGCGATTTCGATGCTGATGGTGCTGTGGCTTCTCCTGCGCTCGATCAAGTTTTCCATTGCCAATACAGATGCGGAGCGCTGGCTCTGGTATTTTTACTATGTCCCGATCCTCTTTATCCCCATGCTCTCGGTATTCGTCTCCCAATCGCTGGGAAAGCCGGAGGACTTTCATTTGCCGCGGTGGACAAAACTGTTGTATGTGCCGACGGTGCTGCTCCTGCTGCTCGTTTTAACAAACGATCTGCATCAGCGGGTGTTTTCCTTTCCGTCTGGCATTTTGTCGGACGCCGCGTACCGTTATGAGAGAGGATATTTCTTCGTGCTCGGTTGGGAGCTCTTTTGTGCGGCGCTCTCGCTTTTTATGATCGTGACAAAATGCCGTATCCCGCACACGAAGAGAGTCCGCTGGCTGCCGCTGGTGCCGTTTGCGCTTTCGCTGGCATATGTTTATGCGTATGCCGAAAAGATCCATTGGGTCTGGGTGCTGGCGGGAGACATGACAGTCGCCCAGTGCCTGATGTTTACCGGCATTTTTGAAAGCTGCATCCAATGCGGACTCATCCAGTCCAACCGCGGATACGATGAGCTTCTGGAAGCGACAACGCTTCCTGTGCAGATCACGGATGAAAATTTTTGCACGAAACACGCATCCACTACGATGCGGCCGCCGCTTCCGCAAAGTGAGCTGCGGCAGATAACGCAGGATACCGTGCAGCTCGACGATGATACGCTTTTAAAGCGCCATAAGCTGCGCCGCGGCTGGGCGTTCTGGAAGGAAGACGTTTCGGAGCTGAATCAGCTCCGGCAGGAGCTGGAGCTGACGTGCGACGAGCTTCGCGATGTAGGCGACGTTTTGGCTGCGGAGAATGCGCAGCACGCAAGACTTTTAAAGCTGACGGAAGAAAACCGTCTCTATGACATGATGGAGGCGCAGACTGCCCGGCAGATCGCCATGCTGCAGGAGCGGCTGACTGAGCTGAAAAAAACGGATGACCCGGCGCGGGCAGAGCGTCTGCTCGGACAGATCATCGTCATCGGAACCTATATTAAGCGGAGAAACAACCTGATTTTTGTTGGCGTACAGCGCGGGTCAATTTCCGTGCAGGAGCTGCGGCTCTGCCTGAACGAGTCTGCGGAAAATCTCTGCCTGCACGGTGCGGAGTGCTCGGCGCTCATCAAGGGGGACGGGCAGCTTTCCATTGAGCAGGCAACGGCGGCCTATGCCCTTTTTGAAGCGGTTGTGGAAGCAGAGCTTGACTCGCTGCGCTCGCTGCTGGTTTCCATAGAGGTCGGCGATGCGCTGCATATGAATCTCTGTATTTCCGGCGAGGCGCCCCTCCGCCATCTGAAAGATCCATTCCCCGCGCTCGAATGGGAAGAGGATGAGGACGGCCTGCAATATGTCATGCTCCGGGTGGAGAAATCGGGAGGGAAATAAAAGCATATGGACAGGATCAAAGAGAGCTTTGACAGTCTGCCCATTGCGGTCTGCTTTTTTGATAAAAACGGCGTGGTGCGGCTTATTAACCACCGAATGCTTGCCGTAGCAAGTCAGCTGCGCAAAGGCGGCATTCAGACGCTTGCGGAGCTGCATGACGCCCTGCGCTCACCGCCGCCAACCGTTCGCTGTCTGGATTCGCAGCTTTATATTTTCCGGTTTTCCGACGGCACGGAGCTGCGCTTTGCGGAGGAAAGCATCAAAACAGCGGCGGGGCTTACATATACGCAGGTCACCGCCGCGGATGTCACGGAGCTTATGTGGCGGCAGAAGCATCTGCAAGAGGAAAGCGCAAAGCTGGCGGAGGCAAATGAGCGGATGCGAAGGCTGTTTGAGCAGATGCCGGAGATCATCCGGCAGGAAGAGACCCTTGCCATGAAGCTGCGTGTGCATGACGATATCGGTCACAGCATCCTTGCCGTACGCCGCGCGCTGATCCGGCGGGCCGGGTTGGAAGAGCTTCGCGCAAGCGCGGCGTTGTGGGAACAGTCCATCGCGGTGCTTTACCGCTCCAACCGGATAACAGCTTCGCCAGAACCGATGAAGGTGGCTGTCCGGCGCGCCGCGGAGATGGGCGTCCGGGTCCTGACGGAAGGAAAGCCGCCGGAATCGCGGAGTTTCTGCGAGACGGTCTCGCTGGCAATTCGGGAATGCGCGGCCAACTGCGCCCGTCATGCCGGCGGCACGGAGCTATATGTACGCTTTCAGCCGATGTGCGGCCGCACCGACGTTTTTCTTACCAACAACGGCGCTGCACCGAAGGAGAAAATCACGGAGGGCGGCGGTCTGTCCATGCTGCGTCACCATGTGGAAGAGGCTGGCGGCAGAATGGAGATACAGAGCTTACCCCGCTTCTCGCTTATGCTCAGTCTGCCGGAAAAGGAGGAAACAGCGCATGAGAGTGGTGATCGTTGAAGACCAGACCATGATCCGAAGCTTGCTGGAAAGCTATTTCCTTGCGGAGGACGGGAATCAGATCGTCGCGTCCATTCCCGGCGCGAAGCAGGCCGTTGAGGTGTGCAGAGCAAGCCCCGTCGATCTCGTTTTGATGGACGTGCAGACGGAGCACCGGGAAAACGGATTGGTTGCCGTCCGTCAAATCAAAGCCGAGCGTCCGCAGATAAAAATCGTTGTTGTGACCTCGCTGCTTGACGGCGCGGTTTTGGAGGAAGCAAAGTCGGCGGGGGCGGACAGCCTGTGGTATAAGGATTCCGCAAAAAACCGCCTGATGGAGGTCGTCCGCCGGACGATGGCCGGCGAGCGTGTCTTTCCGGACGCACCGCCTACGGTGGAGATCGGCATGGCAAAAAGCACGGAATTTACCAAAACGGAGATGAAGGTGCTGCGGCATCTGCTGCGCGGCCTCTCCTATACGCGCATCGCAGCGGAGATGGGCTGCGAGATGTCAACGGTCAAATTCCATGTGGCGAACATGCTGCAGAAAACCGGGCTGGAAAACAAGCTTCAGCTTGCGCTGGCAGTCAGCAACACCAAGCTGGTCGCCGATCTGTCGGAAGAGTAACGGCGTTTGCCGCATGGCTTGCCCCGCGCTGCGTTTTTCCGGCACGGCCGCGGCAGGCGCGTGATAGCCGCGCCCGCGCCGTCGGAGCCATATTATTACATATAATGAATGTGCCGCACCGTTTCGACAACGACAACGGTGCGGCACTTGTTTATTTCACTCGTTTTTCAGGTCTCAAACCCCAGCATGATCCCGCCGCGCTCGGCATAATAGCTGCACAGTCCCCGCAGAGGATCGCATCTCACATCCGCCGCCGGAAAGCGCTGCCGGATCCCGGTGCAGAGCTCCTGCGCGAACGCCTCGTTCTGGCAATGACCGATCCGGACGCTTCCTCCCCCGTAGCCGAGCCGCTCCATCTCGCACAGCATGAAATGCTGCGTCTTTCGCCCTCCCCGGCATTTTCCGAGCATCTCCAGCGTTCCCTCGGCGCTGGCCTGTCCGGCGGCGCGGATCCCAAGGACGCCCGCCATCGTTGCCGTGAGCCTGCTGATCCGGCCGTTCTGCGCAAGGTTATGCATGGATTCCAAGGCGAAAAGCAGGTGGGTGCGTCTTTGATATGCCTTCAGATTTTCGCATACCTCGTCAAAGCCGGCGCCGGAGCTTTGCTCGGAAAGCGCTTTCTCAAGGAGGAGGGTGATCTCAGGCCCGGCGGAAAGGGTGTCCACCACATGGATACGCCGGGCAGGGTTGCGCTCCGTGCAGTTTTTCCCCGCCACGCAGGCGGCGTTATAGCTGCCCGACAGACTGCTTGTAATGGTAAACGCGATCACGTCGCCGCTCTCGCCGAAAGCGCTTTCCCAGTCCGCGACATTCGGACACGCGCTGTAGGATCGGCCCCTTGTGCTGCGGAGCGTGCTGACCATCGCGTCAACATCCAGAGAAGCATCATCCCGGAACTCTTCGGTTTCGGTGCGTATAGTAAGCGGAACGCTGACGAAGTCCGCTCCGTTCAGCGTAAGAAGATTGCAGCTGGAATCCGCCGCAATACGAAACTGGTTCATTGTGTATCCTCCGAATCGCAAAAAGCGTTTTATCCGGTTTTGAAAAGCCGATCGGGTGGATTCTATCAGATTTTTATCATTCCGTCAACCGCTTTTAAAAAACCGTTAAAGATTTTTCGCAAAACCGTTGTGCTTTCCGTGCGAAACGTATATAATGGCAGCATGGAACAGGAAGTGAAGAGAATGATCGAGGATATGGAAAGTTTCCGTCTGCCGCGCTATGCCCAGATCCCGAATGTAGGGCTATATCTGGAGCAGGTGGTGCGATATGTCAACGCCCATCTTGCACCGCTGGGGGAGCCGGAGTTGACAAGCTCCATGGTGAGCAATTACGTCAAGCAGAGCCTGATCCCCGCGCCAATAAAAAAGACATACCCATCGGAGCACCTTGCGCGGCTTTTGTTTATCGCCGTGGTCAAACCCGTTGTCCCGCTGGAGGGGCTTCGGCTGATGTTCAGCATACAGGAGGGCAGCTATCCCCTTCCGATCGCCTACGACTATTTCTGCGACGAATTTGAAAATATGCTCGGCGCGGCGTTCGGGATAGCTCCTGCGCGGGAAGGTCTTGGTGAAACGCAGTCCGACGCAAAGGATCTGCTTCGCAACACGATCTCTGCCACCGTCAACAAGGTCTATCTGGATCGCTTTCTGGAGGAGTACCAAAGACGGCGGGAAAAGGAGCGCCCCGGGGCGCAGCAGAAATCACGGAAGTGATTCCCGGGAAAAAAGGACAGCGCCATACCTGCCTTATCTCCGATCGAAAGGACGGTTCAGCTTCGGCTGTGCCGTCCTTTTCTCCTTCCTGTGCGCTGTCCCTGCAGCCTTATCGGCGGCGGGAGCGTTCCGTTCCGGCCGCTGATCGAGCACATAACTTGCGGAAAAAGCCTCTTTTGTTGAAACGCGATCCGGTCGTGCCGGGCTTTGCCTCGCACGAAACGCTGCTCTGCTCCCCCGAGCGGAAGTTCTGCTCCAACCGCGCGAAGATGGACGCCGATCTCAACACGAACATCCGCCGTCTGCACTGCTCCGGCGACTCCTCCGGCTGGACGTGCGGGCGGATGACGGCCTCCGTCATGGGCGTGCTCATGGGCCGTGAGATCATCCGGCAGGAAAACATTTGATTAAATATCCCGCATAACTCCAGAATGCCGCAGAGCCAGACGGATGAAACTCATCCGTCTGGCTCATTTTTTCCAATACTATATACACAGGAGGCCGCCCATGCGGCAGGGAGTATTTTTTTGATGACTTGGCAGAGCGGCCGGATCCAGCCGAACCCGGGGCGCGATCACACAGCGCATCCCGTTCGCCGCGGCTCCTTTGACCCGGTTTTTACAGCGTCTGCTGCTTGATGGCGCGAATGGCGCTGATGACCCAGTCCTGTGCCTGCTGCTGGATCACCGTGCCGCAGTACGGGCACCGCGCGCTCGCGTTCACGTCGAGCGGCGCGCCGCAGCCGGGGCAGGTGATGCGCTTTGTCTCGCCGCTCTCGGCGTTCGTCTGCGTGCCGGTCGGGCGCAGCAGATCCCATTCGTAGGTCATGAACTTTTCCTGATCGCGGCTGCCGCGGACGATCTGCTGCGTGCCGTCGTTCACGGTGTAATCCGTGATGCGCGTGCGCAGCCGGAGAAGGATATGGTCCTCGCCGACGGTCTGGTGGAAGCCGAGCGGCGTCACATCCAGCACCGCGATGCGCTCGACGACGTTCGTCTCGCCGCGCTGCGCATACCCCTGCAGCGAGCGCTCCATCTGCGTGAAGAGCGCGTCGGTGAAGTACGGCCGCAGCGACTCGATGTTCTTTGCCGTCCAGCCGTTCTGCATCTGCACATAGAGATTCGATGCCTTCTCGCACAGCGCCGCCGCGTTAAAGTTCGGATCGATCTTCGTATATTCGCCGATGGGCGTGAGCGCACCGCGGTTGGCGCGGCTCTCGGCACGCTCGGCGCGCTGGGCGGTCGCTTTCTTAGACGTACTGTTGTTTTTCATTTTCGTCCTCATAGAATACACGATCGCCACCACTACGATCAGCGCCATTATAAGGATCCGCGTAGGGTTGGCGTCGCCGGATACATATCCGTCATCATCGTAGTAACTGCTTCCGGAGCTGCTGCTTGAGGATGACCAGCTGCTGTCGTTATCGCTGTAATCGTAGCTGAAATCATAATCCGAGCTGCCGGAAAAATCGCCGAAATCGGCGAGAGCCGTGACGTTCAGCACGACGAGCGCGCAGAGCAGCACAGCAAACAGAGTAAGAACTTTCTTCTTCAAGGCGGCATCCTCTCCCTATCTTTTTCTATGCGGGACATTTGTCTGAAATTATTATATTTTTGCTGCCGTGCATGGCAGGAACGGCTCGCCAAACCGGAAACGGGTCACGGCAGCAGCCGCAGAATCCGGGCAGCGCGAAAGGGTTTGCCGTCTGTTCTTCAAGGCAGCAAGCCCTTTCGGCAGCTTGAATTAAATGTCTGACTTTTCCGGTCTCTTCTGCGCGCCGCAGGGCTTTCGGCCGAAGCCGTCCGCATGGCGGTCTGCCGTGCGAGACTCAGACGTGATTCTTGGGCTCTCCCCCGCCGCACTCACTGCAGAACTTTCCTTTGTTCACGGTACCGCAGATCGGGCAGACCCATTCAGCCGCGGGCGCGGAGCGTCGGGAGGCCGCCGTTCCGGCAGCCGCCGCAGAAGCGCGCTGTCTCCGGCGCTCCTGGCGTTCGTATTCCTCGCGCTGTTTCTTTTTCCGCACAAGCAGTACTCCCGCCGTGATGCCTCCGCCGAGGAGCAGCACGGCAACCACGGCAAGGACGATCGGGAGTGCTTTGCCGCCGGACAGCAGGCCGCCCTTTTTCGGCTCCGGGGTCGGCTCGGGCGACGGAGTCGGCGTTTCAACGACGGCCGCCGGAACGGCGGTCGGTGTGGGCGTGGGGGCTTCCGTCGGCGTGGGAGTTGCTGTCGGCTCCGGCGTTGCCGTCGGCTCCGGGGTCGGAGACGGCGTGGGCGTTGCGGCGGCATTCACGGTGATGACCGCCGTGCCGTCGGTATAGGTCCAGAGATTCGTTGCGCTGCTGAAGAGGCAGACCGCCTTCCAGCCGTTCAGCTCCATGGGAATATTCGTAAGATACATCGTCGTGCTGTTACCGCCGGTGATCGTAAGACCGGGGAATTTATCGGCGGTCACGTCGAAAATGACCTCGGTCTTGCCGTCGGGACTCAGAAAGCGCCACGCGCACCACGCCCAGCCGGTGGCGTTTGCCACAAACGTTGCGCTGCCGCCGACCTCCACGGTCTCCTTCGTCGGCTGCTTTGTAATGATCGGCGCTCCGGCAGTCGGCGCCGGAGTATTCGTCGGCGCGGTCGTTGTGCCGGTCGTTGGGGCCGTCGTCGGAGCTGTTGTCGGAGCCGTTGTGGGAGCCGTCGTCGGCGCCGTTGTTGGCGTTGGCGTCGGGGTAGCTGCGAAATCGACAAACAGCCGCACCTTCCAACGGAGCACCCAAGAGGCTGCGTCATCTTCGTAGTGTGTCTCGCCGGTCAATATGTAAGTGCCGGGAGTTGTCGGCGTGCCGAAAAGGCTGGACACATCCTCATTCTTACCCAGCGACATACCGGGCGGCAGCACACCGCCGGTCTGCACGACCTCCGTGACCGCACCGCCCTCCCCGGCTGTGATCGTGATCCATTTGTATACTCCAGCGGTAGCGACCTCGTGTATTTCTTTATCGGCAGCGAGCGCAGGGATTTCCAGCAGCGGCACTGCGAACGCGCAGAGCAGCACTGCGGCGAGCAGCAGAGAGAGCGGCTTTTTGAACTTCATTTCGTTTTTCCTCCCCGTTTTCTGTTCCCGATTTGGTTTTCCTCCATTGTCAGTATATCACAGCGTCTGAAACGCATGCAATATGAAAAATTGTAAAAACCGCCGGAATTCCCGCATTCAACAGTCAAGACCACCGGCGCAGCCGGTGGTCTTGACGCAGCCTGTCGCAAAACGCGGTACCAGATCCGGCCGGCACCGCGTTTTGCGTTGAAAATGGAAGAAATTTGTGATACACGGCGTCTTTTACCCAGCATCCATTACGATATGCGTCGCCTCCGGAAACCGTTCCGTTACTGTATCATACCACGTCGCGCCGTTTGTCCTGTCCCCACTTCTCCCTTTCGCTCACCAATTTCCTCTTCCCTTGCTTTCTCCCTTATTATACCAAAAAGCTCGCCTTTCAGCGAGCTTTTTGACAGGATGAAAAAACACCGGACGCTGTCCGGTGTTTTTTCCGTCTCGGTTCAGAGCTTCGTGTGCGTACCGTCGCAAAAGGGGGCGCTGTCTGTGTGCTTGCACCGGCAAAGCAGCGCCGGACCGCTTTTTACAGCGGTAAACGGCATCCCGCCGGCGTGGGTCGTCCCGAAGTGGGCCTGATCACAGAATGGCTGACCACCGCTCAGGCCGCAGGTGCAGTAGAGATACTCCTGACCGGCATTCAGATGAACCTGAATGGGCGTTTCTGCCGCGATGACAACGTCGGGCTTCTTTTCCATACGGAGTCACTCCTTTTTATCACAGCTCCGGCAGTCCGGGCAGAGCCCCTCCACAATGATCCGGTGGCGGCTGACCCGGTATCCGGTTTCTTCCTCGATCTGCAAATCGATTTCGTTTCGATAGTTCATGGGAACATCAATCACCGTGCCGCATTTCATGCAGATCATGTGATAATGCCGGTCGGTTCGGCTGTCGTACCGATCGGCACCGGGGACACGCACATGGCATATTACCCCATCCTCCGACAGACAGTTGAGATTTCGGTATACCGTTCCCCGACTGATTCGGCTGTCAATCGCATTTACGTCTTCATAGAGCTGCTCGGCACACGGATGGTCATGGTGCGTCTGCACGGCGTTCCGAACAATTCTCCGCTGTCTGGTTTCTCTTCGCTGCTTCATTTTTGGCGTCGCTCTCCTCTCGAAACCTCAGCTTACCAAAAAATCGCGCGCAAATCAATGCGAAAATGACCAGCAGCGTTTTTTCAGACCCCGGCGCAGGTTTTAGTCGATATAAACCAGCGGTTTGATCAGATCGCGGGGCTTGTTGCGCATCAGCATCAACGCGGGCTCTACACTGTCCAAGCCGTGGAACGTGTGGGTGATCAGCTTTTCCGGATGGATCCGGTTCGCCGTGACCAGACGGGCAAGCCGTTCTGTGCGAAGCCGTCCGCCGCACATCAGGCCTCCGTTGATCCGCTTATGTCCCATGCCGCAGCCCCATTCGACGCGGGGAATCCTCACATAATCGCCCTCGCCCAGATAGTTGACATTTCCGATGGCTCCGCCCGGCTTGAGCATGCGGATTGCCTGATCCATGGTATCCACGTCTCCGCCGGCGACGATGACCTTGTCCACGGGGCCATGGTTCATGTCCAGAATCTGCTCAACGATGTCTCCGTCGCGGTAATTGACAATCTGCGTGGCGCCATATTCCAGCGCCAGTGCAGCACAGTTTTTCCGCGAGCCAACTGCGTACAGCTCAGCGGCTCCGCGAATGGCGGCGGCGGCGACTCCCATCAGACCAACCGGACCGATGCCGATAACAGCAACATTATCGCCGAACTGAATGTCGGCAAGCTCCGCGCCGTGAAACCCGGTGGGAACCATGTCGCTAAGCATACAGGCGGCGCCCAGATCCATTCCTTCCGGCATCAGCGCCAGATTTGCGTCTGCCTCGTTCACATGGAAATACTCGGCAAAGACGCCGTCCTTGAAATTAGAGAATTTCCAACCGGACAGCATGCCGCCGCTGTGCATGGCATATCCGTCCTGTGCCTCCGGGGAGCCCCAGTCCGGTGTGATGGCGGAAACCAGAACACGGTCGCCGACCTTGAAGTGTTTTACCAGATCACCGACTTCCACGACCTCGCCTACGGCCTCGTGACCCAGTATCATGTTATGGCGCTCGCCGATGGCGCCAGCCCACACGGTGTGGACATCCGATGTGCAGGGAGCCAGTGCCAGCGGTCTGCAGATGGCATCCGACGGACCGCAGGCCGGAATCCCTTTTGTGACCCAGCCAGTCTCGCCGATTTTCAGCATTGCAAAGCCTCTCATGGTCTTCATGACGTGAACCCTCCTTAATTTTTATTAGGAATAAATCCTAATAAAAATTATAGCGGAACAACGTTTCTTTGTCAAGACGGCCGGCACTCCGCCCCCACTACGAAAACAGATCCAGCAGGTATCCGTACCCCTCGGCCTCCATCTTCGCGTAAGGTACGAAGCGGAGAGAGGCGCTGTTGATGCAGTAGCGCACGCCGTTGGGGGATTCCGGGTCGCCGGTGAACACATGGCCAAGGTGTGAATCCCCGGCACGGCTGCGAACCTCCGTGCGGCGCATGCCGTGGCTCAGATCCTCCAGCTCCACCACGGCAGGCTCCTCGATGGGCTTGGTAAAGGCGGGCCAGCCGCAGCCGCTCTCAAACTTGTCCGTGGAGGAAAAGAGCGGCTCGCCGGTGACGATATCCACATAGATGCCCTTCTCGAACTGATCCCAGAACGCATTGCTGAATGGACGCTCCGTGCCGTTCTCCTGGGTGACGCGGTACTGCTCCACCGTCAGTTTGTCCCGAATGGACTCTGCTGCGGGCTTTTGGTAGTCGCCCGGATCGATGCGAAGCTTGGAGAACAGTTCCATCTCCGCCCGCGGGATGTGGCAATAGCCGTTCGGATTCTTTTCCAGATAATCCTGATGGTATTCCTCGGCGGGGTAGTAGTTTTTCAGCGGCCCGATCTCCACGAAGAATTTCTTGCTGCGCCCCCGCTCAATCTCCGCGATGCGCTCTACGGTCTCCCTCGCCCTGTCGTTGGTATAGTAGACGCCGGTCTGGTACTGGCTTCCGACGTCATTCCCCTGCCGGTTCTCCACCGTGGGGTCGATGACGTAGAAATACGCCAGCAGCAGCGCGTCAAGGCTCACCTGTTCGGGGTCGTACTCCACCCGCACGGTTTCACGGAATCCCGTGCCGCCCTTGCAGACGGTCCGATAGTCCGCGTCCGCCTCGCAGGTGCCGTTGGCATAGCCGCTCTGGGCGTCGATGACGCCGGGAATAGACTGCATCAGCTGTTCCATGCCCCAGAAGCAGCCGCCCGCCAGATATATGACATGTTCCGTGTTATCCATATACATGCTCTCCTCACCGGACGTATCTGAGGACTGTCCGGCTGTTTCCATATCCTGTGCTTCCTTTCCCTGCGGCATAGGCTTTTGATTGGCTGTGCAGCCGCTCAGCAGCAACGCCGCAGCAAGCAGAAGCGGCAATCCTCTCCGAATCATGGTGTTTCCTCCTTTCGAGAGGAATCGGTTTGCTCCGCGCCTTCAGCGGTCCGGCATCCCTCCGCCGTACGGCCGCAGGAGCATCCCGAGCAGCAGCCCGAAGGCGACACCGAAGCCGATGGCGAGCTACGGGTTGGACGTAATGGCGCAGGCGCCCGCAGCGCAGCCTACATAGCGGTAGTACAGCCAGCCGCCGACGCCGCCGGCCAGCGTCAGTGCGGCGGGAAACAGAACGACTGCCGGCTTACACGACGTCTTGCCCATTGAGACCTCCTGTTCGAGATCCCGCTCTCAGCCCTTATCGGCGGCAAGCGCCTGATCGATGAGCTTTTGCAGCGCTTCCGCCTGGTTCTTTTCTGTGATGGCGCCCACGATGGGCTCGCCCACGATATTGCCGTTGCGGTCAACCACATAGGTGGTGGGGTAAGCGAAGATGTTCGTTGTGAACTTGCCGGCCTCGCCATCGGAAGCGAAATACACATTCTGATAGGTCGCGCCCTTCTTGGCCAATACGTCTTTTGCTTCGGAAATTGCCGCCTCGTCGCCATCCAATGTGAAGGTGTTGACACCGATGAGTGCGCCGCCCTTCTCCGCAAGCTCCTTGTTCAGTGCGTCCAGTTCGGCAAGCTCACCCACACAGGGATTGCAGGTGGTGAACCAGAAATTCACTACGGTGACGGCATTGCCGGAGAACAGCGTATCGCTCTTGACCTCGTTCCCGTCCAGATCCTTTCCCTCAAAGGCGGGGAACTTCTGCAGGCTGCCATCATCGGGAGGCGTCATCATGTTGTCGCCCGCAGGCACGCTCGTGCCGTCGCCGGAGGGCATCTGACCGCAGCCAGGGAACTTCTCCTGCAGAGCGGCGACCTTGACTTCAATGCTGCGGATCGTTTCGCCGTCCTTCTGCAGCAGCTTCAGCTCGTCCTCGGTGAACTCATCCTTTGCGCTTTCGATCGTTTTGAGCAGGAAGTCGCCGTAGTTGCTGCCGTCCTCGATCATCGCAGAGCCCTTGTCAGCGGAAAGGAAAACCTTTTCCCAAAGCGCACTGTTCTCATTCAGGATCGCAGTTTCGGCATCCATCAGCTGGGTGTGCAGCGCCGTCGCTTCCTCAGCGGTGGACGCCTCTTTTGCCAGAAGGTCATCGATCGCGTTAGCCGCGTTGTCTTCAGTTGCCATGTTGCCTCCGTTCGTTTGCGGCTTGCTGCAGGCAGCAAGGCTGAGCACCAGCGCAACGAGGAGCAGTGCGGTCAGAATTTTGGTCATTTTCATGTTCATGATTTTTTCTCCTTTGCACAGCTGACATACAGCTGTTTATGATTCTGTAAAACTTCCTGGCGCGCGGCCTCTCAGTTTCAAAGTTTCTGTTCTCTTTTTATTATACCTTCATTCCGTGCTCAAATCAATCAGCCGCAGCATGCTCACTTATCGACACTTTTCATATATTCCTCAAGAATACATGCGCCATCCGGAAATGCGATGAACAGATGAACACATCCCCAGCTCTATCATCTTTGTCTTCATTTGCACATAGATATTCTGTTATGTTCATTTACTGCTCTTTTGCAGCGATTATCTCCAGAGTGTCCTCGCCTACGCTGCACTGCAGGCACAGTATCCTTACTTCTGCCTCCTCAGCTTCTTCAAGTACCTGCCCGAACTGTGGATGGGTTTCCACATTTGGCCGTATTTCCGTGACGCCCTCCATCTGTATCACAAAAGCAGCCATACATTCATATCCCTCACCGGAAGCACGTATAAGCTCTCTAAGATGCTTTACGCCTCGTTCCGTAGGTGCATCAGGAAAATATCCAATTCCGTTTTTCTCAAGAGTACAGCCCTTGACCTCCATCAGATACCTCCTGCTGCCTTTTTCCATATAAAAATCGATCCGTGAATTTCCGTATGTATACTCCGGCTTTATGAGATCATAATCCTGCTTTTCCAGCCACTCCCTGACTACTTTATTTGGAGCCTGACTGTCGATATTTACCCATCCCACATTTTC
>ERZ773188.2037-NODE-2037-length-20603-cov-3.547499_pt1 | contig 20603 bp, 19 predicted proteins | sample MGYA00581011_ERZ773188 | MGnify/ENA primary metagenome ERZ773188 (study PRJEB29015, sample SAMEA2737798) | human gut metagenome | biome: human gut; feature: human-associated habitat; material: faeces | place: China | collected 2012 ...
AACTCGCTTCGCTCAAACAGTACGGGCTCGTGCGGCTTGCTTCGCAAGCCGTTCCCTCGCGGTTCTCAAATAGCCTGTTCCACTGCGGCGCGGCTATTGAAAACTCGCTCGTCAAAGTTTATCGGGTCGTTGGCTTTACCTTTGCAGTAGTTTGCGGCACTTAATTGCCGCCCGCGAAAATTGCACAACACAGAGAAGAAACTTGCAGGGTGCGGCGACTCGACGCACCGATGCCGCAGGAGCGGCACGAAATCATTTCGGCGCCTGTATCCGCATACCTGCATATTACCCCGGAGGTTATCATGACAAAGCTTCTGATAAAGCTCTTTATCAAGGACTGTGAAAAGACCGACGACCCCGCCGTGCGTTCGCGCTACGGCATTTTAAGCGGCGTTGTCGGAATAATATGCAATATTCTGCTGACCGCGGCAAAATTCATTGTCGGCTCGGTAACGGGCAGTATAGCCATAACGGCGGACGCCGCGAACAACCTGTCGGACGCGGGCTCGTCCGCGGTGACGCTCGTCAGCTTCCGTCTGGCAAATAAGCCCGCCGACGACGAGCATCCGTTCGGTCACGGCAGGCTCGAGTATGTCTGCGCGCTCATAGTCTCTTTTATCATCCTGATCATGGGCGGCGAGCTGATACGCTCGTCGGTAGACAAGATAATGCACCCCGTGCCCCTGCAGTTCAGCGCGGCGGCGCTCGCTGTGCTGATAGCTTCGATAGGAGTCAAAATCTGGATGGCGGTATTCAACCGCGGCATAGGCAAGAGGATAAACTCGACCGCCGTCGGAGCGGTCGTTATGGACAGCGTCAGCGACACCGCGGCGACGACCGTATCGATGATAGCCCTTATTCTTTCGAAATTTACCTCCGTACCGCTCGACGGGTACATGGGAATAGTAGTAGCCCTGTTTATCATTGCGACCGGAATAGGCATATTCAAGGACACGATGAACGAGCTGCTCGGTGCGCCCGCCTCGCCCGAGACGGTAAACGAGATAGAGAGCGACATTCTCTCCTACGAGGGGGTCATCGGCGTACACGACCTCATGGTTCACGACTACGGCCCGGGAAGAACCTTTGCCTCCGCCCATGTAGAGGTGCCGTCCGACTGCGATATAATGGCGTGCCACGACACGATCGACCGCATAGAGCGCGACATAAAGAAAAAGTTCGCCATCAACATAGTTTTGCACATGGATCCGATAGTAGTTGACGACGAGCACATAAACGCCCTGCGCAAAGAGGTCGGCGAGCTGATAAAGGAAGTTGACCCGCAATTTACCATGCACGACTTCAGAATGGTGGAAGGTCCTACGCACACCAACCTCATATTCGACCTCGTCGTGCCGCACAGATATCCGCTCACCAAGGGTCAGATAAAAGAGCTGATAAGCGACAAAATATCAAGCGAGATAGGCGAAAACTACTACGCCGTTATGACGGTTGAAAACAGTTTTGTAGAAGACGAAAGGAAGAAATGACAGCAATGGGAAACACCGAAAAGACAGAGCTTACCGTGATGTGCATGGTCTGCGACGGCACGAAGATACTCGTGCAGGACAGAGTGAACAAGGACTGGCCGGGCGTAACCTTCCCCGGCGGTCATGTTGAGCCGGGCGAGGCATTCACCGACGCCGTGCGCCGCGAGGTTAAAGAGGAGACGGGACTTGATATCTTCCGCCCGACGGTATGCGGAATCAACGATTTTATCCGCGACGACGGCACGCGCTACATAGTGCTGTTTTTCCGCACCGACCGCTTCGGCGGCGAGCTTAAAAGCTCCGACGAGGGAAGGGTATTCTGGGTTGAGCGCGACGAGCTGACGCAGTATAAGCTCTCGCACGACTTCATCGACATGGTTCACGTCATGGAAAACCCGTCGCTGACCGAATTTTTCTATGAGCGCGACGGCGAAGTTTGGAAAAAGAGGATAATTTGAGTCCCGCGTTTCAGCGGGGTATCTAAAGCAACAAATCCTGCCTGCGGCTTTTCGCGGGCGGGATTTTTTGTCCCCTGCCGCAAGACGAAGGCGGGGATAAATCGGGATTTGCGGCGGCAGCGGTGTGTCGAGTCGCCGCACCCTACAAGGACATTGGGGAAACAGTCTATGCAATCGGGGCAAATCAGCGCTATAACCACTCAGTCCCGGCTTCGCCGAGACGGCACCCCTGCAGGTGAGCCGCAATCGAAATTCCCCCACAACCCCCGATTTACCGAATTATAATCAATTTTAAGCAAGGCGAACTTGCCTCCGTCGCGCCGTATGCAGCCGCGGCATAGAATATAGTGCCGCAGAGGCGGCAAAAAAGACGGAGGAGAGAGAAATATGGATATAAAACGCAGATTTGCGGGCGCGGCGGCGGTGCTTTTAGCCTGCATCGCGGCGCTTTTGTTTGCGGCGCTCGTCCCGGCGCGGGCGATTTCGCCGTCCGGCGGGCGGCGGTACAGGGGAATAGATATAAGCGAATTTCAGGGCGAGGTTGATTTCGGTAAGGTTCGGCGCAGCGGGATAGAGGCGGTCTATATCCGTGCGGGCGCGGGAGAATATGCGGACGAATACTTCGCCGAAAACTATTCGCGGGCGCGTGAGGCGGGACTCAGGGTCGGCTTTTATCACTATGTCACCGCGCGCTCTGTTGAGGAAGGGCGCAGGCAGGCGCGTTTTTTCGCGTCCCTTGCGGCCGGACGCCGACTCGATATGCGCCTTGCGATGGACTTTGAATATTTCGGCTCGCTGACCGCAGAGCAGGTGAACGCCATAGCCGAGGCATATCTCGACGAGCTTACCCGTGTTACAAAAAAAGAGGCCGTGATATACAGCGACCTTTCGAATGCCCGCTCGGTGTTCGGGCGCAGGCTCGCCGAAAAATATCCGCTTTGGGCGGCGCAGTACGGCGCAGACGAGCCGTCCCCAAACGGCAAATGGCGCGAGTGGGTCGGCTTTCAGTATACGGACAAGGGCAGAGTCGACGGCATATCGGGAGACGTTGACCGAGATATCTTCACAGAGGGGATATTCCTTTCGTCTGCGTGCCGCACAGACGGTGAAAAGAAAAGTCCCAAACGCGAAAAGACCAGGACTGTTATACTGTATGTCCGACCTGGCGACACGCTCTGGAAAATAGCGCGCGAATACGGCACGACGGTCAAGGCTGTTGCAGAGGAGAACCGCATAGCGAACCCCGATATGATTTTCGCGGGCGAGCGGCTGAAAATAACCCTGCCCGCGCGCGACGGGAGAGAGGAAATTTACACCGTGAAGCGCGGCGACACGCCGATATCTATAGCGGGAAAGCACGGCGTCTCGCTCTCCGCGCTCGAGCATAGAAACGGACTTCGGCGCGGCGAGACGATATATGCGGGGGAAAAGCTCATAATTCCCGGCGCCAAGATGTCGGGCGAGTTTTACGCCGTGCGCCCGGGCGACACGCTTTGGTCGATATCCGGAAAAACAGGCGTTGCGTTGGAGGAACTTATCGGAATAAACGGGATAAAAGACCCTGATTTGATATACGCGGGGGAGCATATTAAGCTTAAAGGGCGGAAAAGCCGCCCGTGAATGAAAAAAGGTATTGAAATATACGGCCGAATAGTATAAAATAAATATGTAAGTCTAACTAAAATATCGGAGGAGACAATATGGTTTCAGCAGGCGATTTCAGAAACGGCATGACGTTTGAGATGGACGGCGATGTCTATCAGATTATAGAATTTCAGCACGTCAAGCCCGGCAAAGGCGCAGCCTTCGTCAGAACCAAGATAAGAAACGTTATCGCGGGTTCTGTCGTTGAGCGTACCTTCAACCCCACGGAAAAATTCCCCACCGCTTATATCGAGCGCAAGGAAATGGAGTATTCCTATAACGACGGCGATCTCTATTATTTCATGGATCCCGAGAGCTATGAGCTCGTCCCGATAAACAGCAGCGACCTCTCCGACAACTTCAAGTTCGTCAAAGAGAACACCGTCTGCAAGATCCTTTCCTACAAGGGCAATGTTTTCGGCGTTGAGCCTCCCACAAGCGTTACTCTCGAGGTTACCCAGACCGACCCCGGCTTCAAGGGCGACACCGCAACAAATGCCACCAAGCCCGCAGTGCTTGAGACGGGCGCCGAGATCAAGGTTCCTCTGTTTATCGAAGAGGGCGAGATGGTCATTGTCGACACCCGCACCGGCGAGTATCTGAGCAGAGCGTAAGAAGTCCGCAATTGAAAAGATAACAGTTATTTTGAAAGGAGAATGAAAAATGACAGTTACTGAGAAGGTTGCTTATATCAAGGGTCTTGTCGACGGTCTCGACCTCGACGCAAAGAAGGATGAGGTCAAGGTCATCAAGGCCATTATCGACCTGCTTGACGATATGGCCATGAGCGTGTCGGATCTCGAAGAGGGTCTCGACGTTGTCTGCGATCAGGTTGACGAGATCGACGAGGATCTCTCCGACCTTGAGACTTATGTCTATGAGTGCGACGATGACGACTGCTTCTGCGACGATGACGATTGCTACGAAATAGAGTGCCCCAACTGCGGAGAGACTATCTGCGTTGACGACGGCATTCTTGAGGACGGAAGCATTGACTGCCCCAACTGCGGCACTCTGCTCGAGTTCGATTTCGACGATGATTGCGGCTGCTGCGATGACGACTGCGGCTGCGACCACAAGGACTGATAATAAACCTACGAAATGCCGCTGCGCGCCGCTCCTGCGGCGCGCAGTTTTGCTATACGACACAAATATATATTTTACCTGCTTTAAAATGGCGGGTGAAATTTTTACGCGGTGCGGCTATAGGGAACTTGTTCATCGAGATTTATTTTGACGTTTACTTTACCGTTCCCGCCCCGCGGTTTACATTCGATATTCACAAACGGTCTCTGACAGTTTTAACTCAGGATTTCAGTGCGCGTCGCGCACAAAAAATATAAAAATCTTCAAAGGAGAGGATCAAATGAAAAGAGGCACGAAAGTTTTTCTCTGCCTTCTGAGCGTCGTGCTTGCAACGCTCATCGTCGCAGCGTGCATTTACTGCGGGTATTATCCGCACTACAAGCGCAATCAGCACGCCGCAGTTATCGCGGATAAGCCGCTCGAGCGCGGGGAGATGCGCATTATGAGCTGCAATCTGCGCTGCGCGAACACCTCCGACCTCGGTAAAACAAGCTGGTTCTACCGCGCGGATCTCATCGTCAAGAACATAGAAGCGGAGGCGCCGACCATCATCGGCTTCCAGGAGGCTACGAAGTGGCAGTACAACTATATGTGCCGCACGCTCACGGGCTACGATTCCGTCATGACCTTCCGCGACGATACGCTGATAGCCGAGGCCTGCCCCGTGTTTTACCGCACCGACCTCTACGACCTTGTCGACAAGGGCTCGTTCTGGCTCTCCGAGACTCCCGAAAAGATGAGCAGGGACTGGGGCTCGGCGTGTTACCGCATATGCAGCTATGTCATTCTCAAGGAGAAGCAGACGGGACTTGATTTTGTCGTGTTCAACACGCACCTCGACCATGTCAGCGAAGAGGCGAGAATAAAGGGCATAGGCGTTGTGCTCGACAAGATAGCGCAGTTCGGCTCTCTGCCCGCGATGATAATGGGCGACTTCAATGTTGAAGAGGACACCCCGACTTACCGCAGCGCGACCGAGAACTTCTTCGACGTCAAGTATCAGACAGAGAACCCGATAAAGAGCTGCACCTATCAGAATTGGGGCAAAAATCTCGACTATGACTGCATAGACTACATAATGATCTCCAAGACCGGCTTCAAGGTCAACAGCTACGACGTTGTCAGGACGACCTACGACGGAGTTTATCCGAGCGACCACTTCCCGATAACGGCGAGCCTCACCCTCACGCAGAACTGAAAATCACCTCCGCACGGCGAAAGTCATGCGGAGGTTTTTAGTTGATGTCAGGATATTTTCAGGTTGAGCTTGAGCTTGTCGGATATCATGGCGATAAACTCGCTGTTAGTCGGCTTGCCGCGGGAGTTCTGTATGGTGTAGCCGAAGTAGGAGTTGAGCACATCGACGTCGCCCCTGTCCCAAGCGACCTCGATGGCGTGACGGATGGCACGCTCGACGCGCGAAGGAGTTGTTTTGAAGGTCTTTGCGACCGTGGGATAGAGCAGCTTCGTGACGGAATTCATTATCTCGCCGTCGTTGACCGCGAGTATAATTGCCTCGCGCAGATACTGATAGCCCTTTATGTGCGCGGGCACGCCGATGCGGTGCATTATCTCGGAGACGGTGACCTCAAGGCTGTTGTCGGAGCTCGAAAAGGAGACTATATTTCCCTGCGCCGGGGCGGAGAGCCCCGAGAGCTGCTTTATCCTTTGAATGAGCATCTGCGTATCAAAGGGCTTTATGAAATAGTAGTCCGCGCCGTTTTGAGTTATCTCCTGCTCGAGGCGCGGATTCGCGTTTGACGCGGTGACGAACACCAGCGGGCGCGGCTCAAGGCGCATATCCGCGAGCCCTCCGAGCACGCCGATAGCGTCCGTGCCCTGCATGAAAGCGTCCATTATGAGCACGTCCGGTCTGCTGCCCTGCCTGAAAAGTCGAAGTATCTGCGCGCCGTCCTTGCGAACGGTCTCGACCTCAAAGCCGCTCGAGCGCAGAGCCGCGGCGCAGCCCGTCTGAGTGTCCGTATCCTGTGCAAGCATGATTTTTAACATTTTTCCCATAATTAGTACCTCCAGGTTGATTTTTCATTTGGATTTTACCATATATGGGAATAAATGTCAATAATTATTTACCATTTTTTGGCAATTTTTATTTTTAACCCCTCTTTTACTACGCCGCGTCGGAATATCCGGGCGAAGAGATACGCTCCGCCTCGTCAATCATAGTCTGCGCAAAAATCGCATAGCCCTTGCGTGGGTCGTTGACAAAGACGTGCGTCACAGCGCCGACGAGCATACCGTTTTGGATTATCGGGCTGCCGCTCATGCCCTGCACTATGCCGCCCGTCTTTTCTATCAGCCGCTCGTCGCACACCTCGACCGTCATGTTGCGCTGCCCGCTTTTTGTATACAGCTTCGTTATCTCGATATCATAGTACTGCGGGCCGTTTCCGTCTACCGTCGAGATTATCTGCGCTTTGCCCGTCTTAACTTCGTCGATTATCGCCACGGGGATTTCCTCGCCCTGCGGCAAAGCTTCAAACGCGCCGTAAACGCCTATGCCGCAGTTTTCATACAGCTCGCCTATCTCACCCGGAGCAAACACGCCGCAAAGCTCGCCGGGCGAGCCGTCCTTGCCCTTATAGCAGCCCTTTATCGCGGCGTTTACCGCGTCGCCGCCCGATATCGGCAGCACCTCGCCCGTGTCAACGTCGCAGACCGCGTGGCCGAGCCCCGCGAAAATCCCGTTTTTGCGGTCGTAGAACGTCACCGTGCCTATCCCCGCCGACGAGTCGCGAACCCAGAGCCCGGCCTTGAATTTTTTGTCCGTCCTGCTTCGCACCGGCAGCAGGCTCACGGTCTGCCTCTTGCCCGCGCGTTCGATGAGCAGCTCGATTTCGTCGCCTCCGCTCGACTCGACGGCAGAGGAAATGTCGTTATTTCTGCTGACCGGCGCGCCGTTGATTTCAAGAATGATATCGCCTTTTTTGAGCCCCGCGCGAGCCGCCGGGCTGACTGCGCCCGCCGCCGTGTCTATCTCCTCGCTCCCGACTATCAGCACGCCGCGCGTATAGAGCCTTATGCCGAAGATCCCGCCGCCGACGGTGACATATCTGCGCTGAGACACCTTCACCCTTGCGGTTTTTACCGGAAACAGTCCGAACGCCTTGACCTCAAGCTCGTAGTCGCCCTGCGGCGATGCGGCCGCGGATGCGGAAAATACGCTCTCGCCTATCTCGGCGCCGCTGCCCGCGACGACGCAGTATTCGTCGGGCAGCTGGATTTCGCCGTAAGCGACGCAGGAAAATATTCCCACAGAAAGCATGAGCGCCACGGCGCTGAAAAATCTTATTACCTGCCTCATTCTCCGCCCCCTTTTTTTATTGTCCGATTTCGGACACTGATATTTTTTCCGCGCCGCTCGGCATTATCGCCGGAAAACAAAGGGCGAAACGGAAAATAAAAAATTTTTCAAAAAAGTTTCGCGTTCTAATCTTTCTTTAATTTTCGCGGGTTATCATGTAGGTGCAATAAGGGACACGATCCCGATAAGAAAGGACAGATAATATGAGTATTTTCAAATCAATCGGAGTCGCGCTCATGACAGTTATTATGGCTATCTTCTCTGCATTTGCCCCGCCGCAGGATAAGCCCGATTCGGGCTCGGGCAACTCCGGCCAGACCCAGCAGGAAGTAAGAATAACCCTTGACGGCGCGATAGACATCGCAGTCGCCGACGCGGGTGTCGCCAGAGCCGACGCGAGATTCACCGAGGCAAAGCTTGACGCAGACGACCGCGTGCCCCACTACGACATCGAGTTTGTCGCAGGGGAAAAGGAATATGACTACGAGATAGCGGTCTCGGACGGACGAATCCTCAAAAAAGAGGTCGAGCCCGCAGACCCCTCGAAGCCCTCCGACCCTCAGCCCGACGTCTCCGGCTATATCGGCATTGACGAGGCAAAGGCGATAGCGCTCAGGAAAGTCTCCCTCGATGAGTCGCAGGTCACGTTCAAAAAGGCGAAGCTCGACACCGATGACCGCGTGCCCCACTACGACATTGAGTTCGTTTACGGCGGCTATGAGTGCGAGTTCGAGATAAACGCCAAGACCGGTGCGATAATCGAGTTTGACCGCGAGCTTGAGGACAAAAAGCCGCAGGTCGATACCTCGAAGTTCATCACCGTTGAAGAGGCAAAGGCCGCCGCGCTCAAGAGAGCCTCTCTTGACGAGTCACAGGTCACCTTCACAAAGACAAAGCTTGACACCGACGACCGCATCCCTCACTACGATATAGATTTCGTTTCGGGCGGCTATGAGTACGAGGTCGAGGTCAACGCGAAAAACGGCAGAATAATCGGTTACGAGCGCGAGCGCGAGGAGAAGAAGCCGCAGGTCGATACCTCGAAGTTCATCTCCGCCGATGCCGCAAAGAAAGCGGCTCTCGCCCACGCCGGACTCACCGAGGCGCAGGTCACCGAGCTCGAGGCAGAGCTTGACACCGATTCGCTCACCGCGCACTACGATGTAGAATTCAAGTGCGGCGGATATGAGTACGAGTACAAGATTAACGCAAAGAGCGGAAAGGTCATCTCATTCGAAAAAGAGAGAGACTGATAAAAAAGCTTCTTTCACGACCCCGGACAGATAAAAATTAAGACAGCAGATTCCTCCCAAAGAACTCGGCGGGCGGGATCTGCTGTCTTTTATATTTATTTTATCAGTCGTGTTGATGATCGTAGTAGTAGTCGTACGCTTCCTCGTAGTCCTCGAAATCGTAGTAATAGTAGTCGTAGAAATCCTCGGGGTCGTTGAATTCGCAGGCTTTGTACGGGTCGTCGCAGCGGGGCTTTTTCGTTGTGGTCACGGGGCGGCTGCCGGAGGAAGAGCCGGCTGAGCCGGACGGACGGTATGAGCCCTGACTGCCCGAGGCGGGCGGATTCTTCGGTACGGTCTCATATTCGGGATAGTGACGCACCCATTCTACGACACCGTTTCTCGTCTCTGCCGCATAATATGCGTATAACCAAGCAGAATACTCCGACTGCTTTGCGTAATAGGGGATCTTCCAATAATATTTATGATACCCCTCGCGGCGGGCAACTGTCTGATCGTAGAACTTTGAATATTTGAGCGGGTCATAGTTGACGGCGGTCGCCTTGCCGAGCTTTGTTGAATTTATCAGCTCCTCCGGCATTCCCTCATACGGCAGAATCTCCGAGACGGGGGTTATCCCCTTGTCGGTTTTTATTCCGAGAAAGTGAACCTCTCTGCCGTCATTGACCGATATCAGGTTTTGTCTGCTGATGTAGACACTGTAGTTTATTTCATGCTCCTCGCCCGACCCCGTCACATACTCGCCGACATAATATGTGTGCAGGGAGATACAGATAAACGGGTAGTCGGACTTCACGCCGTCGAGCTCGTCGAGAAAATAATAGAACTTCTTCCAGTCCTTTATTTTTTCGGGCGGGTCTAATTTCAGCGATACTTCAATTTCATATTTTATCGGGTCCTCGGTTTCGTCGTAGCGGTATTTGTTGCTGTACGGCTCATGAATAACCGATTTGACCGTAAGCTGCGCGTTGACCTTGTGCTTTTTGCAGACGGCGGCAAATGCTTCTCTGAGCCTCAATTGCTCGGCGTCCGCCGTATCGTGTCGGTACAGGCTCTCGTCGGTTTCGCTCTGCCGGCGGGATTCGTCCTCGCGGACGGCATTTATTACGTTTCTCGCAAAAAGCCCCAGCGTGACGATCAAAATAAGCACGCATATTATGCTGACAACTATCCCCGCCGTATTCGGCTTGTTCTTGGTCTGTTCGCTCATGTCCTCCCTCCTTACAGCTCTGCAAACCCGGGATTATTTCTTCTTTTTTCTCTTTTTGTCCGTGTATTCGGTATCTTTAATTCCGGGATTGACAAGCTTCAGCTTGCGCCTCTGGCGGCGTTTGTAATTCTCGATAACAAACAGCGCGATATAGCCGACTATCAGGAACGCCGCTATTGATGCGATTATTTTAAACACGGTGCTCGAGGCGGTCTTTTTTATCATCGCGCCCAAAAACAGCAGGACGTTTCTCGACACATCCTCATTGGCGACGAGCTTTATTCTCGCTATCTCCTCGCCCGCATAGAGTACGCGAGCCTCGCATATCTCCTGCCCTCTTTTTACGGGCGCGTCAACGCTCTTGGGCACGGTCTCCGGCACGGGCTCGATGAGCACGCTCCCCGCGTCCGACCCCGTCGGGATAAGCGCCAGCACCTCCTCGCCCGGGACGAGCGAGATATGGTCGGTTCTGAACGAGAGCTTCAAGGGGACTTCGGTTATTATCTGAGTCGGGCTCGCTATCGACTTCAATTCGATATGATTAAACACCCAGTTGAACATTCTGCGGCAGTCGACAAACGCGCAGTTTTCAAGCGGCTCATCGTCGTCGATGTTCTTCATCGGCGCGTTCATTATCACGCACAGGTAGTTGTAGCCGTTGCCCGTGCCCTTTGATATGACGCAGCGCCCGGCGTTGTCGGTAGAGCCGGTCTTTATGCCCACGGCATAGGGCGAATAGTAGTCGGCATATGCCTTGTTCATGAGGTTGTTGGTGTTGCGCAGTATGCGCGACTCGCTCTTGTTCGTGGCGGGGACTTTATATATCGTAGTCGAGGTTATCTCGGAAAAATAGGGCAGGGTCAGCGCGTGCCTTGTTATTGTCATCAGGTCGCGCGCGGTGGTGTAGTGGTTCGGGTCGTCGAGTCCGTGGGCGTTGGCGAAATGCGTATTTTTGCAGCCGAGCGCCGCCGCCTTGTCGTTCATCATCTTGACAAAGCCCTCCATCGAGCCGCCTATGTGCATCGCAAGGACATTTGCCGCGTCGTTTCCGCTTCGCACGAGCATACAGTAGAGCAGGTTTTTAACGCTCATCTTCTCGCCCGGCTCGAGGCCGACCATCGAGCTTCCCGTGCCGTCGAGCAGGTGTATGGTGCTGTAGTCCGCCTCGACCTCCTCGTCGAGGTCCTTGCAGTTTTCGAGCACGACAGTCGCCGTCATTATCTTGGTCAGCGAGGCGGGTGCGGTCTGCTTGTCGGCATCCTTTTCGAAAATCACCGTGTCGTTGTCGAGGTTTATCATCAGATAGATTCCCGCGTATATCGGGTTGTCTCCGCTGTCTGTCAAACTTTTCTCGTATACCGCGTTATAATTGGCGTAGGCAGGCGCAGAAGAGAGCACAGACACGATAAGAATGAAACAAAATAAAATTTTTATGAGTTTTTTCATAGACAGTCACCGCCGAATGATGTATTATATATATAAACGATATAAGATAGCTTTGTCCTGACGCTATGCTATAATGATTATATCAGTTTCAGGCTGTAAAATAAAGTGATAAAACGGATTTTGTTTATCAGGGGGATTAAAAATCATGCTTTATGTTACGGGAGATACCCACGGAGATTACGAGCGGTTCACCTCATCCGCGCTCAAAAAACTGAAAAAGGGCGACACGCTCTTCATCTGCGGCGATTTCGGATTTATCTGGGACGGCTCGAAGAACGAGGAGAAGCTGCTCAAAAAGATAGGCAAGCTCAAATACAATGTCTGCTTTATCGACGGCACGCACGAGAATTTCAGCAGACTCAAGGAATATGAGGTCTCCGAGTTCAAGGGCGGCAAGGTTCATCATATCACGGGCAACCTCTATCATCTCATGCGCGGTCAGGTCTATGACTTCGACGGCGTGAGCGTGTTTGCCATGGGCGGCGGAGAGAGCCCGGATATAGATATCCGTTCCGACCTCGAATCCTGGTCGGGCGACGAGATACCCACCGAGGCGGAGCTGACCGAGGGCGCAAACAACTTAAAGAGGCTCGGCAACAAGGTCGATATCATCATCACCCACGAGCCGCCGATGAAAATCAAAGGATTTTTGAAACTCAAGGACAAGGAGCCCGTGCGCGTGACGGGACTCAATACATATTTTGAGGAGCTCGGCGCCGCCTGCGAATACAAGCACTGGTTCTTCGGCTCGATGCATATCGACAAATTTATATCTTCGTCCCACATCGCGGTGTTCCAGCATATCATCAACGCCGAGACCTGCGAGATTGCAAAATAAACAGATACACCCTGCCCGCAGAAACGGTTTTCCGTCGTTTCTGCGGTTTTTTTAGGCAGGGGAAGAAAGACTCGGTCTCGCCTGCCGGCTCGGTCGGTGCTTCCGCACCCCTCGACACGCTCCGCGCCCGATATTCAAAGCGTTTTATCCGAACAAAAAGTGAAACCGTTCGTTTCACTTACGGTAGAATAATTTGCTCTGCGAATTGTGATATTCGAAGCTTTGCGTCAAGCGGAATGAAATAAATCCTCACCGCCGCAGCGATTTCACACGCCGCAGACGTATTTTACGCCCGCAGGGCATTTTACAAATCACGAAAGGGATTTTTTTTCATGCCTGTTCGGCATTAACAGCCGAATTAAAAGCGCCGAAGTGAATTTCATACCCTCAAAAATGCGTTTCATACCAAAATTGAACTAAACCTGAAAATCTATGCTATAATAAGCCTGACATAAACAGGAGGATAAGAATATGAAACTCAAAAGAACAATCGCGGCAATTTTGGCATTTCTTGCGCTGGCTTCCTTCGCGGGATGCAGGAAGGACAAAAAGGACGACCCCGCATCGACCTCGGCAGGAGCCGTTGCAGCGGAGAACGAAACAGAAGAAGAGGAGACGGAAGAGGGAGCAGCGGGCGAAACGAAGGAAAGTGAAAAAGCAGCTGCAAGCAGCTCGGTTAAAATGAATCCGCGCACAAAAAAACCGTATTATTTTCTTGACATAAACTCCGACTTATTAGGCAACAGCGATTGGAACAATTGGGTCGAGGTTTCAAACGGCAGTTACAAAAACGGTAAATATGTTATAGAAAACGAGTATTTCTATGACAAAAGCGGAAATAAGACAGGTGAAAAGCGCCATAACGAAAACGGCACATCGAAGTTCTATCCCCGCGAGGTCAAGTATAACGGCGACGGAACCGTTAAGTCTATGCCGGATGACACATCGGGTCAGGCCTGTATTTTTTATAAATATGACTCCCAAAAGCGTGTTGCGGAAAAGGAACTTCGTTTCGATGACGGAGCCGTATATATTCATAAGTACTCATACGACAAGCTCGGCAGATTAACGGAGCTGGAGGAGCTTCGCAAAGACGACTCGAAAAAAACAAGGCTGTACGGAAAAACAGTATTTACATATGACAAAAAAGGAAATCCGGTCTTAGCCAAATTCGAAAAAGGCGACTTTGGCTCCATGTCCTACGATCAAGTCGCAATGGAGTATGACGCACAAAATAATTTGACACAGGTTAAAGCTCACTCGGTAAACGGCAATTGGGTTCTCCTTGCAAAGAACAAATATGACGGCAAAAACAATCTGGTTGAGCGGACATATTACGACAACAGGGACGGTACGGTTTCAAATCATACCGTTATCGAATATGACAAAAACAACAGCATAACAAAATTCACACAAAAACGGCAAGCTTCCGACGATGTCGGAAAATGGGAAGTATTCCAGCAAGTTTGCGAAAACGACAAATACGGGAACGCCGTTAAAATATCCCGATATTCCGGAGAGAGCATGGAGAAGCTCGAGCTTGACGGAGTTTTTGCGATGTCATACAAATATGAGGGAAATCGCGTAACGGTCATAACGGAGAGACTTGACTCCGCAGACGAAAGACTGCACAACGTAACTGTCTACGAATATCGCTCGCACGCCCCGATGATGACTCTTGAGGAAACGAATAAATTTTCCGTGATAGAATATTTACATTGATTGCAAATGTAAATTGTCAAATTAATAGCAATGAAGCAAATTAAACAGGAGGGTAAGAATATGAAACTCAAAAGAACAATCGCGGCGATTCTGGCATTCCTTGCGCTGGCTTCCTTCGCGGGATGCAGGAAGGACAAAAAGGACGACCCCGCATCGACCTCGGCAGGAGCCGTCGCGGCGGAGACATCGGAGAACGAAACAGAAACAGAGTCGCAGGCGGAAACGGAAACGGAAACGTCGACCGAGGCTGCGGGCAAAACGAAGGAAAGCAGCACCGCAAAGCAGACAGGCGTCAGGAAGAACGAAAAAAAATATCCCCGATATTATATCGGGATTGACAGCGTTGTTTGGAATCATTGGACCGAATACAAAGTCCGCAGAGTTTATGCAGAACACCTGAAAAAGGCCAGTGTTTATAACGAAGAATATGAATTTGACCGCTTCGGAAATGTTACGCGTTGTTTAAGCTATTTCGGCAAAAAAGCTGACGAAAATTCAGAGAGTTATAAGAGCAAATATGACTATAACAGCGACGGGACCGTAAAAAAAACCGAAACATATTACGACGAAGACTTTTCTGAAACCGTCAATTATGAGTATGACTCCCAAAAGCGAGTAATCAGGGAAATCAGGTTTACCAGCGAAAATCCCCAAGATTCCTGCGTAACCGATTATACCTTTAATGCGGCAGGACTTCTTATTTCGGTAAAAACAGCCGACCTTAACAGCAAGGAGTTACTGTCGAGTCTCGAATACAAATATGATTCCGCCGGAAATATGATCGAAAGCACAGAGAATGTATATGAGGGCAAAGTATCAGTCTTTTACGAGAAAATTACCCACAAATACGACGCACGGGGAAACTGCATTGCCGAAAAATATTCCAGAAAGTATTCAGCGCCATTTACAAGGGAGTATAAATATGACAAGAACGGATTTGTCATAGAAGAAAATGACTCGTCCGAAAGCGGTGGCAGCGTATATTATTATACGCGCGACAAGTACGGAAATCCTCTCACCGCAGAGATATATGAGGTGGGCTCCTCCGGCAAGAAAACATTGATCGACGAGCAGAGTTATACATATGAGTACGGCAACGACGAAATAACTGTAAATATGGTCGAAGTCAGATATAAACCCAACGGCAAAATTGACTCTAAAGAAAACAGAGTTTGCACATTTAAATATTTTGAAAACACACCCGTGAGGCCTCTTATTGATAACTGCGTTTTGCCTCATGCTTAAGAATAAGACGTTATATTGAGGACTAAAAAATAAGCGGAGGCAATATATGCCGATGTCTGTGAATGCCGCAAGGCGCTTTCTGTGCTCCCGCTGATACAGGACGGAAAGCGAACTATATTCTCTCACGGCACATTGAGTGCAATTCATCCCATTATGACTACCGTACAGTCGGTTTGGATGTTTTTTACCGTCGAATATGCCATAATGATGTCACAAAATAAAACAGGGGCAGGCACCGCCTGCAGAAAGGAAACTACAATGAAAAAACAGACAAGAAAAGCTCACATAAGAAAGCTGGCCGCCGCAATATCGCTGCTGATAATAGCGGGTGTCGCCTGCGTGTTTGCCGGCTGCGCAAAGCAGTGGACGTGCGACAGATGCGGCAAGACGTGGAGGGGCGACGCCTATTACGGCAGTGAATACAGCGACACTCTGTGCCCGGACTGTGCCGGCGAATATTGGTTCCCGCTCCCGATAAACAATTATAAGAAGTAATCAAGGAGGACATAGATATGGTGTGCAGCTTTTGCGGAAAAGAAAATGCGGACGACGCCGTCTTCTGTAAAGCCTGCGGAAACAGACTTGTTTCGGAGGAAGCGCCCGAAGAGCTTTATACGGAAAATATATCCGAAGAAGAGTATGCCGAAAGCGAAGAGTATGCTTCTTACGCTGCGGACAACACGGAGAACAGCGTAATCGCATGCGCAAACTGCGGAGCCGCGAATCCCGCCGGCAATGCTTTTTGCGGAAAGTGCGGAAAGCCCTTTGTCAGCGTCTGCCCCAAGTGCGGCGCTAAGCTTGCCGACGGACAGCGCTTCTGCGGCGCCTGCGGCACGGCGGCGGACGGAAAAAGCTACGCCACTCTCGGCGAAGCGGCGGGAAAGTTTGCCGACTATGTTAAAAATATAAGTCTCCCCTCGTCAGCGGGAAAGATAAATTATACGACGATCCTCAGCGGCGTAATGGCGGTTTGCGTGTTTCTCTGCGCCGTTGTCGGCCCTTGGTTCGGTTTTTTCTCTCACCGCTGCGGATTGTTCAAGATAATGAAGATTGGAATCAACTTTAACGACTTCATGGGGTATTATATGATGAGCGGCGACAACGGAATAGGCGCCATTGTCGTCATTGTTGTCGGACTTATTATCCTGCTTTGCGGCGTGAGCGTAGCGGCGTTTATCATGTCGGTTGTGAGCATTATCAAGGGTAACGGAGATTACGACAGGCTGTTTGTCGGCGCCTGCGGATTCGGTGCGGTTGCGGCAATTATTGCCCTGCTCGTCGCACCTCTTGCCAATGCCGTTATAAAGAGCGAGACAGGCTTTGATATAAACGCTTTATCTTCCGAGGCCACCCCGTGGGTGCTGCTTGTGCTCTGTGTACTGGCGTTTGTGCTCAAAAAATTTGTCTTTGATAAACTCGCGGAAAAGGCCGAGAGCTGAAAATAATATATACGGCCGTGCGGAAGCTCGCATGGCCGTATAGTTTTTATATCAGTTTTTTCAGCGCCTTACTGACTGCCGCCGCCGAGGCCTTGCCGCCCAAGGCGCGCATACACTGCCCGATGAGAAATTGAAAAGCCTGCGTCTTGCCGTCTCTGTACTGCGAGACGCTCTTTTCGTTTTCCGCGAGAACGCGCCTCACCGCATCCTCTATAGCGGCGGTGTCGGTCAACAGTCCGAGTCCGTTTTTTCGGACATATTCGGCGGGCTCGGCGTTTTCGGTCACTACCTTTGCAAAGACCTTTTTAGCCGTCCCTCTGTTTATCTCACCCGACGAGAGCATATTTATCAGCATGCCCAATGAGTCGGGGTCGAAATTCGCGTCCTCAATGCTCATCCCCGCGCCGCGCAGCACGGCGGGCAGCTCGACGTTTATCCAGGCCGCAGCGTCTCTTGCGCTCCCGCAGACAGCCGTTGTGCGGTCAAAGAGCTCCGCCGTAAACGGCGAGGACATCAGGGTGTCCGTATCCGCCTTGGAGAGCTTGTATTTTTCCTGCCAGCGGCGGCGTTTCGCCTGCGGCAGCTCGGGCATATTCGCCCGAATCCTCTCGACTTCTTCGGGCAAAATGGCGACGGGCGGTATGTCGGGCTCGGGAAAATATTTGTAGTCGCTCGTGTCCTCCTTTGAGCGCATCGGGAAGCTCACTCCCGCGCCGTCATCCCAGCGGCGGGTCTCCTGAATTATTTTTTCTCCGCGCTCTATTAGCCTTATTTGCCGCTCGCTCTCGCTTTTTATTGCGCGTTCGGCGGCTCTGAACGAATTGAGATTCTTCATCTCCGTGCGCGTTCCGAGCTTGCTTTCACCCTGCGGGCGGACGGATAAGTTTATATCTGCCCTCAAAGAGCCCTCCTGCATCCGGCAGTCCGACACGCCGGAAAAGCGCATGAGCTCACGGAGCTTTTCGAGATATTCGACCGCCTCCTCTGCGCTGTTCATATCCGGCTCGCTGACTATTTCGAGCAGCGGCACTCCGCAGCGGTTGCAGTCGATGAGCGTGCGGTTTAAGTCGGGGGAGTGCATGAGCTTGCCCGCGTCCTCCTCCATGTGCATCTCCTTTATGCGCACGGTTTTGCCGCTGTCGAGCGTTACGGAGCCGTTTCGGCACAGCGGCAGATAGAGCTGAGATATCTGATAAGCTTTCGGCAAATCGGGATAGAAATAATTCTTGCGGTCAAAGCGGCTCACGGGCGCTATCCCGCAGCCCGCCGCAAGCCCCGCGCGAACGGATAATTCGACGGCCTTTCTGTTGAGCGTCGGCAGAGTGCCGGGCAGCCCCAAGCAGACGGGGCAGACGTGGGTGTTGGGCTCGCCGCCGAATTTTGTGGGGCAGGAGCAGAAAATTTTAGTCTCTGTCAGCAGCTCTATGTGGACCTCGAGCCCTATGACGGTTTCGTATTTCATTTTACCGCCTCCCCCAAAGCACCCGCCGCGCTTAAAAGATTTCCGTCGTCAAACGGAGCCGCCATGAGCTGGAGGGCGCACATATTTTTGCACGGGATGCTTATCGCGGGGAGCCCCGCGAGATTCGCCGTGACGGTGTATGCGTCGCCGAGATAGGTTTTCAGCGGGTCTTTAAGGCTCTCGCCGAGCCTCGGAGCCGCCGACGGATATACGGGACACGCTAAAAAATCATATTTTTCGAAAGCATTTAAAACCGCGTCGCGTATTACTCTGCGGGCCTTCAGCGCCCTGTTGTAGTATGCGTCGTAGTACCCCGCGCCGAGCACGAAGTTTCCGAGCATTATCCTGCGCCTGACCTCGCGCCCGAAGCCCTCCGAACGGCTTTTGATATACATTTCGGTCGGGTCGGCGGCGTTTTCGGCGCGCCGCCCGAAGCGAACTCCGTCGTACCGCGCGAGATTCGAACTCGCCTGCGCGCAGGCAATTATATAGTAGGCGGGCACGGAAAATTCAAGCGGCGGCAGAGAGAAATATTCGACTTCCGCGCCGAGCGCCTCAGCCTTTTTCAGCGCGGCTGCGACAGCCTCGCGGATATCTTTGCCGCAGGAGGAGATAAACTCTTCGGGAACGCCTATTTTTTTGCCGCGAAGCGAAAATTCTTCGCCGTCCGCCCGAGAGGGCTTTATTTCTTCGCTCGTCGCGTCGCCGCCGTCGCGCCCGGAGATTATATTTTCGAGAGCCGCGCAGTCGGCTGCCTCCGCCGCTGTCACACCTATCTGATCAAAGGACGAGGCGTAGGCGACAAGGCCGTTTCGGGAGACTGCGCCGTAGGTCGGCTTGAAGCCGAAAACCCCGCAAAAAGCCGCGGGCTGCCTGACGGAGCCGCCCGTGTCCGAGCCGAGCGCGAGCGGGATTATACCCGCCGCAACAGCCGCCGCCGCGCCCGACGACGAGCCGCCGGGTACGCGCGTTTCGTCGAGGGGATTCAGTACCGCGCCGAAATATGAGGTCTCGCCCGTCGAGCCCATGGCGAATTCATCCATGTTGAGCTTTCCGACAACGATAAGCCCCGCGTCCTCGAGCTTTTTTACCGCCGCCGCGCTGACGGGCGGCACATAATCTTCGAGTATGCGCGACCCGCAGGTCATTCTAACTCCATCGACCGCGATATTGTCCTTTATGCCTATCGGCACGCCCGCAAGCGGGGAGATGTACCCTCCCGCGTCGAGCCGCCTCTGTATCTCCGCGCCCTTTTCGTATGCGCGTTCGCGGCAGAGCGTGATAAAGCAGTTGAGCCGTCTGTTTTTTTTCTCCGACTCATATACCGCGTCGAGGACTTCGGCGATTTTTATCTCGCCGCGCCTGATTTTTTCGCCCAGAGCGAGGGCGGAAAGCTTAATTATATCTCCCATGCCGCACCTCATTCCACTGTTTTCGGGACGGAGAAGCAGCCGTCTGCCGTCTCGCAGGCGTTACAAAGCGCCTCGTCCGGCCCGAGTGTCTCGCCCGGCTCGTCCTCGCGCAGGACATTCACTCTGCCGGACAGGTGGACGAGCGGCTCAACGCCGTCGGTGTCGAGCGCCGAGAGCGTGTCCATATATGTTATTATCTTTTCAAAATCTCTGCGGCAGTCGGCGCGTTCTTCGGAGCTGAGCTCTATATGCGCGAGTGCTTCGAGATGCTCTATAAGCTTGTCCGTTATTTCCATATGCCTGCCCTCCGTCAAGTTCTGATACGATTATATCAGAAAAAGGCAAAAATTTCATCAGTTTTGCGCTCATAAACCGTGCGCCGGGGGAAAGAATACGGAAGGATTCAAAAAATCCTAATTTTCCCGCAGAGGGATCTATGGAGTGTGCTCTTGATGGAAAACCGTAATCAGCAGAACAAACAGGGTCAGAACCAACAGAATCAGCAGCAGAACAACAAGCAGCAGAATCAGCAGGAGAACAAGGCCAAAAACAAGCGCGACAAGCTTAAAGAGGAAT
>ERZ773188.2039-NODE-2039-length-20590-cov-99.538106_pt1 | contig 20590 bp, 14 predicted proteins | sample MGYA00581011_ERZ773188 | MGnify/ENA primary metagenome ERZ773188 (study PRJEB29015, sample SAMEA2737798) | human gut metagenome | biome: human gut; feature: human-associated habitat; material: faeces | place: China | collected 2012 ...
CGTCATCCGGGGTCGGTCAGCCGACAATCGGAAGGCCCTTTTATGTGCAGGCTAAGGGCCAACTTCGGCTGACTTGGAGACCCTCTGCAGGGTCTCCACAAAGCGAAGGATCTTGGTAAGAACAGTAAGTAGGGGAAACGCTACTAAATACCAGTCAGCGGGAAGGTTTGCACCGTGGCTGATTTTCCCAGCCACCAGCCACTAGCAACTAGCAACCCTCGGCCCGAAGGGCCGTCAACTCTCACACCCGCAGGGCGTATCCATCCAGTTTCTTCTTACTATTCCCAACATCCCCTGTAATTTTGTATAATATAGCCAAAGACGATGTTTCCAAGGGAGGTGCCAAAAATGGAATGTGCTTACTTAAGTAACGATAAGAACTATACCATATTTAAATACGGTCCCTACACGATCCGTTTCAAAGCCCCCTACTCACTGGAACGCTATACTTCCATCAAAGAATGGGACCATGGTTACCTAGTAGTCATGGCCAAGTACAGGCATAATAAAGAAAGTGAAGAGGAATATATTGACTTGATTCCTATCCTCAAAGACTTATATATTTCCCCCGACACATTTTTGAAAGACATAAAGGAGGTACGGTTGAGAAATGCTTAACCTGCGCAAAGTGGCCGATGATGCCGATATGATTGTCAATGGATATGCCTTCAACAAATGCAGCCATGGTTATCGGGTATTAAACCTGAATAAGCCACAAAATGCCATCGTTTTCTCAAAGTCCGGAGAAATTATAGAAAAGCCCTATAAAAAAAAGAAAAGGCGCCAGCCCCCCACCGAAACGGGCGAAGGTTCTGACGTCTTTCTTTATCTATTTTATAAACGCCTGCCATCCGGATTGCAAGCAAAACTTATAAATAAATTTCTATCTTTTGCACTAGGAACTCCTATCCCTGGGGCGCATGGAATACAGGAACTCCTTTAACCACCTCATACCTGTTTACAACCTGGAAAGAACCATCTGCGACCTGATCAGAAGCCGCAGCTCCTTTGAAATCCAGGATTTCCAGGCCGCCCTTAAAAATTACATATCCCGCCCCGACAAGGACCTGAACCGGCTCATGACCTACGCTCCCCTTTTCCATGTGGACACATTCATCCGTCAATATCTGGAGGTACTTCTATAATGAAAATGACATCAGGGCAGATGAAAGGAATGAAATATGATTTACTAAGCAGCCTCCCGATACTCCCCCATTGACCACTTCCTGTGAACAACTCAAAAAGGCAATGAAGAAATGATTTCCTTTTCCTCACTGCCTTTTTCGTATACACTTTCCACTCCCCTATTCCACGCCCAGCGCTTTATACACCGCGTCTTCCGCTGTCTTATAAAACACCAGGGAGAAACTGCCTATAAGTTCCGGCGGTACCGTGGAAAGATCGGCGGCGCTGGTAATGGGGAGGATGATTTTTCTGGCGCCGCTGTTTAAAGCCACCTGCAGCATGTCCGCCAGGTTTTCAGGGCGGGTGATGGAGCCGCCTATGCTGATTTCGCCTATGACGGCGGCGGAGCTGATGACCGGTTTTCCCAAAGCGATGGAGGAAAGGGAAATCAGTGTGGGCAGGGCCAGGGTGCAGGTCATGCCTATGCCGTTCAGGTCCTGGTAATTGATGATAAAGTTTTTGGTGTCCGTGAAAATGGCACCGCTGATACGCTTTCCATTAGCTTTGAGGTAGTTGAAGGCGGTATTGGCCGCTTCTTTGGCTTCGTGGCTGCTGCCAAGGCCTGTCTTTTCAAATTTCCCGTTTCCTTCAAGTATCTGGGATTCCAGACGGTAGCAGCCTATACGGCCGTCGGCAGAGGTGCCGATGGTGTAGACCTGTCCGGGGCTTACTATACCGTCGGGTATGAGGCTGCCGCTCCCCTCCTCCGGCACGCTGACGTACTTTTCTTCAAAGCTGTCGTTGTCAATGTAAGAGAAATTTACATCGTAGAATTCCATGCCCCCGATTTTCTTCAGCTGTTCCTTGACGCGGCGCCGCATTTCCAGAGATAGTTTCAGGATATCCTCCACTTCATCCTTTGTGAAACGGCCGTCGGGATACATGAGCTTCATGAGGCCGTCCACCATCTTTCTTACAGCGATAGTGTCGCGCTGGTTCAGGTTGCTGCCAAGGTGAAAATACCGGTCCATTTCATCGCCCAGTTCCACTTTCCGAAGCTCCCGCATCACCTCCGACAGGTAGTCGGTGATGAAGCCGTAACTGTCGGTGAAATGTTCTGGCCGAAATTTGGGTATTTCCCAGCCCGGCACATAGCAGTGCATACGGTCCAGAAAGGCTGTGTCCTCCCCCATTTCCGGAGGGAAGGGGGCAAAAAGGCTGGACGTCTTCAGCAGGGACTCCACGCTCTGGTTGATATTCCCTACGAAAACCATGGACGCCGAGGCAGACTTTTCCTCCTTGCCCCGGGAGAAGGAACCGGAGGCCATATAGTCCTTCATGATCTGGATGCCATCGTGGTCCTTGAAATGGATGCCCGCCACCTCATCGAAGGCCACGCAGTCCCACAGGCCCACCAGGCCTATCTGCTTACTGGCCATATTATAGAAAAGATTGGCCACCGTGGTCTGGCCGCCGGATACAAGGATACTGTTCGGCGACACTTCCTTATAAAGATGGGATTTTCCGGTACTCCGGGGGCCCAGCTCACAGTAGTTGAAATTGTTTTCCACCAGCGGCACCATGCGGCAGAGGAGAAGCTTCCGTTCCCTTTCGGTAAACTTATCCGGTTCCAGTCCCGTAGAGCGGAGGAGCAGGGACAGCCATTCATCCTTTGTGAAATAGGCTCTTCCCTCTTTAAATTCCTCTATATCTACATGAGGCATCTGGATAGGCGTGAGCTCCCTGATATGGATAGGCCCGCCAGGCCGTCCCGTGTCCGACGCCTCATCGCTCCTATCATAGTCCAGCTGGATGATGCACCAGATACCGCCGCAGAGAAGGCGATCATAGTCCGTGGGATAGCGGGCATCCACCGGCACCCCCTTGAGGCCCAGGTTGGAAAATTCCGCCTCATACATGTCGTAGCGGATGTTGAGCTTTACCGACACCTTGTCGATGACGGTGAAAGACCCTTGTTCCCGAAGTCGGGAGAGGATTTTCTGGGCCTCATCGGGGCGCACATAGTTATTGGCCAGGATGCGTTTTACATCTTCCAGCCCCGCCTGGATTTCCTCCTCCTTCTGGGACGCGCAGTACATGCCGAGGAGGTACTCCAGCACATACACCGGCACATTGGCACCTTCCTTGATTTTCCGGGTGAGGTCCTTTCTCACCACCTTGCCAGGATAGGTTTCATACAGCTTTTCCTGCATTGATTTCTCTTCAGCCACTCTCTCCACCACCTTAGAAGCCGAAACGATTCTGGATAGCCAGTTCGATAGACAGGGGCTGGTGCAGGATAGCCACGCCGGTCCTCGTATCCACCACTTCCAGATAATACGTCCTGTCCCTGTCGAAATAATAATTATCCTTCAGCCGGAGGGTGACACTTCTCCTTCTCTTATCCGGCTCCTCCGATTCACTGTCCGCCGTGATTTTTGCATCGGTGGACACTTTTTCATTTTCGGAAGAAAGGAAATACACCAGGTATTCCGCCGCCTTCGTTTCCGCCGTTACCGGTTCGGACTGCAGAAATTCCAGGGAAACGAATTTGCTGGTTACCCTGGAAATCGGCGTCAAAAGCGTAAGGCCTGCGGTCTTCGTATCCACATGGGCCCTTTCCATCTTCACCGTTACCAGAGGGATGATGAGCTCCTGGGGAGAAGAACCGCCATGGACATAGCTGAGACTTCCCGAAGCCTTGAAAACATGGAGCCCGTAAGGGAAGGAAACGATTTTATCATCCGATCCGCCCAGGATATCCTTCATGGCCATATGGCACACTCCGTCCCGCAGCACCGGCTTTTTTGCCAGGATATAACGCCGCTTCACCACCGATTCCTCATCGGAAAGACTTTCGATTTTCTCACTTTCACTGAAACCATCCCGCTTATAGAGGAAACCATGGTCCGCTGTCACCATGAACTTATGTACATTGGCACTGCCGGACATGCGGCGGATGAAAGTATAAATCTCCTCCACCGCCCTTTCGCAGGCAGAAAGCACATCATCCGGCTTATTCTCCCCTGCCTCATCCACCTGGTCCTGATACACATAAATAAGCTGCTTCCCGTTGAAAGCATTCCGCAGCTCCTCTCTCTTCATCTTATTCAAGTCCGCCATCTGGTAGGCCCCGCTTTGGGGCACATGGAGGGAAAGCACACGGCTTCGGAAAGCCAGGCTCACGCAGTACGTGCCATCTGCCTGCTCCTGCATATTCTTCCCGCAGCCCTTGAGCTCCAGCCTGTCATGGGGCAGAAGTGCCGCCATACCAAGGCGGGTATAGGAAGGAAGAGTAGCCGTCATGGCGTCCATCTCTGCCGATGCCTTCTCATCCATAAGAAGCCGGTCATAAAGCTCCCGGCCCGCCTCATAGCGGAGACCGTCAGATATGATGACCATCGTCTTTTCCTTCTCCTCTGCCAGATAGGTTTTGAAGAAATCCTTTTCCTCATTCATGCCGGAAAAATTGCCAGCTAAAAGAAGGGCTTCATTCCATGCAGGGAGAAGATGGCCCATGTACTCATTGGTATAAATGTTTTCCACCAGCTGCCTGAGCTTCTCCAGTTTCTCATCTGCTTCCAGCCCGTCATAGGCCAGATAGAAATCGCGGTATCCCCTGTCCACGGTATACCAGCTTTCACTGTACTCCTTTTTCATTGCAGGAAGGCTTCCAGAGAAATGGTACTTCATGGACCCTATGACCACCATGGCAGCCCGAAAAAGGGCGTACTCTCCGGCATATGTTCTGCCGAAATGGGTGCGGCTCCGGAGTTCGCATATATCTGCCATAGAAAGATTTCCCACCTTTTCGGTCACATCCTCCGCCATGAGCCTGCCGTAGAGCCACTCCAGAATGAGCCTGTCCACATCTTTGAAAGCCTCCGCTTTAAGAAGACATTCCACCGGCCAGGACGCAAAGGCAGAAAAAGGCGAAAGCGCTTCTGCCGCTGTTTCCGAAAGACCGTCATAAAGCTCCCGGTACTTCTCATTATGACGGAGATTATCCAGAAAAGAAAGGATATTCCCCGACTTTTTGGGATAAGATAAAGCCTTCCACCCATCCGGGACAGGCCTTTCCATTTCCTTTTCTGCCGCCGTAACGAAAAGGGAAATCACCAGCTGCGTCAAAGAGGACGGCGTCTTGTTATAGCCGAAATACTTCTCCACCTGGGACCAGAAAAAGTCAAGAACACCGTACTTCTCAAAAAGAGAAAGACAGGGATTTTCCGTAAGCGAAGAAGACAGCACGGAACGCATGATTTCCTCAAAGGAAATGGTAGCCGCCCCGGCAAGGACCGCCAAGATGCCCATGGGGATGGTAACGGCATTATAAGTCTCTATATCCAGATGATTGAACTTCCTCCGCCGCTCCCCGTTATTCCAGAAATCACCGTGGGCCTCCATGACACTCCGACAGCCCTCATCCATGCCAAGCTCCAGCATCACAGTGGAAATCCTATCCGCCTGGAAAAGAGTGGAATACAGAATCATATCCTCCAGATGATTTTCTGCTGCTGCCGGCCTTGGGAAAGGCGCGTAAATGAGATAATTCGACTCCCTGTCATTCCGCTCCAGAAGCACCTTCGTGGCAAACTGGTTCGTCCCCGTGAGAATCCTTACCTTCGCATTGGTCAGAAGTCCCGAAAGCTCATCCAGGTCCGACTCAAAGTCCCCTTTGCTGTCAAACCAGAAAACCAGCTTCCGCCCCTCCCCAGGCTCTATGTGGAAAAGATCATTCAGTTTGTCTGCAGCCTGTGCAAGGCTTAAATCGGATTTTACTGCCATAATGACTCCTTGTATGAATAGATGAAATGAAAGGGCTAAGAGCAGGGGCCGCTAAGCGGCCCGGGTTCAGAGGGTTCAGAAGGTTCTGCCCGCTTCCAGCGGGCGGGTTCAAAGGGTGTGGTATCGCCGTTTCGCGGCGATGAATTTGATACGCTGCCTGGCAGCGAAATCCGTAAAACTTCGCTTCGCTCGTTGGTTTGTTTCCCCTCGCCCGACAGGGCGGTTGTGAAGGTTTTATCCAAACTGGCGCCTTCAATCATTTAAAAGGCGCCCATCAACCCTCACGCCGAAAGCGTGTCCACAGCCCTTACTTAATCGCCGCCAGAATGGGGTATTTCTTTCCTTCTCTGTCGGTTTGGGCTTTTTCGTAATTCACTTTGACGCCGTCATCCAGATCCAGGGTGATGTAGGAGAGGGCCAGATGGCCCAGTTTTTCATCGTAGGCCTGGCATTCCAGGAGCTGGGCGGTGAATTTTTCCTGCTCCTTTTTCGCCTTCACCGCCGCCGGTGAGGAGGGGTCGGCGGCTATGGTGTTTCTGCATTCCTCTATGCGCTGCTGGTAAATCTTTTCCATGCTGTGGAGATAGCGGTTCCTCATGCGGCTCATGGTGTCCTTGTCGTAGCGGTGGAGGTAGATGAGGGCTTTGAAGCCGTTTTTCTTACCGGAGTCGAAGAGCCAGTAAATGGGCCGTTTCTGGTAGGTTTTGCAGTGGTCCTTGAAGAAGTCGGTGAGAAAATATTTACGGAGCGCCTCTCTGGGGGAGTCCCTTTTTTTGCCCAGAGCTTCGGCCATGAATTTCAGGTTTTCCTGCAAGGTGTCTTTACCGTAGACAGCGGAAAGCCAATCGGTGAAGCGGCCTACCATGTCATCATCGAAATAGGCTTCGTCGGTGATGGGGATGATGTTGTCTTCGTCGGGACAGAAGGACTTGTATTTTGTACTGTCCCACTCTCCCCCTGCATAGGCCAGGCCCGGGGTGTCCAGGGAGTAGCGGCCCAGAATGCAGCCTACGCCGTAGGAAATGAGGGAACGGATATCCCTTCCCAGGTCCGCCTTTCGCACCGTCACATCCTTGTCTTCCTCCTCCGGCGTCAGTTCGTCCTCCAGGCCGTAGATATGGATGAAAATGCGGTTCAGCTCTTCCTCATTAGCCTTGAGCCTTTGGAAACGGTCTTCGCATTCCTCCTTCCACCGGGAAAAGGCCTCTTCCACAGTGCCCACGGGACGCATCAGAGGATGGCGCTGAAAATCCCAGGACGTTTCAAAAGCATCCCAGTCGTCTTTGGAAATCGAAATATTTTCTCTTACTAAAGAATTAACTTTATCTAGATTTTGGGGAACAATCAATGGCAAGCATTCTAAATAGCCTGGCGGAAAATTAATTGTCGGATTAATTAAAGCAAATAAATAGCTGGTTACCTTACTTGATAAAAACGCCAAAGTACTAAATAATACATCTGATTTTTTTACTTCACATAGAGGACCTGCAGCGTCAAAGGTAAATCCCTTTGGGGTATATCTACAGGAGAATCGACCAGATGTAACACTATTCCATGATATTCCTTCCTTAAATTGTTGATTGCCATTAAAATTATGTGCTCTTACCCTATTACCAATAAAGTTATTATATTTCAGCTCATATCCATCATGCCACCAATTAATGACATATGATAGATTACCATACCATAATCTAAAATCTCCGCCTTTCTGTAAAGGATACCATTTACATTTTTGAGGGTCATACAATGGAGAAGCGCCAAATTCTATATTGTTAATAGCTACTTCAGACCAATAACGCATAAATCTTGGATTATTACCAGATACCATTCCGATTCTAGCGTCAATAATACTCCCAAGCCTTGGATAGTCGAAAATGCTAAAATCTTTAAACCAATATGCTATGGGATTTCCTGGAATCTTATCAAATTGCGACTGATTTATCAAATATTGATGTTGGCCACCAAGGAACATATCCTCTTTTCCCTGCTGGCTGGTAGGTTCTACCAGACGGGCATAGGTACCTTTATAATCGCTGTACAGGCTGGGCTGCAGCACAAAAGCGGTAGTCTGTACCACTTCCCCACCGATTTCCTCAAAGGCCCGGGCGCCTAAATGGGCCATATTGATGATGGTGTCATTGGAAAGCAGGCGGATACGCAATTTTTCAAAGGATGACAAAAACATCCAGGCATGCTGGGTAATCATGGCCTGGTAGCCATCCTTTTTCGTAAAGTCATGGCACCGTTCCATGAAGCAGGCAAAAAGGTCTGCCTTGGCATCGGCATAGTTTTTCTTCACATAACTTGATAATTTTGTATTCATGTTGCTGGAACCCATATATGGGGGATTTGTGTTACAACATGATTTACGGTCTCCCAATATTTCCGCACACTCCACCAATGGCAGCATTTCTTTCTTAATGACTTCTCCATAAAAGCTGCCGCTATCCAGTTCCTGCTGCAGGTACTTTTTAAGGCCCTCAAAGTCCACCTTCCGCACATGGATGAGGGAGCCGTAGGTTTTTCCGTCCTTCATGTCTTCCATAATGGACACCATGTCTTTTTTAAGGTTCTTTTCCTTTTCAAAGACAGCGTCCACCAGGGAAGTGTCCAGTCCGTTGCTTTCTGTAATGACACAGGTATGGGGTTCCAGGTGGCTCCGGAAGAACCGGCGGTCGTATTCCCTGCCCTTCATCATGACTTCGAAGTATGCCAGCTGGGCCGCCCTTTCGTCGATTTCAAGGCCGTAAAGGTTATGGGTGATGATGGATTCCACAGCGCTCCTGTCGTCCCTGCCGGAGGCGCGGTAAATGTCCATGAGAAGGTCGAAGGCGTAGGCCAGAATGTGGCCGCTTCCCATGCAGGGATCCAGGAAGGTGAGGTCTTCGGGATTGAGCTTTTTTCTCTCTTCCCGAAGGGCATGGAGCTTTTCTTCCACTGCCTCATCCTGCTTTGCTTCGGGAATATAGTATTTCCACTTGGCCTGCAGTGCTTCATCGGGGTGTCCTTCCAGCCACAGGCGGCCCAGACTGTTTTCCACCATGTACCGCACAATCCAGTCGGGAGTGAAAAGCTGGGTGGCAGGGGCGATGGTGTCTTTTGTGATTTTCTTATTCTTCTTCAGTCCGTCAAAAACGTCTTTCTTCGGTTCCGAATTGTAGTACTGGTACATCCAGCCCACAATCTGCACCTGTTCCTTCCAGTCTTCTTCGGGAATATCATGGGCCAGGCGGTATACCACCCCTTCCCTGTCCATGACGGGAAGGCGGAGGAGGAGTTCCGTGTCGTCGTCGGTTTTTTCAAAGAGACGGGGCAGCAGGGTATGGAGCTGGTTGCACACTTTAAGGAAGAGCATGCCGAAAAGGGCGTCGCTGTCATTTCCGTTCTTCATCTGCCGGATGCGGCGCATTTCATCGTCCGTAAAGGGAAGGCGGCTGTTTTCGGGCCAGGTCATAAGGTCCGGCTCCACCTTTCCTTCGGTGACGGAGGACAGGGGACGGATGTGGCCGGGGAGGTAGTCATTCACTTCCATGAAACGGATGGCAATGAGACGGTTGAACCAGGTATAGGCGATTTCTTCCATGACAGCGTGGTAGCCGTCTTTGTAGTCCCTGCCTTCGGCGGCCTTTGTGATACGGCGGGCCAGCCGCTCCCTTTGGTGGATGGTTTCGCCGGAAATGACCACTGCCCTGGCCCTGCCGGGCACATTAAAGTACTGGTCTTTCCCCGAATTCAGGGGCGTTTCTATCCCCTTTTCGGTGATACCGTAGAGGGCCGCTTCCTTTTCCGTGTCCTCTATCAGTTTCTTTCTGGCCCAAATGGCAAAATTCCTGATGGCCGTCTTGTCCATACCTGTCTCCCACCTTTAGAAATGTTAGAAATGAATAATAATGGATTTCTTTTCTTTCAGTTCTTTCTCCAGCTGTGCTTTCAGCTTTTTCAAGTACCCGTCGATATCCTCTTCCGAATGTATCTTCCAGGAGTAGTCGGTGAATACATGACGCAGAGGCACATCTACCGGCTCCCGCACCACCGGTGCCGGCTTTGGCGGTGCAACCTCCGACGGATTATCTCCATGCTCCGCAGGCTGGGGATTCACGGGCTCATGTTCTTCTTCCCATTTTCTGTCCAACTCCGGAATGGTGCCCACAAGCCGCAGGCGAAGGGCATAGGCCTGGTTTTTAAATCCATAGAGAACGGCTAAATTGGAATCTGCAATAGGTTTAGAGGGATGTGCACAGCTTTCAGCCTGTTGCTCCAGGATTGAAAATTGTTTTCCCCAATCTTTTTGAACCTCTATTTCATAGGGTTTGCCTTTCAGTTCATCCATGGCTGCCATTCTAGAGTAGTGCATATCCACCTGCACTTTGACAAAGGCTGCATCCATAAGGTCTGAGAACACTTCCATGAATTTTTCCCGCAGTTCCACCAGTTCATGAATCCGGCCATAGGGAACGGGCATGGCCATGATTTTCTTCATGTCTTCTGCCAGCTTTGCCACGGCGGGGTCATCGATATAGGTGCGGCTCTTTTCAAACTGGCGAAGGCAGAGCAGGGCGTTATCGAAGATTTCCCTCTGTTTGGAACCATCAGCGAAGAATTTCTCCACGTCTTCATAGTCCTCCGCCAGGTCTTCGAAGTCCTCTTCCCTGTCATAGAGTGCTTGATAGAAGGAAAGGGGCGATGTCTTCCCCTTCATGTCTTCCAGAAGGGAAAGGCCCCGCCGGATGACATCTTTTCCAGGATAAGAAGAGTTTTCCTGCATTTCCTGAATACGCTTCATGTCCCCTATCATATTGTCTGTCCGCCGGAAGAAATCGTCCATGAAGGTGTCTTCGTCCCTGCTGGCGTTGCTGTTCTTAAAGAGTTCCGCCATAATGTTCTGGGCGGCCTGCCGGCAGGTGTCCGGCACTTTCACCCTTTCTTCCATGAGGAGTTTGTCCAGCCAGGACTTCTTCATGATGTAGTCGAAGATTTCCCCTTCCCTCCGGTTCCGGAAGGTAATGGTTTCGCCGCTTACATTGAAGGTAATGTCCCCCTTATGGAAGAGGCGGGCCAGTATCCAGCGAATATCCATTTCATTGAAGCCATAGGGCGCTTTCACGAACTGGTCTTCCACTTTCTTTCTGGAAATGGGCATGTGGCCCATGGTGTTCCGGCGGATGAAGTCAAGCACTTCCGCCTGGGCCAGAGCGTTAGGTTCACTGTCAATCATAGGCGTGTTCCCGGTAATGCCGCCTCTGATTTCATTGCGGATATCGCTTTCATCCATGCCGGTGTCGATGTAGTTCAGATTGCAGTAGGTGACGGTGCACAGTTTCTCCAGCCCTTCATTAATGCGGGCCACGGGATCCCGAGCTTTGATGTCCCGTCTTTCGCCATTCACATAGAAACGGGCATTGGTGAGAGCCTCTTTCAGCTCCTGCGCCGCTCTTTCTTCTCTTTCCCGCCTTTCTACTCTTTTTGCTTCCAGAATGCTCCGGTACCCTGCTTCGTCGGATTTCGTGCCCTGGTTCAGGAATTTCGTAATCTGGAGAGCCGTGCGGATTTCCGTGAAATACTCCATGTCCTCCGGCAGTACGATGAGGAGCTGGTGGGCTTCGGCGGATTTCATGGCCATGATGGTATCATTATCCCTGCCGGAATAGCTGCCGGTAATCATATGGATGACCATGTCTTCGCCCTGCCCTGTCCTGCCGTAGGCCTCATCGTCGATATACTGGCCCAGAGGGAAGAAGTAGCGGCCTGAAAGGTAGGCGGGGTGATATTTCTTTTCTTTATAAATGGTATCGAAAAGGATGGAGTTCATTTCCTTGTACACGTCCCCCGCTTCCACTTCGATGTCGCCGATGGTACGGTTGATGGTCTGTTCTTCGTCGGAAAGGAAGGTGTAGCGGTCACCGTTCTTCTGCACCAGCATCTGTCCGCAGAGGATTTTCAGGGATTTCTCCACTTCCTCCTTCATCTTGATGCGGTCGCAGGACACATTGTCTATCATGAGGGTGGTAATGTTTTCCAGGTTCGGCTCCAGGGTGTCCAGGTTCTTTATCATGAAGAGCACCTTCAGCACGTTCACGGTGAAGCAGTCTTCTTCATGGTCCGGATTGATTTTCTCATTTTTCAGGGCATTGCTGATGACGCTCCGGTTATTGTGGTCCAGGAAATCCTCCAGAGGGCCATAAAAGGCGTAGTAGGGCATAAGAAGTTTCAAGCCCTCATGCATGTGGTTCTGGGCGGACTCCTTGAAGAGGGAAAGGAGGGACCTTTCACCGCTGGAAAGATGCTTACCGGAAGCGCCGGATTTCCTCACTTCCGTCAATGTCTGTCCCAGCAGGCTGAACTGGTAGGGCACGAAGGGGAAAACGGCAGCGTAGTCTTCCTTATTCTTATAGAGCTTGTGCTCCACTTCCCCGGTGAAATGGAAGAGATTCTGGATTTCATTTTCCCATCCTTCATAAAAGGCAGTGAGTGCATCGGTACCTGCCTCCGTCTTTTCCAGGATACGTTTCTTGATAACCGTATCGGCGTCGGCGGAGGAAAGGGAAATGCGGGTGTCGAAGCGGCCCTGAATCTTGGAGAAGTCCTGACGGAAGAATTTATCCATCTTTGTAATGGTGTCCACGGCCTGTTGGCTGGTCACCACGATCCAGGCGCGGCCTTTGCACTTGGTGCCCAGCTGCTCCGTAATGGTCTGGAGGTTCAGCATGCGGTCCGGGTCCTGGGATACGTACTGCCCCACTTCGTCTATAAGAAAGACCATGCGGCTATCCCTGCCCCGGCTGTCCAGGTATTTCTTCACCCTTTCCGCAAAGTCTTCTATGCTCATGCGGTTTCCCCGCTGGTCCGCCTTTTCGCACCAGTTCCGGGCGGCCTCTTCGCTCATGAATTTCATGGACGTCAAAACATCCACCACATCGTCATGGAGAAAATCGAAGTCGTCCCTGTCATCCACCCAGGCGCTGCCGGTGCTTTCGATGTAGCGGTCTTTAAATTCCTGATACCGCCCTTTTTCATCCAGCTTCCGCTCCAGCTCCGCCACATAGGGCAGGGCACCGCAATAGCCGCGCATTTCATTAAATACGCGGATGAATACGTCAAGCAGGCTGTCCTCGCCCTGCTGTTTGCTGCTTTTGGCGTCGATATTGAAGAGGATAACGTCGGTGGGAATGCTTTCGGATCTATGGATATTGGCTATCACCATGGGGTCGCTGATTTTCCTGTCAGCGTCGAAAAAGTCCACGGCATGGCGTCCGTCGATTTCCCGATTTTCCAGAAGGTAGGAAAGGATTTTCAGGAAGTGGGATTTACCACTGCCGAAGAAGCCGGAAATCCACACGCCCATTTTTTCCGTGTCTTTGCCTATGGAGTCGGCATAGGCATGGAAGAATTTGGCAAAGTGTTTTTTCAGTTCGTCGGTGACTACATATTCATCCAGTTCCTGCTTCACCGTGGCGTCGTCTAAGGCGTCAGCCTTGATGACACCTTCCAGACTGCGGTCGATGGGTCTTACAAAAATATCTTTGATTTCCATGACGTTCCCTCTTATCTCACAATGCGGAATGCGCGGTAGTAGTTGTCTTCATGCATTTCGCCGAATATGCGGAGTTCCTGCTCTGTGTATATGCCGGGGTAGAAAAGAATCATGGGGGTGGCCATGAATTCCTTGGGCATATTGTAAAAGACCTGGTTGAAGATTTCCTGGGCCCGAAGGATGGGATAGCATTTCCCTATGCCCATCAAAAAGAGCACAGACCGGGGGTCCGCCTTTTCCTTCAAGTACTCCACCAGCCGGTTTTCCGAAAGACCATTGGCGTCGTTGGACATGCGCAGGGTGTGGTTGATGGCCCGGCTCACCGCAGGAAGGCCCTTCTTGATTTCCATCTGGTATACCTTATCCAGAAAGTGCTTTTCTTCCAGGTAGTCTATCATCATATCGTACAAGTCAAAAATCTGGAGCGGCACCAGGCCGTCCAGTTTCCTCCGGATGTCTTCGATACCACGGCGCACTTCCATTTCCCGGCGGGGATCGTAGTCGAAAACCCAGTAATTCACTTCATTCGCTTTTCCTCCGCCGGTGCGGAACTCGGGATTCCGTATCTTCGTTTCCAGAATTTCCAGCCGTTCTTCCAAAGTCTTCAGACTTCCCAGGGCTGTCTCCATTTATCTCTCCCCTTCCAGCGCTTTCCGGATGGCAGTCATACCGTTTCCGTCCAGATATTCTTCTATATCCGGGTCCACAAAGACTTTCCGGATGGTCTTCTTTCCGGCGGCCCCTTCCAGAAGGCCCCCTTCCGAAAGAAAAGTGCGGTAGGCTCCGGCCATGCGGCGAAGCGTCTTCTCCTGCCATTTAGCGGCCCGCTCACTCTTTGTCTGCACGTCCCGGAAGAACATGCCGAAGTCCTTCTCCGTAAGCTCATGGAGACCGGTAATCATCTTCTCCCGCACCACGTAGTACACAAATTCAAAAAACATGCGGTCCCAGTTCATAATGGAAGCCAGCACCAAAAGCCGCTGTCCCGCCACATCTTCCTTCAGGAAAAGGGAAACAAAGGGCCCTTCCATGGCGCTGATGCGGGAAGACAGATGGTTGAAAATCTGGTCCCGTCGAAGGGCCGAAGGGGCGCCGAAGAGATTCTCCGCCTGATTTTTCTTCTTAATATCCGTAAGACTCATGCCATCCGCAAGAAGCTCAATGATCTTCCTTTCCTCACTGAACCAAAAGGGATACTTCACCAGTCCCATGCTGTAATCTTTCACGTCCATAGAGTCACTCCACTCCTGCTGAGGGATACAAAAATCCCATGATATAAACATTTTAACACATATAAGCAGGCTTTGGCATCCTGTGGGAAAAAGGCTGTCCCTGCGTGCCCGCCTTCCCGCCTCACAGGCGTTATTATGAACGAAGCGAAGAATTTCAGTAATAAATAGTAAGTAACAAAAATGCTGCTGCATACCGGTCGGCGGGAAGGCTCCACTAAGGAAGCGCTGATAAAATCACTGTCTGCTTTTATTCTTGGATTTTTATGCAATGCAAGGAATGGGACGACGCGAATAGCGAGCTATTTAAGGAGTCCCATGACGAAGCAGTGCATAAAAATCCTTATAAAAGCAGACTCTATGAATTAATCAGTGCTTCCCTAAACTTAGAGTCATCGGTGATGTTCATTATAGAGCAGGGAGATTTCTCCACTACGCTACGGTCGAAATGACAAGGTAACAACGGAGTTATTTAGCAAGAACAACATTTCAACAAATCAGCCGCCTTTGGCGGCTACCCCCTATGCAGGGGCAGAATAGACCGCTCTACGCTTTCCCGCAGAGTCATGTGGCACATTGGCAAGCACCCATAGTTCCCCCAGCTCCGCTGGGGTGGCAAAGGAACTGGAGTCACTCCAGCGAACTGGATTCGTAGGGGAACGTTAGAGACCTGAGAATCCAGTGAGTCGGTGATAGCCGTGCTATAGGGAGTCGCAGACGACTGAGAATCCAGTGACATGCTTCCCTTTGGGTAAAGGTGGTGGCGCAGCCACCAAAGGGGGCTTCTCCGTTGCCTGAAAGGGCAATTATGATAGTGTGAATACAAGCTCATATCTACACTGGAAACTTCTCCTATACAGGAAGATATATAGATCAGTATCCCTGCCTGCTTTTCATTGATAGCAAAGATAAAAGCACCTGCATTTCTGTAAGTGCTTCTATCGTAAATTATTTATTTTTGAATTCTTCCTCGATTTCTTTCATGCGTTGGTCATATTCCTCTTTGGTAAGAACTCCATTCTTAAGTCCCCAGTTTATCCCTTTAATTTTATCTTCCTTACTTCCTCCTACTTTTACCACTCTGTAAATAGGAGGGTCCTTCCATCTTCTTGCTGAAAAAAGTTTATCACCCATTCTTAAGCCTCCTCCATGTAATAACAAAGTGTATCGCCGCTAAATGCCGTCCTGCTGTTTTCCATTTCTCCGGCAATCTTCTTTAACTATATTATACAAAACGCCAATGTCAAATCCTGTCGTTTTATAAAATTATATTTCATTTCTAATTTGCCAATAAAAATAACCTGCACAGTTTTCCCTGCAGGTTATTTTGGAATCAATCACAGACTTCCTTTATTTTACTCATCGCTGTCGTCATCTGCCATGCCCATCTGCCTTGACCAATAGCTGCAGCTTGCCAGTTTTGAAGCATAAGCTGCCTGATGAATCAGTCCGGCATTGGTAAAGCAGGAAGGATTCAAAGTACCCAAAGGACTTGTGAGACCGGCAGCATCCCAGCCTATGGTTCCCAGGGGGCAGACAAGGCCCTGGCAATCCATGGGATTCATCCTCATGAGGCCGGTCATCTGTGGTATAACTGTGGCTCTCTCCTGTATGGTGCGCATGGTTTGCGATATTTCCGCTGCCATGAAAGGTGGTTCCATGGCATGTTTCAAACTTTCAGCAAGTTCAGTGGAAATCAACGGCTTTCCCATGGCATTTCTCAAAATCCCCTGCATTTCTGTGCTGCCCAAGTTTTGCAAGACCGATTCCTGTTGAAAAATGGTTCCCATATTCCTGGCCATTCTGGAAAGCGATGCCAAAACGCCCAGGTTTCTTAACCCTTCTGAAATCCGCTGTATGCTTTCCATAACAGGAGAAACATTCACTGCCTTTACGAAGGCATCCAAATGTATGGAAGCAAACGCAGGAAATGACAGTTTTTCGTCCCACCCGGTATTGATCCGCTTTTGTGGAAGACGGACCTTCTTTGGTACCTGCACTTCAGGAGACGCTTCTGTGTCATTTCCTTTGACCGTCTCATAGGTCGTATCAGCTGCGAAGACAACGTGAAGCCCGATGCAGGCCATTTCCAACCGGTCAAGGAAGAGTTCCTTTTCTTCGATTTCATCGTCATTCTGTGCATTCTTCAGCATATCCCGCCAGGAGGAAATAAGGGCCTTCACTTCCTCTTTTGTTTTGTATCGGTAATGGCTGGCACAGTCCTTGATGAACTGATTCCAACCCTCATTCTGCATCAGATGGGGTCCCCTTTTCCGTTTCATATACTCATCGACCAGCTTATCTATCGATAAAGCGGAAAGGCTGATGGATTGGTTGTCCAGATTCGGAAATCTGCGAAAAGCCCGGTTTATTCTGTCCATGACTGACTCTGCTTTGCATAGCAGGTGAATGGACAGGGTGTGGTCCCTGTATTCATCATACTGGAGAACAGCTGTAGCATAGCCGTCTCCATCGATGTATAGGGAACGTACATGGGCCAGGGAAAGGTATCCGGTGTTGTTTCTCTTCCCGGAACCCATTTTCAGAGGCAGAAGGATATCTCCTTCAGGAAGAACCAGTGCCTGTCCTCTCTTCGCCGTGTCAAACAAATTTTCATGGTGAATAGACTGTCCGCTTTTTCTGAATTTTCGATCCATCTTATTCAGATACGTCTTAATGGCCATATATTCCATCTGCGGCACCTGATTGCCAAAGATAAGGATATTACATCCGCAATTCATACCATGATTAGAAAATTCCGGAAAAATACTCAAAATCTTTTGTGTAGTACTCATATTTTTCCTTTCTTAAAAAACGACTTTTTATCTACCTGATAAAATAAACTTCCCCTGCATTCCGCTTTTCTTGATGAACCATCTTCTTTCCCCTGTTCGTAGAACTTTTTCAAAGCATCTTCTTACAACTCTACGGCCCCAACAGATAAAATCACCTGTTATTTCATTGGTTAATTTTATCTGTTAACCATAGGATATCTTATTTATGCAGAAAAGTAAACCATCACATAGTTGAAATCTCATACTATGTATAGTAGATTTGACAGTATAGATTCTACATATAGTATTTTATTGTCATATGTAGATATTGTTATTATGCGATAATATGTATAATATTCCCTTTTCTTTAAAAGAATAGATTTATTATGTCTCCTAAAACTCAGGCCTCCATAAAGAATTTGATAGCCGCTAAAATATGCTGGATAACGCTGGATAACGCTGAATTCCTCTTTTTTCATTTTTTGCTCTAAATAATAATCGCCCAGATTCTATCAAATGGGATGTTTACAAAATTAAAGTTTATGCATTTTTATCAGGCTAGACGCCTGCAGTTATCGTCATAATTAAAGGTTATTGAACTTTTTTATTGATACATATAAAGATGAAGAGACAAAACCATAGAAAACAGCAAAATAGGATGAAATATCACAACATTCTGCCAAATATGATAGGCTGAAAATTTCTTCATAATCCATAAATCCCTTATTTCCTACAGGCATAAAAAAATCCCCGCCCATGGTGAGCGGGGATTTTTTCATGTCTTATCCTGCATCGGTAAGGTCATAGGTATTGACCAAGCGCATGCCGGCGAGACTGGTGGAGAGAAGGCCTGCCACTGCCTTTCCTGCATCCAGCAGCTCATCGTCTGAGGCGGTGAGCTTGATCTGGTTGAAGGAAATGTTCTTGGTGGCTTTCTTACCGCTTGCGGTGGTACCGTTTTCAACGATGACCTGCAGTTTGATATCAGTCATGTTTTTTGTTGCAGCCATGATAGATCACCTCCTTATGCCAACTCTTCCGTGGTGGTGGTAGAAATGGTGGCTTTTTCAAGCTCCGTCACTTCCGCCCCGCTGCGGGTGATAAGAATGGGAATCAGTTTGGCCGCTGCCGCGTTCACTTCTTCCCTGGTGAGGCTGTCCTTGGGATTGGTCAAAGTGACAGTCATTGTGGACTTACCGGATGTTCTGAATACAAGATTGAGCGTTTTCATTTCGCTCCCCTTTCCGAAGGGAACCACTTACAGATTTTTCAACCCCTCGGCCGCCGGGGTTGTTCTGTTTCTCATTTCTCCCTTCTGGTACTACAATCGGGGTAACTTCCTTTTCTAGACCCCCTCAGGCAAAATATTTTTTGAAATTTTCATCATTTCTGGCCAGGGCCTGGATTTTCCGTTTGTGCTTGTACACATTCTTATAGGAAATGTGACAAATTTCACCGATGGTAAGCCAGGAGTATCCCTCCATGCGGAGGCGGAACACCTCCTCCTGCCTCTTTGTGAGATGGAATCCGTGAATCAGTGCATCCACCTCCTTTTCAGAAAGGGAAGGCTCCGGCATTTCATACCAGTTCTGACGTGCTCCATCCATCCGGATGTCCCCGGACAGGAGAAGATCCTTCGTTTCCCCATCTTTGATGCCGCTGTGCTTCAGGAGCATTTCATGCTGCCGCATGTAATTCAAGGCGGCATAGGTGAGATGTCTCTTCATATAGGCAGGGAAAGGAAGCCCCCTTCCTGCATCATAGAGAGGAATCTTTTCCAGAAATACCAGCCACAGGGTCTGGGCCATGTCTTCGTACTCAATGGTTTCATAAGCAGTTTTTGAGAGCTTGTATACCAAAGGCCGGAAGCATTCGCATAAATCCTGCTTGGCTCTGCCATCTCCCTGCTTCGCCTTCAAAACAAGAGAATCAATATAGTCGTGTTCATATGCAATTTTCATGAGAAATCTACTTTCTCCGAAGCGCGCCCCGGTATGTATTTACCGGCTGGCCATACTATAGCATGGCTTTTTTCGACTTATGGTCGTATTTTTCTCATTTTTTACTCATAAAAATCGCTTCGAGCTTCCTGAAGGATAAATTTCACTCTTTCACAAAATCCGAAACTATGTTTTCACTCTTTCCTGCATCTTGAAAGGATAAAAGCATTCAATTTCTTTAACAAACTAAAAAGCTCCGATAAAATCGGAGCAAATGGGCGCTAAAAAATAAAACAGCGGACTTGACAGGTTTTTGAAGCCAAATGAAATCAGACAATAAAAAGACAGAAAAGCCTATCAGGGGAGTATCCAGGTAAGTTCAACCAATGAATCAGGCGTCCGCGCCTTGGCCCTCCCACTTCCGTGGGTGCTGCTCGGATCATGTCGTCAGAGAGAGGAAAGTCCTGCGATCGCTCTTCCTTATTGCTTTTCTGTCTTCATTTTTCTTACATTTCCTTCTGATTCCCGGCCGGGTTTCCAGAAGCAGAGGGATAAAAAGTGAAATTTCCTGATGTCTCTTCTCTCCCCTGCCCTCCTCCTTACCGCGGATATGGAGGATGGCCATTTGGAAATCAGATTCATCATCTCATGAGGTCTTTTCATCCCTCTGTTATTAATATCGTTGAAAGTTCCATTTCTAGACCCCCGCTTAGAAAAATTTTTTAAAAAAATATGGGAGTCCGATGATTATCGCTTCCCTTACAGGCAGTGGGAGGCAAGTTATGGAAGCGTAGTTTCCTCTCCCACAGCGTTGAAGGAGCGTCCGGACCACCCCGTATGCTTGCTGTCACTGGGAGACTTTTATTCAAAGCAGATGAAAAAGTATAATGAGGCTTCAGGCTGCTATGATAAGTCCATGCCGCTGTAATCCAGGGTCCGCCCTGTTCCTGCATAGCGCCGATCTCAACGCTCTCAAAATGAATAGGAAAGACCTTTTGTGGGCAGGCTCCTTCCCGCCTCCCACCGTCATCCGGAGCGAAGCGAAGGATCTCGGTAAGAATAGTAAGTGAGCGGAGTGCCGGTAAATACCAGTCGGCGGGAAGGGGGCGAAGTACCAGGCCCCTGCATGAATTCCTATGGCTTCATATTCGCCACGCACCGAGATTCTTCACTGCGTTCAGAATGACAGAGTCAAGGGGCCAT
>ERZ773188.2045-NODE-2045-length-20528-cov-6.894544_pt1 | contig 20528 bp, 21 predicted proteins | sample MGYA00581011_ERZ773188 | MGnify/ENA primary metagenome ERZ773188 (study PRJEB29015, sample SAMEA2737798) | human gut metagenome | biome: human gut; feature: human-associated habitat; material: faeces | place: China | collected 2012 ...
AGAAACAGTTTCTGCAGCAATATGCCAGTGGCATCAACGTTAAATAAAGAGAGTAAGGTAGACTCAGCTATGTGGGTCTGCCTTATTTTATGGTCTTATCAGAAGGATGGATCATAACGGCATCTTTCTATGACAAAAGGCTAACTTGAAAAAGTAAATTCCAGTGCAGGGGTAAATTCCACCTCACCTTAAAATTACTTGATTTTTTAGAATTTCAGAGAGCTAAATATCTATAAAACTGTTATAATAAAAGTGACTTTTCACAAAACATCTCAATTTCAGACATGGCAAACAAGCCTCTGGATATTTTGTGTGTTGGACTAAATTCCACAGGCTGCGTTCGAAAAATGTGAATTGTTAAGTTCCAGTCTGACAGCAGTTTTTTGTGTTAAGTTAGTTATTAAATTGTATCAGCTTAGGCGTCAGATTAACCTCATCGGGTGGAACCGGCCTAAGCTGAAGTGCTTTTAAGATGTCTATACCATAGTTTTCAAAAGCTGCATCATATGGCGTTCGACCACCAAGGATTTCTCTTGGAGTTGAATTTATATGATTTACAATAGTTCTTAAATCCCACTGTGTGAGGTATTCAAAGCTGCTCTTTTTAGGAAGGATCATCCGAAGCATAGTGTGTGCCTGTTCAATACCGCCTTTTTGACCGCTGCGCATAGGGTCGCAGTAGTAGATATTTGACCGCATAATGCCATTAATGCCGTTTTCAAGAGATTCTGGATCTCCAAACTCAGAGCCACGATCTGTAAGAACTGTGTTGAATAAAGTAAAAAAATCCTTCGTGCCAAGCTGGTGTTCTAACTTGTTAAAAACAAGTTTAACGGCTCCTTTGGTACATCTGTTCATAACAAATGCAAGAAACAATTTTTCGCGAGTTAAGAAAAATGTCAGGATGACGCGTTTTGAATCCTGCGATGAGTGAACCGTATCCATTTCGGCGAAGTGATCAAGTCCAAGCGACTGAAAATCAGAAAACATACGTCCTATAAAAACGGATCTGTCCTTGATCTGGGTTTTGTGTACCTTGCGGGGCTTAAATTTCACCTGACGTTTCAGATCAATATTTCTTGCAGAAAGGATACCTTTATCCAAATAGGAATACAGGGTCCTGACCGACATGTCTAGTTCCGGGTGATTTGTTATGATCTGATACGGAGACTGTCCTTGGAAGATCAGCGGTGTAATGACCATATCTTTCTGATGCAGTTCGTGTCTGGTCATGTTTATACCGGCTCTGGATTGCGAGAGACGTTCTTTGTATTTGCGATCAGCAAAAATAGGATCATAGCGGTATTTGTGGGCAATTGTGCAGTGATTGATTGCTTTTGGACATCCGTTGCACACATAAGGTGCTTTATCGAGTCGTCGGCAGCGTTCTTTAACAAAGTCCGGGCATGTCTGATTGCAGGTCGGACAAGAGGTGCATTTGACGCCACAGAGAATGATCTTGCCACATACATTGACTTTTCTACAATGATATCTGTGGATGCAAAAATTATGTGCATTGTTAAAACTACCTTTGTGATACCAGTCGCTGATCCTGTGCAGCCTGATTTCTTTTGAGATCGTTGTTGGATCTTTGCAAAGATATCTGGCAATGCTCTTAAAAGAACAGCCCGAGTTTAAGGATTTTTCAATGTACTTGCGATCTTCAAGGGTAAGGTGTTTTTGATTACCAGGAATGTATTTACTCATGATAGTTCTCCTTCTACTGCTGTCAAAGCACGACTATGAGCATAACACAATAATGTGAAAGATTAAATGCCACTTGTGCATAAGAGAATTCCACTGCATAAGGGGAGGGTGGAATTAAACATTTCAATTTTTAGGAGATATAGCTACCGGGTTCTTTGTGGACAAAGAAGAGTGAATATGGTACAATACAATGTGCTGTATTGAGCTTTTCTTTGGATAAAAGGAGGCTTATACATGGGACAAGACCTGAAAGGTCATGAACTTGGAGTTGGAATTGCTCAAAGGAAAGATGGGCGTTATACTGCAAGATTCGTTGACAAGAGAGGTAAAAGAAAACAGAAGTATTTCAAAAAACTTCAAGAGTGTCGTCGATGGCTGGCAGAAGCAGCGCATATAGATCGGAATTCTGATCTATCTGCCGGTGATAGTATGACAGTGGATGCATGGTTTGATTATTTCTTAAATAGTGTAAAAGGTCCTACTATTCGACCGAACACACGGAGAAATTACACAGAACGATATGAAAAGAATATCAAAGATTATATCGGAAGGATGCATTTAGCAGATGTAAAACCACTACATTGTCAACAGATTTTGAATGAGATGGCACCTCAATATGCTGAAAGTACAATCTATCAGTGCAGGGTTACCCTATATACTTTGTTTGAAGCCGCAGTTGAAAATGATATATTATTGCGAAATCCTGTTAAAAAAACAGTGAAGATTCCCCAAAGTAAGAAGCCTAAGAAACGGAGAGTTCTTACGGTAGAGGAACAAAAACGGTTTCTGGATGTTGCATATGGGACAAGCAATTATAATCAATTTGCCTTTTTGTTGCAGACAGGACTTCGAACCGGAGAGATGATTGGGCTGAAGTGGTCTGATATTGATTTTAAGAAGGGTGTGATCCGTATTGAGAGAAGTATGGAATACAGACATGCTACTGGAGAGTGGCGTATAGGTCCGCCAAAGAGCAAAAGCGGTTACAGGGAAATTCCTATGACGGCTGAGTGCATCAGAATCTTGGAGTGTCAAAAGATGAAGATGTTTTCTTTGAAAGATGTTGATCCACAGTATAAAGAATTTGTTTTCCTCTGCAGAAAAGGGGAACCGACCAAAAATTCTGCTTATGATACTTCGTTGTTTAAATTAGCACAAAAAGCAGGGATGGACTCTTTCTCAATGCATATGCTTCGTCATACATATGCTACCAGATGTATTGAGGCAGGAATGCGACCTAAGACGCTACAGATGCTTCTGGGTCATTCGAATATTGGCATTACAATGAATTTGTATGTCCATTTGACGGATGATGAAAAGAAGAAGGAAGTAGAAAAAGTTGAAAGAATGCTGAAAATGGTGTAAAAAATGGTGTAAACGCTTGCCGCAGTTACGCCGAAACACCATAAAATAAAGGCTTAACAAAGAAAGGAAAGATAGAAAATGAAACTAGGAATTGTTGGTCTTCCTAATGTAGGAAAAAGTACACTATTTAATTCATTAACCAAGGCAGGAGCAGCAGAGGCTGCCAACTACCCATTCTGCACGATCGAGCCAAACGTTGGTATCGTGCCTGTTCCGGACAAGCGCTTGGATGTTTTGACAGAGATGCATCATTCCGCTAAAGTAGTACATGCTACAATTGAGTTTGTGGATATTGCCGGATTGGTAAAGGGAGCATCTAAGGGTGAAGGTCTTGGCAACCAGTTCTTGGCTAACATCCGTGAGGTTGATGCGATCGTTCATGTGGTTCGCTGCTTTGACGATACTAACATCGTGCATGTCGATGGCAGTGTTGACCCGGTTCGTGATATTGAGACCATCAACTTGGAGTTATTGTTCTCTGATATGGAGATTTTGGAAAGACGCTATGCTAAGTTGGTAAAGAGTGTCAAAAATGACAAGACCCTTGTAAAAGAGACGGAATTGGTTGAAAAGTTAAAGAAGCATATGGAAGATGGCAATTTAGCTAAGACTTATGAGCCGGAAGATGATGATGAGAAGGAATTGCTTGAAAGCTTTAATTTGCTGACTTACAAGCCAACGATCTATGCTGCCAATGTTGCGGAAGATGATCTGGCAGACGATGCTGCATCCAACGAATATGTAGCAAAGGTTCGTGAGTTTGCAAAGCAGGAAGGCTCTGAGGTGTTTGTGATCTGTGCTCAGATCGAGCAGGAGATTGCAGAGTTAGAAGATGATGAGAAGAAAGAATTTCTTGAGGATTTAGGTTTATCAGAGTCCGGATTGGATAAGCTTATTACAGCAAGTTATAACTTGTTGGGATTGATCAGTTATTTGACGACCGGACCGGATGAGAGCCGTGCCTGGACGATCGAGCGGGGAACGAAAGCTCCGCAGGCAGCAGGAAAGATCCATACAGATTTTGAGCGTGGATTTATCCGTGCAGAAGTTGTCAGCTACGACAATCTGGTAGAGCAGGGAAGTGAGAATGCAGCTAAGGAAAAGGGATTGGTGCGTTCCGAAGGAAAAGATTATGTGGTACAGGATGGAGATGTTATCTTGTTCCGTTTTAACGTATAAGTGACTCAAACTTCCCATACCGGAAGTTATTGTTCGAACCACATATTGCTTATTATGTCAGCAATAAATATGATATTTTGCAGCCGGTAAGCTAATCTGTTCTGCCGTCAGAGAACTAAGATAATTGCCGCAGAACGCAGAGTTTTTACGTGATTTCTTATTTTGTTACATCTCTGATGAATACATGCCTGAAGGAGTGTCTGAGATGTCCCGGTTTAGCAAGGTATCATCCATTTTTGGACGGGACGCTTTCGCTACGATGCGCTACGTCACGTTACTTAATGTCTCTGAAATACGAGACATAAGTAACGACGAGCGCAAAGTCCCTTTCAAAAATGATGAATACCTTGCTTCCGGGACTTCGAGTTTCCGAAAGGCATGTAAATCAATCATCAGAGATAACAAAATCTAGAAATCACGAAAAACGTAAATGCGGCAAGGCAATTACTATAGTACTCTGATGGCAGAAATCGCTCTTTGGTGGCTGCAAAATACTATATAGTCATTGACATAATAAGTAATATGTGGTTGAGCAATAACTTCCGGTATGGGAAGTTTGAGCAACTCATTTTATTATAACGAAATGTAGGATAAATTACAATCATTGCTTACACGTCAATGCACATTGCAATAGAGAACGATTTCTTATATAATGGGGCACAGAGAATAGCATATTTGAGGATATGTTTAGAACAGACACAAGATAATATTTGTGGCAGGATACAGACGGAGAACAACGTTAGATTTGAGGTGGACATGGAGATAAAGCAATGGAGAATGCTGACAGGACAAAGCATATGTGTGCTATTGCTGCTGCTTGTCTTTTGTGTGATCTTTTCGAAGGAAATGCCGATAGATTCCATTTCCAAAGTGCAGGCGCAGGAGGCAAAAGAGTCTGTGCTATTAGAAAGTACACAGACGAGAGCACAGAAGTTGTCCGATCCGAAACAGGACGATGCATCAAAGAAATCACAGTATGTGATCGTCTTGGATGCGGGACATGGAGGCAAAGATGAGGGTGCTGTCAGCGATGATGGAAAACTGGAGGAAAAAGAGTATAATCTGGCGGTGGTAAAGGAAATTGCCAGGCTGCTTGAACAAAGTGGTGTTAAGGTATATTGTACGCGAACAACGGATCGTACAGTTTCCAAAAAGGCGAGGGTACGGCTTGCCAATAAACGGCAGGCAGACATGTTAGTGAGTGTACATTGCAACGCATCGGATGCAAGAAAGCATTCTGTGCGTGGCATAGAAGTGCTGTATTCCAAGCGGGATAATGGAGCCGGATATACCAATAAACAACTTGCGGCGAAGCTGCTCAAAAAGACTGTCGCAGCGACTGGGTTGCCTGCACGTGGTGTGATCCGCAGAGAAGATCTGTATTTGATGCATCATGCAAAAGTCCCGGCAGTTATTGTAGAAACGGGGTATCTGACCAACCCTTCCGACTGTTTATATATGCGGCAGGAAAAAGGAATAAGGCAGACCGCCTGGGGAATCTATCAGGCAGTGATGGAGACATTAGAGAAATATTAGAAAGATTAAGCAGAAATGGGACGTTTGTGTCCTTAATCTTAGAAAGGAATCAATAGATCATGAAAAAAATAATAGTAGCAACAGGAAATGAAGGCAAGATGGATGAGATCCGCCAGATCTTACAAGGAGAGAATATCCAATTTGTTTCCTTAAAAGACGAAAATTTGCAGGATGTAGAGATTATTGAGAATGGAAGCACCTTTGAGGAAAATGCGATCATCAAGGCGAGAACTATCTCAGACTTGACGGGACAGATGGTACTGGCAGATGATTCCGGACTGGAAGTAGATTATCTGCATGGAGAGCCGGGAATATATTCTGCACGTTATTTAGGAGAGGATACTTCCTATGATATTAAAAATAATCATATTATTGATCTGTTAGCCGGCGTACCGGATGATCAGCGTACAGCTCGATTTGTCTGCGCCATTGCCTGTGCTTTCCCGGATGGGCGGACGATTACTGTTCGTGGTGTGATCGAGGGACGTATTGGCTATGAGCAAAAGGGTGAAAATGGCTTTGGTTATGATCCGATCTTTTATGTGCCGGAATTTGGATGCACAACTGCTGAGTTGTCTTCAGAAGACAAAAATAAAGTGAGCCATAGAGGAAAAGCATTGACGGCAATGTATGAAGAATTAAAACGTGAAAACTGTTTGTAGAAGAAAGGAATAGTAGAATATTATGAAACGTTTTCTGATCTTTAGTGACAACCATGGAATTAATATATATCTAAAAGAAGTGCTTGATCAGATCGGCACCGATTTTGACGGTGTTGTTCAATTGGGTGACTGTCAGAATGCCGAGACAGAACAAGAGATCCGTAACATCTTTACCTGCCCGGTTTATATGGTGCGTGGTAATTGTGATGGTATGAGTAAGCTTCCGGCAGCAGCTCTGATCGCACTGGGCGGTCATAAAGTATTTATAACGCATGGACACATTTACGGAGCAAGACCTTCCGTGCCGCTTATGACAGACATCGCCAAGGAAAATGGAGCAGACATTGTAATGTATGGCCACACCCATGTGCCATATCTGAAAAAGGTTTTTGGAGTTACAGTATTAAATCCGGGCAGTATTTCACTTCCGAGACAGGAGGATGGCAAAAAATCGTATGCGATCATGACGGTGGCGGATGATGAAAGTGTGGATTTCGAGATATGCTACCACAACGAATAGCAGGGAGTTTTTGACTTTTTGGTGCGGTTACGGTATATTAATGACTTGACATTGTTAATGAAGGTTTGAAGGAGAGGAAACAGAATATGAGTATGGAAAAAGAAACTGTTAATGACGGATTAGAGCAAAAGACAGATGATGTGACCGTTGAAACAGCGACAGAGCAGAAAGATGCGGCTGCAGCAGCGTCAGCAGAGCAGGGGGCAGTAGGAACACCGGTCAAAAAGAGCAAGAAAAAGTATATTATTGCTGCAGTGATCGCAGTATTATTGGTTGCAGTAGGAGCAGCCGCTGCAAACTACGATACATTGTCCAATTTTATTCGAAGCAAAGGCAGTCCGGAAAGTTACTATCGCTATATTGCCAAGAAAGATCGTGATAAAGCAGTAGATAAGGTAGTAAAGTCTTACAATGCAATGACAAAGTCGATCAAGTTAAATGATCAGCAGAAGAAATCAACGATCAAAGTAGAGGCTGGTGATGCGTTAAAGCCAATGCTTTCTTCGGTTGGGCTGGAGTCTATGGAAATAGAGACGAATGTGAAAGCAAAGGACAAAGTTGCAACGTCGAAGTCTGTCCTCAAGGTAAACGGAAAAGATGCGTTGAGTTACAATCTTTATGCAGACTACAAAGATGGCAAGGTGTATATGCAGATACCGGAGCTCTCGGATGCTTATTTGGATTACAGCAACTTGGGAGATGTAGACGGACAGGTTAATTATGTCAAAGCAGCCGGTGCTGTCATGGATAAAGTACCGGATGGAGATACATTAGAAAATGTATTAACAACATATTCCGATATTGTTTATGATAATCTTACCGGTGTGACTAAGAAGAATCAGACCGTTAAGGTAGAAGGGATCAGTAAAGAGTGTACTGTACTGACTGCCAAAGCCGACAGCAAAAAGGTATGTGATATTGCTGCGAAGATGGCAAAACAGTTAAAGAAAGATAAAGATATCAAGGCAATCATTGAAAAAGCGGACAAATCTGCCTATACACAGTTTAAGGACGGTGTAAGCGAGTTTGAAAAAGAGCTGGCTGCGGAAGATGCTTCCAAGGAAAACATTAATTTAGAAGCTGCTTTGTATGTGGACAAGAGTGGTGAAGTTGTCGGAAGAACGTATTCTGCCAAGACAGAAGATGGAAATACGATTGAGATCAGAAGCTTTTTGCCGAAGAAAGGCAACAAGTTCGGTTATGAGCTGAGTTTCGTTGTTGATAAGACAGAATATGCTAAATTATCCGGCAAGGGTGAGATGAAGTCCGGCAAAGTCAATGCAAAATTATATGCGAGTGTGGATGCCTCTTTGCTTGAGGATGTCAGCAAGGAATATATTACAGACGGTGAGAAATTCCTTTCTATTGAAGTAAAGAATATGGATGTTCAGGCGTTGGAAAAAGGCAGTTGCAAAGGTGAGATCATCATCAAGGCCGATGAAAACAAAATGCCGGCATTTGCGCTGTATTCCTTAGACTGGACGTTTGAAGGCGATACGAAGAAAGCGAGATCAGAGATCAAAGTACTTAGCGGCAGCAGTGCAATGGTTACGTTAAACATTGCTTCGGAGGATGGTGAAGATCCGAAGGTCAGCGCACCGGCAGCCGATGCTAAAATATATGATTTTGCAGATGAGAATGCGATCAATGAGTATGCCGAGAATATTGATCTGATTACATTCCTTACAACCTTAAAGCAGAATTGCGGGCTGGATCTTACCAGTTTACTGCTGGGCACGATGCAGTGATCAAGGGATGGTCTTGTCAGAAAAAGAGATGATGCAGGATTTTGATGATAGTATCTGCAAAAGAATTGCAGAAAACATCCATTAGAAATAAGACCTTCAAATTTTGTCGATCAAGATTTGAGGGTCTTTTCAAATAAAAAACGGGAATAGTTTTCGAAGAGAATCTGTGAAAGATGCATTGACAGAAAGGAGCAGTTCATGGAAATGCGATTACCACGGTCTGTTGTCGAGATCATCGACCGATTGGAAAGTCTGGGATATGAAGCGTATGCAGTGGGCGGATGTGTTCGTGACACATTGTTGGGAAGAGAGCCGGAGGATTGGGATATCACGACTTCGGCAAAACCGGAAGCCGTCAAAAAAGCGTTTGACAGGACGATTGATACGGGCATCGAGCACGGTACCGTTACTGTTATGAAAAATCATGTTGGCTACGAGGTGACGACATACCGTATTGATGGAGAATATGAAGATAATAGACATCCAAAGCAGGTTTCTTTTACCGGTAATCTCGTGGATGATCTGGAGCGGCGGGATTTTACGATCAATGCGATGGCATACAATCCGAAGACCGGACTGGTCGATGCGTTTGATGGTACCAGCGACCTAAAACGACGAATCATTCGCTGTGTGGGAGATCCCGATAAGCGTTTTGATGAGGATGCACTGCGTATGCTGCGTGCTGTACGATTTTCGGGACAGCTTCAGTTTACGATTGAGGAAAAAACAAGACAGGCGATCGTAGAGCGGGCAGAGCATTTGCAAAATATCAGCGCGGAGCGTATACGTGTGGAAATGACGAAGTTATTGATCTCAAAAGACTCCGGACAGCTTCGGGAAGCAGTTGATACAGGAATGACAGCATATTTTTTGCCGGAATTAGACCGCATGATGACCTTTGAACAGAAAAATCCGCACCATATTTATACCGTGGGTGAGCATAGTATAGTTAGTGTAGAGATCATGAATTGTTTTTTACGTCAGAAAAACGCCGAAGCGGTGGAAAGTCTGACTGAAACGACAGACAGAGTAGGGCATGATTCATTGCAGGAACGCTTAGGGATCATAGATGATCAGATTGACGACGGCACTTGGAATGACATGGAACAGGTGATTCGTGAGATCGTTCCGGCGTGTGACAAAAAGACACATCAGGTGCTTTGTCTCACAATGCTTCTGCATGATGTAGCCAAGCCGGACTGCGCCACGGAAGATGAGCAGGGAATACGACATTTCCATGGACATCCGGACAGTGGAGCAAAGTTGGCAGGACAGATCTTGCGTAGACTGACGTTTGATAATGATACGGTGAATCGGGTCAAGACGCTGATCAAGCATCATGATGAGCGTGTGCAGCCGCAAAAACGGCAGATCCGACGTGCGGCTGCGCGGATTGGCAGGGAATTCATGCCACTTGTAACGTTAGTACAGTATGCGGATATTTTGGCGCAAAATCCAGACAAAGCGGGAGAAAAACTGCAGCGGGTGACAGCGGTATATCGACTATTTATGGAGATGGAACAGTCCCATCCGGCGCTTACCATCAAAGAGCTTGCCGTCACGGGGCGTGATATCATGACGGAATTGGGGGTTAAACCGGGCCCGCAGATCGGAGAGCTGTTACAGTATTTGCTGGAACAGGTGCTTGACCAGCCGGAACAAAATGACCGCGAGACACTTTTATCATTGGCAAAAGCGGCATATTCTGATAAAATAGAGTGAAGTGTGTAAATTGATGTAATAGAAAAGGGGAGCATTTATGGATATCAATATTCCATTTTATAAAATGTCTAAGGCGCAGAAAACGCAGCTATACATGGATAACCTGACGGTGATCTTTAACCCACAGGCATTATTCAGCGATGGAACTGCGTTTTACCGTAATCCGTCTGAGCCGGATTGCTTCGAAGAGGTACATCTCCGTTTTCGGACAGGGCGGGAAAACGTTGACGAGGTCATTTTAGTATTTGACGAGCAGCGCTACACGATGCAGAAAGTAGCCAACGACAAAATGTTTGACTATTACGAATATACGGTAAAACTTGGAGACAGCAGAGTAGAATACTACTTCGAAGTACATAGTGGACATATGGTATGTTATTTCAACAGCGTTGGTGTGTGCAGCAGCGTAGAAAATTATTATAACTTTTCCATTACACCATCGTTTCAGACCCCTGATTGGGCGAAAGGCGCCATTATTTATCAGATATTTGTCGATCGTTTTTACAATGGAGATCGTAGTAACGACGTGGAGACGGACGAATATTTTTACATCGGAGAGGGAACGCACAAAAATTCGGATTGGATGAAATATCCTCGCGAGATGGATGTGCGTGAATTTTACGGTGGTGATATCGCCGGCGTTATGCAGAAATTAGATTATTTGCAGGATCTTGGTGTTGAGGCGATCTACCTCAATCCGATCTTTGTCTCTCCATCAAACCACAAATATGATATTCAGGACTATGATTATATCGACCCGCATTTTGGACGTATTGTCAAAAATGACGGCGAAAATCTACAGCGTGACGAAAATGGCAATCTGATCATTCACGATCCGGAGCATCCGAATAAAGATGCTACACGCTATATTTGCCGAGTGACGGATAAAGAAAATCTGGAAGCAAGTAATCAGCTTTTTATTGAATTTGTAGAGGAAGTACATCGCCGCGGAATGAAGGTCATACTCGATGGCGTATTTAACCATTGTGGATCCTTTAATAAATGGCTCGACCGTGAATGTATTTACGAAGATGCGCCTGGTTACGAAAAAGGTGCTTTCGTATCAAAAGACAGCCCATATCGCACATTCTTTAAGTTCCGCGAGGATACGTGGCCGTACAATGTTAATTATGACGGCTGGTGGGGACACGATACACTGCCAAAGCTCAATTATGAGGAATCCCCAAAGTTGTACGAATATATTATGCGGATCGCACGCAAATGGGTTTCACCACCTTATAATGTTGATGGATGGCGTTTGGACGTGGCAGCAGATTTGGGGCAGACCGCAGAGTACAACCATCATTTCTGGCACGAATTCCGCCGTAATGTAAAAGAAGCCAATCCGAATGCGATCGTGCTGGCAGAGCACTATGGTGATCCGACAGAATGGTTAAAGGGTGATCAGTGGGATACCGTGATGAACTACGATGCATTTATGGAACCGCTCACCTGGTTTTTGACCGGTGTGGAGAAACACAGTGATGAATACCGAGGAGATCTTATCGGGAATGCAGATGCTTTCTTTGGCTCCATGCGGCATTATATGACGAGATTTAATACGCAGTCTTTGCAGGTGGCGATGAATGAATTGTCCAATCATGACCACTCCCGTTTTCTGACACGAACAAACCATCAAGTTGGCCGTATCTCTTCGCGTGGAGCAGATGCTGCGAATGAAGGCGTTAATAAGAACCTGTTTCGAATGGCCGTATTAATGCAGATGACGTGGCCGGGTGCGCCGACCATTTATTATGGCGATGAGGCAGGACTTTGCGGATGGACAGATCCGGACAGCCGACGTGCGTATCCTTGGGGACACGAAGACGAAGAGCTGATCCAGTATCACAAAGAATTGATCCGTATCCACAAAGAACACCAGGTACTGCGAACCGGCTCTATTCTATTTTTGTTTGGGGAATATCAGTGCATCAGTTATGGTCGTTTTGACGACAACGAGCATATTGTGGTAGCAATTAATATCAGCCAGGATACAAGACATATGGAGATCCCGGTATGGCGCTTGGGTGTGACACAGCCAACCAGAATGGCACGTGTGATCCTTACCGATGCCGGCGGATTTTCCATAGAGACAAAGGTGTACCAGGTACAGTCCGGCAAATTGATTTTAGACTGCCCACCAGAGACGGCAGTGTTAGTCAAAGATATTGGAAACCTGTCGTGATCAGGTGAAACAACGGAAAGGAACATGAGATATCGTGAAACATAAATTGAGTGAGACGTGGCATCAGTTTCGTGACTGGATGCATGGCAGAGGACGTAACATCATCATACTGGCAGTAATTGTCGGGGCAGTATGCATGATCGGAAATTACTGCTTCGTATGGCATGGCGGCGATCCGTTCTATCAACAGTCCGATGCGGCGCCAACAATGACACCGACTCCGGAGCCGGTGGATCAGACGATCGTGGGCGGGGATTCCCTGCAGGCGGCGCCGAGCGCGACACCGACCGCAAGTGCTGAGAGCGGAAAGTAAGGAAAAGTAAATAAAAGTTGATCAGATTAGGATGTCAGAGGAATTCAGACCTTTTTGACACCCTAATCTTATAAAAGCAATGCGCTGGTTTTGTTTTAATGTGAAAATTTTTAAGAAACGAAGTGACCATACGGTGTTAATATATCTATATTAAAAAAACGGAAAGACTAATGACATGTATTTTTAGAGGAATACATATACAAAGGAAATCCTAGAATGGAGGCGGGAAATGACATGGTTAACAGCTCGGAAAGGCTCTACCGGAATGAAAAAATGTGCTTTTTGTAAACACTATTTTGATCCAACTTTCGAGGTGATCGCCCCAAAAAGAGGGATGAAGGACGTGTGGGAGTATGAAAGAGGTGTTAAAAAACCGTGCTTGCTGAGAAACAATCGGGAAATGCAGTCGCAAATGACTTGCCCGAAGTTCGAGGTAAGAATTTAGAGCACAGATTTACAGTGGCAAATAATTACATACTAGGGGGAATGAATTATGGCATTGATAATTGATCCGATTATTATGAAACTGATGACAGATGTTGTACAAGCAGGTAGCTTGTCAGCAGGAGTAAAAATAATATTATGTGCTTTACTTGCATGTATTGGTACATTTTTGGGATTTTGTTTTTTGGGGTTTATTGCCAATAAGGAATAATGGAAGCGTAACAAGTAGTATTATTATGCGGCAAGAAATAATTGATCTTGTCAACTTAATTAATGAAAATTAAGAATGAATACTAGACAAACATGTATTCTTGTGTAAGACATGGCAAAAGAAAAGGAGTAAAAAATGAAATTTTATATGATTGTTGAAAATGAAAAGAATATTAGTTTACAACAAAAGGTGAAACAATTATCAAAGGCATTAATGACAGCGGGATTTGTTGCTAATCCATTGATGATGATGAATTTTAAAATATGGGGAGAAATATATAAGAGATTTTTGCCTAGTTATATCACATTTAGTGAAACAAATAAATATACCAATGCAACAGGTGCAGACTGGTCAATGGGAGTGTTGTATGCAGAACATCCACGTAGGAACAAAGAATTGATTTCGCTGAAAGAATACAAGGAATTTGTTCTTAGAGAGATGATTTCAGATATTGCTAATTATATTATGGATCATATAAGCGTCTCTAAAATGGTAATAGGAACAGTTTCTTCACTTAAAATTGGAGCAAATGCAAAATCATCCAAACAATATGATGCGGAAGCAACCATTGATTGTAAACTTAATAGTGAATATACATTCACATGTGAAGGAACAGAACCATCAGGAAAACAGCATGAATATATATGGATTGATCGATTCCCGGATGTTAAAGCTGCTGTTGAGCACAAAAGTAATAAACTGGAAATTATAAAATCAACGGATTTAGAAGGTGATTTAGGTGTTAATTTGACAGATTTATTTAAGGCAAACGTCCTAGGGGGCAAAAAAGTGAAATTTTATATAAATTATCGAATGTAAACATTCGGTGGATTAGTAATATGCAAGAAAAGTCATAAAAAACAAGAAATTGTAATGATAGTTTTAGTTTATTAATTGTAATGTGTGTTAAGTAATATTTCAGGAAACAAAATATTACTTAACACACAACTTATAGATAATAGAAATTAATGTTGGAAAGGGGAAAATAAAGATGAAAAGAACAAGAAAAACAATTTTTGTAGTAGAGGTGTTAATAACTGTGGTGGCAATTGCAGTGTTTTATAAGTTGCCGGGTATCATTGCAGACAAAATATGTTATAGGATTATACAGAAAAAGCATCTATAGTAGATGAAGAAATTGCAGTGCTGTGTAATGCTTGACATATTAAGTGATGCAATTTACTTATTTATGGCGTTAAAAGGTTAGATGAAAGAGTTACGCTAAACTACAAAAAGATAAGAAGCAACGAATGATGGACAATAAAATGTGTTAGAAACTTTTTTAAGGGATAAGGAGGAACAAATAATGGACAATAAAAATATGTTGGAAACTTTTTTAAAGGATAAGGGGGAACAAATAATGGACAATAAAAATATGTTGGAAACTTTTTTAGGAAAATTTAATCAGGAGATGAAGAATATGGGACATGCTAATTTAGTAATAGCAGGCAAGACTGGAGTGGGAAAAAGTACATTAATTAATGCTGCTTTTAGAGAAAACGTTGCTAAAACAGGGATAGGAAGGCCTGTTACTGATGCAAGTGATGTCAGATGGTATGAAAAAGAGGGATATCCACTTAGAATATATGATACAATTGGGCTGGAATTAGATGAAGAAAAAAGGGATAAATCTCTGTCTATGATAAAAAAAGTATGTCAAGACGCAAAAGTCAGCAATGATCCTGATAAATTTATTCATGTTATGTGGTATTGTGTTGCAAGTGATTCGGACAGACTGGAGCCGTATGAGGCTGATTTTATAAATAGTGTAGCAGAAGAGGTTGCTGTAATTTTGGTAATTACAAAATCATTGAGAAAACGACATTCGGAAAGAGTTATACAGGCAATTGCCAATGATTATCCAGGATTAAATGTAAAAAAAGAAGTTGTTGTATTAGCGCAGGATGAGAATGAAGAGGATGTAGATGAAGGTGAAGAACCAAGGAAGGCATATGGGGTAGATAATTTAGTAGAAATTACAGCTCAAATCATGCCAGAAGAAGCACAGAGAGCTTGGTGTAATGCTCAAAAAGCTTCTATGGATTTAAAATGTAAAAAGGCACAAGCCTTAGTGCTTTCAACGGCTGCAGTGAGCTTTGGAGAGGGATATGTGCCTCTACCATTTGCGGATTCGATGGCATTGGTTCCTACTGAAATTGGTATGTTAGCGGGAATTACTGCAATATTTGGGATTTCTGTATCAAAAAATTTAATTAAGTCTATTGGAACATCGTTAGTTGGAGTAGCAGGAGCGACTTTTGCGGGGAAAACAATTGTTTCAAATGTGTTGAAATTTATACCTGGGTTTGGAACAATGATTGGCGGAACTATAAGTGGAACAACGGCGGCAGTAATTACTACTGCTTTGGGAGAAGCTTATATAGCAATCATGAAAAAGATCTCTAGTGGAGAGATTGAAGAGAGTGAGTTGAAAACACAAGCAGTTCAAGATCAGTTGAAGAATCTTTTTAGAGAAAATCTAAAAAGAAAATAAAGCGTATGTTAATATTGTGTTGAGATAGTGACACTACCGAGTATAGGAGGTACTAAAAATGAGGGAAGAAAATGATAAAAAGAAACCAAAGTTGGATCCTAGACTAAAACTAAAAATTGCGACACCAATTTGCAATTTTCTTGCAGATATTCAATATGAAAAGATAGAAGAAAGAAAATCTAAAAAGAAAAAGCGTGGAGGGGAAGAGAAAAACATGTTATGATATTATGGGGAGTCAGAATTTATATTGACTATTTGACTATTTTTGGTATTTTAATAGTAAAGGTGAGTCCTACCTATAAGTGGAGGTTGTAAAAGCGTAAGAATTGTCTTTGATGATTCTTCATGGTGGCTATGCTTTTTAGCATAGCCATTTTTGATATTAAGAGGGTATATTTTTGACAGATGGTAGCAAACGTTATAATTGTACTATTATTGACCTACACGACCGAAGCGTTATTTCAAGCATAACGGATAAAAATATAACCGCTGATTTAGCGAAAAGAACGCTTGAAAAAGCAATTCATTCGCTGCCGGGAATAGATTTAAGTAAACTTCTGTTACATTCAGATCAGGGAAGTTAGTACACATCCAAAGAGTTCACAGAATTCTGTGAAAAGCTCGGCATCACTCAAAGCATGAGTAAGGCTGGATATCCATATGATAATGCTCCTATGGAAAGATATTTCAACACATTGAAAAATGATCTTATATATCAGCATTATTATCACACAGAAGACGAACTCTACACAGCAGTCGAAGAATTTGCGTATGTACAATATAACCATGTCCGTTCGCATTCTTATAATAATTACAAAACGCCTTATGAGGCACGCTACGGGGTTACGTAAACCCTGTGGCAGAAATTAGGTCGTAGTGTTACAAAAAAGCTTGATCACAACAATGTTATGAATATTTATAGCATTATGGAATGTTATAAAAAGGAAAAATATAAAAAACTATTAGAAGATTTACAAGAAATGAAAAGAGAGTTTTGCAAAAATTGTACAAGCAAAACAGTGTGTGGTGGAGTTACGCTCTTTTCGACATTTGTATATGGAGATGATATACATATGTTAAGATATTCATGTGAGTTGTCAAATATGATTTTTCAGAATATAATAAAGATAAATAAAAATTATAAGTTGTAATTGGTGTTGTGTTTCAAGTTAATTTTTGAAAAACTATATTACTGTTTAATAAAGCGTAGCGTATTAATTGATTTTTGGGGCTTTAATGGTAATTTCAGCTGGCGTGTTGTATAAGTATTATTGGTTTGATTAGTTAGCTGCATAATGAATTATAACAAAAGTTGATTAAGCCTCACGATCGATTAAATGCTTTGGTTGGGAAGACTTTTTACAGACGATTTCCTGTTAGGGGATAACAGGGAAATGTTGAGGTATTCTTAAAGTGAGATCCTATTTTTGATGATTTATGAAAATGTTAGATCATTCATGTGAAGGATACCTAAAATTTTTTAGAACAAAGAAAAGCAAGGCTTCAGAAGGAGACGATAAACATGAACGGTGAAGAAATCAAAGGAGTTATTAACATTACCAATCTTGATACCGATGATCGGTTTGTTAATTTAGAGGGAAGCGAACTGGATGTATCAAAAGAGGTTATGAATGGATTGAAATTCCTTGCAAAATCAATTACGGGAGAGAGTGGAGATGCATTTTCTTTCAGATTACCAGAGGGGGTTAGTGGTGCATTATCTAAGGTGTTTATAGCATCAGCAGGATTAAATACACCACTTGCTAATATTGTTAGTCTGATTTCAGTGGCTGCATGTAGATATTTTTTTAGTATTCATAGCCAGTTGGAGGATATCAATAACAAATTGTCAGAAATTATTAATTTTTTGATGACGGATAAATTATGCGAATTAGAAGCGCAGTTAAAGTTTTTGAGATATTCGTATGATAATTATGAATATATCGTCACAAATGAGAGACAGTGTCTTGCTACGGTTGTCCAAATTCAAGCAACAAAAAAGGTTGCATTGCAGAATGTTCTGTTTTATGAAAGATTTCTTTCAAGGCATTTACATAAATCATCCAATTCAAAGAGTGCATTGATTGATGAAGCAAATAATTTTTTGGAAAATGCAGAGAACTACAGATATTCAGCAGAATTATATTGTATTTCATTGATTATGGAACTGATATTTTCTCAAAATTATAACAAAAATTTAATTTTAAATGTCAAAAAAGAAATATCGGATACCATAAAGAGCGTAGATAAAAATTTATACGAGTCTGTTGGTGCAATGAAAAAGGCATTAGATTCCAAAAAATTTAATAAAGACTTTCAGGCAGAAACTAGGTCTAAGATATATGGATATAAGGATATGAGTGAAAGGGAGGGAGAATATAACGCTATGTTAGATAAACTTTCCGAGCAGATTAATACAAGTACGGAGTTGATCATAAAGAACAATTCGCTGTATATAAAATAAGGAGTTGAATATATGGCTTTTTGTGATAGATTTTGGAATGATCACAAATCAGGGGGAATAGATGGAATTCTTTGTGTATTATTTCGCTTGCAGAAAGAGATAATATAAGATCATTTAGACATAAAATAACGAAAGAAAGTGAGGAATGCACAATGAAGAAAAATATATTGATTGTAGGTGTTTCTGGTGCAGGAAAGAGTACATTGGTAAATGCGATTGCAGGGCAGACGGTTGCGAAAGTAACAAAAGGCGATGCGGTAACACAGGAAATTACCACATATAAGAATGACTCTTTGGATTTTAACATAGTTGACACTCGTGGATTCGAGTTCAATGTTTGGAATCAAAACAAGATTATGAAGAGTTTATCGAAGTTGATCAAAAAAGGGTTAGGAACGGAAGATGACGAAAAAGAAGAGAGTGAAGTTATCAGCTGCATCTGGTATTGTGTGGAAGCAACAAATGGTAGACTGCACAAGGAAAATATAAAGAGTCTGTTAAAATTAACAAAACCGTGGAAAGATGTGCCGGTGATTGTAGTGCTTACGAAGTCCTATGCGAAACCACAAAATGCTGAAAATATTAAAATGGTGCAAGAACAATTTGATAAACATGGACCATCTGCAAATTTGAAAGAGATCATTCCTATAGTTGCAATACCATATGAGGTAGATGATGATTACATGGTGTCTCAATATGGTGTAGAGCAACTTATAGAAAAGACCAATGAAATATTGAAAGTGGTCAATGAAAAGGAAGCGCAAGAAAGTTTCCGCAATAAACAGCGAAGAAAAAAAGCGGAGATGCTGGTGACAGCATATGCGGGAGGCGCGGGAACGGTTGGAGCAGTTCCGATTCCTTTAGCAGATGCCCCAATATTGGCAACGCTTGAGATGCACATGATACATCAACTTGGCAAAACATATAAAATCAGTGAGGAAACAGACGATGAGAACACAGTAGAGAGGGTATTTAAATCGCTAATTACGGCAGGAACAGTTGGTGCAATTGCTAAAACCAGTTTGAGTGCTATAAAATCATTGCCCGGAATCAATCTTGCAGCTTCCGTGCTAAATGCGGTGATGGCGGCTACTGTAGTAGAAATGCTTGGTCAAATGACGATTCTGTTGTTTGAAAACATCAAATCCGGGAAAATATCATTGGACAAGTATAATGAAGTGGAAAACTTTATTAAGGATTATGTAAAAGACAATGTATCGGCAATCGTTGAAACAATTGAAAAAATGGTTTCCAAAAACGGAGATAAAATCAATCCAAAGGATGTCGTGAAAAAATTGTCAAAACACTAGGTAAAATGGGAATAGTAGCATATTCAGCTGCTGTTTCCATTGTTTGTTTTTCACGAAAATTCAATAGCCGAATGTACAAAGTGCACCAGGCCAGCAAGATTTTTTACTTGAAAAATTGTCTGGGTTGGTGAATTTACCCTCCAAAATTTGGCGCTTTTGCCTATAGCTATTCTAAAAGTTGTGTCATATAATACAACATACGAAAGAAAAAAGCGTATAGGGATAAGGGAGGAAAAGCGATGGCGAAAGCGTACGAAGAATTGGAACTCAACCGCTGTAGCGAAGATACTGCATTGACATTAAACGATGGCACCGTTAAGATAATCTTAAATACAAAAGGGACTTTGGATTATAATGTACCCTATAAGGTGGACACAGTAAGAAAAAGGGATTGCCCAGAATGTTAATCATCGCTAGAGAAAATAATAAATAATTGCTAGGTCTGAAATTACTGAAAGGAGCCTTAATTGTGGACACTTTAACAAAGGGAGATATTCATGAAAATAGACATTATTGTTAAAAATTATAAGGCCAGAGTGTGGACACGATGAAAAGGGGGATGCCCCTATTAAGTGGACATGTGAAAAAGGAATCAAATCCTATATAAAAAATCTAACAAGTTCTTTTGCTCTTATGTTCTAAAACGAGAAGTGTGTATATGTTGGACA
>ERZ773188.2056-NODE-2056-length-20488-cov-6.228503_pt1 | contig 20488 bp, 17 predicted proteins | sample MGYA00581011_ERZ773188 | MGnify/ENA primary metagenome ERZ773188 (study PRJEB29015, sample SAMEA2737798) | human gut metagenome | biome: human gut; feature: human-associated habitat; material: faeces | place: China | collected 2012 ...
GATGCCGGCACCTGCGCAAAATACGCTTTTCATGTTGGTTTTCTCCATGAATTTTATAACGCGGCCCAAGGTGGTGTCCCCGGTTTGCCGCGGGATCGGTCAGATGATCTGCTCCGACAGGGCTTTCAACTCTTTGCACTCGGTCTCGATGTCGTCTGCTGCAAAGATGGCGCTCACAAGGGCCACGCCATCCACACCGGTGCCCTTGAGCTGCAGGATGTTCTCCTTGTGGATGCCGCCAATGGCCACCACCGGGATGTCCACGGCATCACAGATGGCCTTCAGGGTCTCGTGGGGCAGAACATCCACATCGGTCTTGGTGTGGGTGGCAAAGGCTGCGCCCACGCCAAGGCAGTCTGCGCCGTGCTTGACGGCTTCCCGTGCTTCCTCCACACTGTGGACGGAAACGCCGATCATCATACCGTCGCCCACACGGGCGCGCACCTGCGCTGCGGCCATATCCTCCTGCCCCACGTGCACACCCTCGGCGTGGCAGCGGATGGCAATGTCCACATTGTCGTTCACAAAGAACGGCACGCCGTAGCGCTGGCACAGAGCATGGATCTCCACAGCCTCTTTCAGAAAAGCTTCGTCGTCCAGCTCTTTTTCACGCAGCTGCACACAGGTGACACCGCCCTTCAGGGCGCTCTCCACCTGTTCATAGAGGGTCTGTTTGCCCACCCATGCGCGGTCGGTGACGGCATACAGAAGCATGTTCTGCTTATCGCACTTCATAGTTTGCTCCTTCTTCCAGCTGATCCGGGGTCATATTGTAAATGGCATCGATGATATAATTGCGGTAGGTGGCGTTGCCGTCCAGCGGGGTCAGGCGCTTGTGGGCGGTCTCGCCCGCAAGGCCCATGGCGCACACTGCAGCTGCAGCGGCTTCCAGCGGATGGCCGGGGTTGGCGGTGACGAACGCCGCCGTCAGGGCCGAAAGCTGGCAGCCCGTACCGGTGATGCTGCTCATCATGGCATTGCCGTTGCGGATGCAGTAGGCTTTTTCGGCATCCGCCACAATGTCGATGGCACCGGTGATGGCAATGACGGCACTCGTCTGGGCTGCAAAGGCCTTGGCAAAGGCCACAGCAGAATCCAGATTTTCCTCAGTAACTTTATCGGCCACATCGGCATCCACGCCCTTGGTGGTTCCCGCGCCGGAGGCCAGCGTTTTGATCTCCGAGATGTTGCCGCGGATCACGGTGAACTTTACGTCCCGGAGCAGGCGGAAAGCCGTGTCGGTGCGCAGGCGGGATGCACCCGCACCCACCGGGTCCAGCACCACAGGATGGCCCAGCTGGTTTGCCTTTTTGCCCGCCAGCAGCATGCTGGTGATGGTGCGGCTGTTCAGGGTGCCGATGTTGATGTTCAGACCGCCGCAGATGGTGGTGATGTCCTCCACCTCGGCGGCATCGTCGGCCATGATGGGCGAAGCACCGCAGGCCAGCACCATGTTGGCGCAGTCGTTCACGGTGACGTAGTTGGTAATGTTATGGATGAGCGGGCAGGTGCGGCGCAGGTTCTCGAATTCTGTTTTGAACATTCGGGTGCCCCTCCGTCAGGAAAGGCTCTTCTGCATGCTGTGCAGAGCGCCGGAGCGCTGCAGGCTGTACACCAGCACGCCCGCAATGATGGAACCCACTGCAGTGGAGATGAGGAACGGCACGATGTAGGCATAGAACGCGATGTCGCCGGCGCTCTTGCCCATGAGGAAGATGGCCACCGGGTAAGCGCACAGGCCGCCCAGAATGCTGGTGCCGAACACCTCGCCCACCATGGTGGCAAGGATGTTTTTGGTCTTATGGTACACAAGGCCGCACAGCAGTGCGCCGAACATGCTGCCGGGGAAGGCCATCAGGCTGCCCAGACCCAGCAGATTGCGCAGCAGCGAGGCCACAAAGGCCACGCCCACGCCCCACCACGGGCCAAGCAGCACCGCGCAGGTCACATTGACCATGTGCTGGATGGGTGCACATTTGCTGCCGAACATGGGGAAGCTGAATACGCTGCCCACCACGCACAGAGCGCACAGCATGCCGGCCAGCGCCAGCTTTTTCACAGAGATTTTTTTCATAAGGCAAGGCTCCTTTCCAAACCTGCGGAAGCAGCAAAAACCATACAGCGCCTCCGCAAACAGCCCGCACCCGGTGCCAGACCCGGCGCAGGAACTATAAGAAGCGGTCGAGACTTGCTGGTCTCCTCTCACGCCGGAACACGGCTTCCCATCGCTGACGGTCACAAAGCTCAGGGCGCTCCCCCTCAGCCCGCTGCGGCACTTCCGCAGAAAAGTACAAGGCATCCTCCTTAATGGTAATCGGTACACAACAAAAAAACAGGAGACACCTTCCGCGGTGCCTCCTGCAAAAAATCATCCATTCTGACTTCCTACGGCGGCATTATCCGCATCAGGTAAAAGGGTCGAAGTTTGGATACTTCCTCTCAGCCTGCTTCACAAGCTCCCCTGTATTTGATTGTGACTGTATTCTACACCCTTTGCGCACAAATTGCAAGAGGGGGCAAAGGCGCGCACAGCGGTTCAAAACGTTTTTCACGCAGTTTTTGGGGCGTTTCACGCAGGTTTTATTGAAAAAGAAGGTGAACTATGGTATTCTCAAGGTGGACGCATACCCCCCCCCCGTAAGCAAAAAAGGAGGAACTCCGTATGAAGCAGACGACCCTGACCCAAAGGCTGCTCTCGGCCCTCGTGGCGCTGTGCATGGTGCTGAGCGTGTGCGCACCGGCACTGGCGGCAGAACCGGAAATAGGAAACGCGGCGATGATCACGCTTACAAAAGGCGGGACAACAACGGACCTTAAGATGCCTGAGGGCAACGTGAGCCTGCGCGCAGAATATCGAGAAACGTATCGGATCTTTGAGACCGCAGGAAAGGCTGAGTTCTTTGCCGAAGGGGCAGAAGAGCAGAAAATCAACGAGGCGCTGCCGGGCACAAGGATCATCGCAAAAGTTCCTGACAGCGAGCTCAACGACTACCGCCAGTTTAATATGTGGCGGCTTTTCAGCGAGAAAGAACTCGTGGAACCGGATCAAAACTGGCAGGGCAAGCAAAGTTTCCGCTTCACCATGCCCGAAGGTGATGTAGAGCTGCAGGCATTCTTTACGACCCTGTACGATGTCAACGTCACACACGGCACCATTGTGGACGGAACCGGCGACACCGGCACATCCAAAAAGATCGTGAAGCCGGGCCAGCTGGTCACCGTCCGGGCCGAAAGCACGGAGGAGAACCCCTTCCTGCAGTGGACGTATACCGGCAAAGCACCCGTAGCGCCGGATGACGGCTGGCCGGAGGGTGGCTGGCAGACCAGCCCGGAGTTCACCTTTAAAATGCCTAACGGCAATGTGACGCTGGACGCACAGCGGGACCAGCTGTACAAGGTATCCATCAACGACAGTCTGGGCAGTGTGACCATCAACGGCGAACCACGCAGCAGCCTTTGGGTCAAGGAAGGCGAGACGGTGACAGTGGCTACCACCCTGAAAGACGGCTACTGGATGGAGTTTGAGAAGTGGAACTCCACCGGCACTGCACCCGAAGAGCCGGAGGGCGGCTGGACAGAGACAAACAAAAGCACCAGCACAACCTTTACCTTTAAAATGCCCAATGGCCCGGTGGAACTGGTCGCTCAGTGGTCGGCCAGCTCGCTTGACCCGGATCAGCACATCGACCCGGACGAACCTCTTGATGAAGACTTCGGCGTGGAACCTGCACCCATGGATACCACAGGCGGTACCATTGCCGCCGTGGCCGTTGGCGGTGCAGCCATCTGGGGCGGCTACGAGATCGCCACCCGCGTGATCCTGCACCGCCTCCTGCCCGAGGGTGCAGCCATCCCGGCAAACCGCGGCCAGCTGGCCCTGCTGGTGTGGAACACCGCAGGCAGGCCCGAACCCGCCGCACAGCCCGCCTTTGCGGATGTGGCCGACCCCGATATGGCTAAGGCCGCACAGTGGTGCACCGAGCGGGGCACCATGGCTACCAAGGGCGACCGCTTTGAGCCCGAAGGCTGGACCCCGAAGTTCAAGGTGATCGAAGTGTGGAATAAGGCGTTCCCCAAGCAGTAAAACAGCAAACAACCCCCGGCAGGCGCAAACCTGCCGGGGGTTTTGCTGTTTTGCACAAAAAAATTATGCTGGATTTGACGCGACTTTGCGATTCACGCATTTAAATCGCGATTCACGCAGTTTTGCTTCCAAAATCCGGTAAAGTGTGAAATAATCAAGGTACAGTAATACATACCCCCCCCCGTAAAAATGCGAGGGGGGGGAAAAAAGGAGGTTATACCATGAAACAAGGCAAACTTATCCGGCGTGCAGTATCGGCGGCGCTGGCCGGATGCATGATGTTCACCCTTTCCGCTCCGGCGCTGGCTGAGAGCACCGATGCGCTGATGCAGCTGAGCATCGGCTCCTACCGCAGCTCAAGTCTGCTCAGCGAGGAGAACAGTTTTCCGACCATCAAAGTCAATGAAACGGTGGTCACTGAAGAGAACAAGGACGACATCCTGGGCGGTCAAAATGCAGGGGTGTTGAGCTACAACGAGGCCACCAAGACCCTGAAGTCCAGTGGAATGATCAGGGGTGACCTGACCATTGATGCCCCGGGTGTGAACGTTGAACTGTGCAATAGCACTTCAGGTGAAGCAGCTGTAAGCGGCAAACTGACGGTCACAAATGCACAGGACGTCAAGGTCACGGCCCAATCCTATGTTGCCGTCTTCGGCGATGTTGAGATCAGCTGTGACGGCAAGGTGGAAATTACTTCTGGAGGAAGCCCCACCGTGTACGGCAATGTGACGGTGAAACGGGCCTCCACGGTAGCAATCTCGGGTGAGTGGAATGGTTACCACATCGTGAGGGGCGATGTTACGATCGCGTGCCCTGCCACTGTCGTCATCCAGAACTATGGCACGGGCGGCATGGCAAGCAGCATCATCTATTCCGGCGGCAAGTACGTCTACTCTGATACTGAGAACGGCACGCCTGTCGACCCGAGTAGTAAGCCCATCGACGTAAACAAAAATGCTGTGTACATTACGCCGAAAATGTACTACACCATCAACTCCAACGATACTGCTGTTATCATCAAGGTGGATGACACGGAAGCTGGAAAGGCACGTCCGGGGCAGACGATCAAAGCTTGGGCACCGAACAAAGAAGGTTACGTCTTTGAAAACTGGGCAGCGACCGGCGTTGATCTGGGCAATCAGGTCAACAAGAACTGGATCACCTTTACCATGCCGGACAAGGACGTGACTCTGACCCCGAATTACAAGCAGTACTACACCATCAACTCCAACGATACTGCTGTTATCATCAAGGTGGATGGCACGGAAGCTGGAAAGGCATTTCCGGGGCAGACAATCAGAGCTTGGGCACCGAACAAGGACGGCTGGGAGTTTGAAAAATGGGAAGCGACCGGCGTTGATCTGGGCAATTGGGTCAACAAGGACTGGATCACCTTCAAGATGCCGGAAAGCAATGTTACCTTGAACCCGCAGTATGCAAAGCTCCATGCAATTGAAGTGGTAAATGGTAAGGCAAATATCACCTCGGCAAAAGAGGGTACGAAAGTTACCGTTACTGCGAAGGATCGTCCGGGCTATGAGTTTGACCGCTGGGAGATTCTCGATGGCGAAGCGGAGCTGGAAAACGAAAAGAACATGATTGCGACTGTTACCGTGAAGGGCACGGACGTGAAGGTGAAGGCCGTTTACAAGGAACTCCACGGCATTGCCATTGAAGGCGGCACCTTTACCGTCAATGGCGGCACCGCAGCGACAGCCAAAAAGGGCGACGCCATCGTTGCAACGGCAGGCTCTGCCCCCGCAGGCCAGAAGTTCAGCCACTGGGAAGTGACCGGTGTGGACGGCCTGACGGAGGAGCAGCTGGAGAACGTGCCCCTTGAGTTTACGATGCCCAGAGGGGAAGTGACCCTGAAGGCTGTGTTCAAGACTCTGCACAAGATCGACGTGAAGTTCAGCACTGCAGACAAGGACACCGCCATTGAGGGCGAGACCGTTAAGATCACGGCAGAGAGCCGCCCGGGCTATGTGTTCGACCGCTGGGAAGTGAACAACGGCGATGTTGCTGTGGCTAAAAAGAATGAGGAAGAGACCACCTTTGTCATGCCGGATAAGCCTGTGACCGCCGTCGCAAAGTATAAGAAGCTGCTGGGCATCACGGTGAACAGCGGCAAGGCTTATGTGGAAGATGATGTGACCGATGCAGCCCTGAAGGGTAAACCTGTTGTCATCAAGGCCGACAAGATCGAAGGCAAGCTCTTTGACCACTGGAAGATCGTGTCTGGAAACGTGATCCTGGATGATCAGCGCGCATCTGAGACGAAGTTCATCATGCCGGAGACCGCTGTGGAAATCACGGCCGAATACAACGATCTGCATGCCATCACCGTGAACAACGGCACTGCCAATGTTGAAGAAGCTGTCATCGGCGACACTGTTAAGATCAAGGCAGAGAGCCGCGAGGGCTATGTGTTCGACCACTGGGAAGTGAGCTACGGCGATGTTGCTGTGGCTAACAAGAATGCGGAAGAGACCACCTTTGTCATGCCCGACAGCATGGTCGTGCTGACTGCAAGATATAAGGCACTGCAGTCCATCACGCTGGAAAACGGCAAGGCCTATGCAGGCGGTGAGGAGATCACCACTGCGAAGAAGGGCACCGAAGTCACCATCAAGGCAGACGATCTTGGCGGCAAGGTCTTCGACCGTTGGGAAATCGTCTCCGGCAATGTGACGCTGGAAGATGCAAACAAGGCCGAAACCACCTTTACCATGCCGGCCGAGTCCATCTCGCTGAAGGCTGTGTACAACACCATCCACAGCATCAACACGAATGAGTTCTGCACCGCAGACCCGGCAAGTGCTATCAAGGGCACTGAGATCACCGTCACGGCAGAAACCCGCGAGGGCTATAAGTTCGACGGCTGGGCAGTCTCCGACGGCGTGGAGCTGTACGACGAGAACGGCCTGACGGCAAAGTTCACCATGCCCGATAATGATGTGACCATCGAGGCAAAGTATAAGCAGTACCACAGCATCGAAGTGCCCAAGGGCGTGGCCACGGACGCAGAGGGCAACCACATTTCCAGCGCAGTGGAAGGCACCGAGATCTGGATTGAGATCGACCGCGAACAGCGCAACCCGGACGAGTTCGAGTTCAAACGCTGGCTGAGTACCCCGGAAGATCTGGAAATTGCCAACCGCAAGGCAGAGCGCACCCACTTCACCATGCCGGACGAGGATGTGACCGTGGAAGCAACGTTCCTGCACCTGCGTGAGATCACCGTCCATGACGGCACCACTTATGTGGAAGGCGAAGAAGGCGGCATCGCAAAGGAAGGCCAGACCGTTACCGTCAAGGCGGATGAGATCCCCGGCCTGAAGTTCGACCACTGGACGGTGGATTCCGAGAATGTTACGCTGACCACTGTGGACGAAGCAACCGGCGAAGCAACCTTTGAAATGGTGAACGAGCCTGTGGAGCTGACCGCCCACTACAAGGCAATGGTCACCGTGTTCAGCGACCCGGCCAAGTTCAGTGAGGACACCGGCGAAGAGTCTGTGATCGAATGGGCAGATGTCGGTGAGATGGCAAACATCACCGCAGAAATCGACGAAGCAATCTTCCCCGGTATGGTGTTCGACTACTGGGAGATCGTGACCCCGGCAGACCTCAAGACCGAGAACATCGAGAGCCAGACCATCACGTTTGAAGTACCGAAGAGTGAAGTGAAGCTCGTGGCTCACTGGAAGAGCGACGCGCTCAACCCCAGTACTGACCCGGATGCTCCGTTGGACCCCGATTTCGACGTTGACCCCGTGGACGACGGCTCCGGCGCAGCTGGTGCGATCGTGGCCGGTGCAGCGCTGGGCGGTGCAGCCGTCTGGGGCGGCTACGAGATCACCACCCGCGTCATCCTGAACGACCTGCTGCCCGAGGGCGCAGCCATCCCGGCAAACCGCGGCCAGCTGGCCCTGCTGGTGTGGAACACCGCAGGCAGGCCCGAACCCGCCGCACAGCCCGCCTTTGCGGATGTGGCCGACCCCGATATGGCTAAGGCCGCACAGTGGTGCACCGAGCGGGGCACCATGGCTACCAAGGGCGACCGCTTTGAGCCCGAAGGCTGGACCCCGAAGTTCAAGGTGATCGAAGTGTGGAATAAGGCGTTCCCCAAGCAGTAAAACAGCAAACAACCCCCGGCAGGCGCAAACCTGCCGGGGGTTTTGCTGTTTTGCACAAAAAAATTATGCTGGATTTGACGCGACTTTGCGATTCACGCATTTAAATCGCGATTCACGCAGTTTTGCTTCCAAAATCCGGTAAAGTGTGAAATAATCAAGGTACAGTAATACATACCCCCCCCCGTAAAAATGCGAGGGGGGGGAAAAAAGGAGGTTATACCATGAAACAAGGCAAACTTATCCGGCGTGCAGTATCGGCGGCGCTGGCCGGATGCATGATGTTCACCCTTTCCGTTCCGGCGCTGGCTGAGAGCACCGATGCGCTGATGCAGTTGAGCACCGCTGCCAAAAGCGCGGTGAGCGTGCTGGGCGAAAAGAACGGTACATTGAAGATTGGCAGCAACTCGTTTGACACGAAAACAAACATTAATGAGAGAAAACTCGGCGGAGGAACCATAAGCTACGATGCCGAGACCCATACGCTGACCCTGAATGGTGTGAATATTGAGGACTCCAGCTGGTACTGGCTAATTGATTTTGATGGCACGGATACGCCGCTGAACCTTGTTCTGGTGGGGGAAAATTTCCTTGAAGGTAAGGGCGGCATTAGAGCACATAAACTCAATATTTCCGGCACCGGTTCGCTGCAGATCACAGCGACAAACTATGAGGGCATTGCCGGTATCGGCCAGAGCGGAGATAACCTCACGATTGGATCTGATGTTGACATCACTGCCATGAGCGGCTGCGCGATCGCTTTCAACGGAAGCGTCCGCATTGAAAATGGCGCTACCGTGAAGGCCAAGTGTCTGTACGGCGGCATCGATTGCTATGACCTGACCATTGACTCCGCCACCGAGGTGAATCTGGAAGCGGGGTACAACGCGATTTACGCGCATAGAGATGAGGATGATACGGTCGCGGGAACAGCCAACATCAAAAACTCTAAACTTGTGCTGAAGTCGGCTTATCCTGCATTCTATGCAGAAGATGGAATCGAGATCAGCGGCGGAAGCGTCAAAGCAGAGTCTACATCCGACGCTGGTATTTTTACAAGGGGAGAGCTGAGTATTACCGATGCTGACATTGATGCAAGCGGCTACAAATATGGCATCGGCTCGAACGGTGCAATGGAAATGACCGGCGGCAAGCTGAAGGCAGTCGGTCAAAATAACGGTGTATATATCCGGAACAGCCTGACGCTCAACAATGTTGAAGTTGATGCAGAGTGTGAAAATTGGGTCGCCATCTCCTCTATGGGACCGATGGTTCTGAACGGCGGAAAAATCGAAGCGGTCAGCAAAAATGCAAGCGGCGACGAAGCGAATGCAATCTATGCGGGCAACCGTTATGATGGCGATGATGGCGATGCAGAACTCCTTGCAGAAGGCAGCCTGACCATCAAGGGCAATGCCAAGGTTCATGTGTCCGGTTGTCAGGGAATCGGTTCTGACGGCCAGACCACAATCGGAGAAGCAGATATCGAGATCGACTCGACGGATTTTTCGATCGTGTACCCGGTTCAGATCGAAAACGGAAATAAGATCCTCAGCCTGAAGGGCGGCACAAACAAGGAAAGCGCCACGGTGCTGAACCCGGATGACTTTGTGTGGGATCGCCCCGACCCGAACTGCATCGGTAAAAACGCGTATCTGTATATTATTACCGGGCCGGTGGCCGACCCGGACGAACCCCTTGACCCCGGCTCTGGCTACGATGCCAGCTCTGCTGCAGGCGGTGCAATTGCCGCCGTGGCCGTGGGCGGTGCAGCCGTCTGGGGCGGCTACGAGGTAGTGACGCGAGTGATCCTGAATGAACTGCTGCCCGAGGGCGCAGCCATTCCGGCAAACCGCGGCCAGCTGGCACTGCTCATCTGGACTGAGAAGGGCAAGCCCGAACCCGCCGCACAGCCCGCCTTTGCAGACATCACCGATGCCGAGCAGGCCAAGGCCGCTCAGTGGTGCGTGGAGCAGGGCACCATGGATGCCAAGGGCGACTGCTTTGAACCCGAAGGCTGGACCCCGAAGTTCAAGGTGATCGAAGTGTGGAACAAGGCGTTCCCCGCAGCCTGATGCCGGCAGTGTGGATGCCGTGCTCGGTTCGGACCTTTTCCGTGAAAATGGGGCTGTTGCAAAATAGCTCTCTGAAAAAATCATGAACAAAACCCGGAACCTTTTCTCGGCCAAAACGGCTCAAAAAGGGTTCCGGGTTTTTGATGTTATGCTGTTTCCGCCTTATCCGTTCCACCCTCTGGCAGAGGGGTCCAGCATTTCGGCGGCAGAGTAAATGAGGGCGTTGCAGATGGCTGCAGCCACATTGCTGCCGCCCTTGCGGCCCATGGCGGCGATGGCAGGCACGCCGTATCGCTCGCAGGCGGCAAACAGTACTTCCTTGCTTTCCACCACATTCACAAACCCCACCGGCACGCCAATGACCAGTGCAGGCCGCAGACCGGCTTCCATTTCCTCCGCAATGGTCAAAAGGGCCGTGGGCGCATTGCCAATGGCCAGAATGGCCCCCGGGTGCTCCCGGGCAGCGCGGTGCATGGCGGCAACGGCACGGGTGGTGCCCGCCTGCTTTGCGGCTTCGGCCACAGCGGGGTCTGCCATGTAGCAGATGGCTTCACCGTTCAGTTTTTTCAGGCCCGGCTTTGTGATGCCCGCCAGCGCCATATTGGTGTCGGTAACGATGAAAGCACCCGCGTGCAGGGCCTTGACTGCGGCTTCCACCGCGCCGGGTGTAAAGCGCAGATTTTTGGCATAGTCGAAATCCGCGGTGGTGTGGATGACCCGCTTGACCACCGCAGCCGTCTCCGGCGGCGGGGTCAGGCCCAGCTCGTCCAGTTCCCTTGTGATAATGGAGATGCTCGTCCGTTCAATGTCGGCGGGCAGATGATGCTGCGGTGTCATGTGTTGTCTCCTTTTTGCATTCCCATGGCGGCATAGATGGCGGGCATATCCAGTGCCGCGCGCACACCATCGGCAAGCAGATCAAACTGCTGCTGACGGTACTGCTCCATGGGGATAAGCTCGGCCCCGGCCGGATCGATGCCCTTCCGTTTGCACAAAAATGCGGTCAGTTTTTCGGTCAGTTCGCCGGTGTCGAGCAGGCCGTGCAGGTAGGTACCGAATACATTGCCCTGCACACAGCCCTCCGGCGTGCCGTCTGCAAGGATGCAGAACGCACTGCCCCGCACCTCGGTGCGGCCTGCGTGGATCTCGTAGCCCGTCAGCTTTGCGCCTGCAAAGGGTTCTGTGGTCACACAGGCTGCGGTCTGGGTCAGGTGCTTTTCGGTGCCGAACACCGTCGTGGTGGGCAGCAGGCCAAGGCCCCGCAGGGTGCAGGGGGTGCCGCTCTCCTCCCCTGCCGGGTCGCAGAGCTGTTCGCCCAGCATCTGATAGCCGCCGCACACGCCCAGCACCGGCGTACCGGCTGCCGAAAGCCTGAGCACCGCCGCTTCCAGCCCGCTTTCCCGCAGCCAGCGCAGGTCGTCCATGGTGTTCTTGGTTCCGGGCAGGATGACGAGATCCGGTGCACCCAGCTGGCGGGTGCGCTGCACATACCGCACGCCCAGCAGCGGGTGCTGTTCCAGCGGGATAAAGTCGGTGAAGTTGGACACATGCGGCAGGCGCAGGATGGCGATATCCAGCGGCTTGACGGCAGCTTTTGTATCCAGCCGGTCGGAGAGAGAATCCTCGTCCTCGATCTCCACCCGCAGGTACGGCACTACGCCCAGCACGGGCAGCTGCGTTTTTTCTTCCAGCATGGCAAGGCCGGGCCGCAGGATCTCCACATCGCCCCGGAACTTGTTGATGATGAGGCCCTTGATGCGGGCACGCTCGTCGGCTTCCAGCAGCTCCACAGTGCCGTACAGCTGGGCGAATACGCCGCCCCGGTCGATATCGCCCGCCAGCAGCACCGGCGCATCCACCAGCTTTGCAAGGCCCATGTTCACGATATCGTCGGCTTTCAGGTTGATCTCCGCCGGGCTGCCCGCGCCTTCGATCACGATAATGTCGTTCTCGGCGGCAAGGCTGTTGTAGGCTTCCAGAATGTCCGGGATAAGGCTGCGCTTCATTTTAAAGTAGGCGGCGGCAGGCATCTGGCCCCGGGCCTTGCCGTTCACGATCACCTGACTGCCCACATCGCTGCTGGGCTTGAGCAGGATGGGGTTCATCCGCACATCCGGCTCCACGCCTGCAGCCTGTGCCTGCACCACCTGAGCACGGCCCATCTCTGCACCGTTGCGGGTGACGAAGCTGTTCAGGGCCATGTTCTGGCTTTTGAAAGGGGCCACGCGGTAGCCGTCCTGCGCAAAGATGCGGCACAGCGCCGCGCACAGCAGGCTTTTGCCCGCACCGCTCATGGTGCCCTGCACCATAATGCATTTTGCCTTGCTCATTGCGCCACCTCCGGCAGGGTCTCGGCCAGCAGTGCAAGCAGCTGCCGGTTCTCGTTTTCTGTGCGCACGGCGGTGCGGTACCAGCTGGCATCAAGGCCCGGATAATTGCCGCAGCTGCGCAGTACCGCACCCTTGCGGCGCAGCGCTTCGCCCAGCGCTTCCGGCGCGCGGAACAGCAGATAGTTCGCCCGGCCCTCGATCACCCGCAGGCCCAGCGCCCGCAGGCCGTCTGCCAGCACAGGCCGCTGTGCTTCGATCAATGCACGCACCTTCGCCACATATTCCGTCTCGTCCAGCGCAGCAATGCCCGCCGCCTGTGCCAGACTGGAAACCGCCCACGGCTGGCCCGCTGCCCGCATCCGGGCAAGCAGCTCTGTATCAGAGCACAGGCAATAGCCCAGACGCACGCCTGCCATGCCGTAAAGCTTGGTGAAGGCTTTTAAAACAATCAGTTTTTTGCTGTTTTTCAGCAGATGCTTTGCCGAAAGGCCTTCGCCCTCCGGCAAAAAATCCAGAAAGCATTCGTCCACGGCCAGCACCGCACCCACGGCTTCGCATCTGCGCAGCAGCGCTTCCACAAGGGCAGGCTCTGCCAGCTGGCCGGTGGGGTTGTTGGGCTGACAGAGGAACACCATATTTGTACCCGGGTGCACCGCGTTCAGGAGATCTTTCGTCACCGCAAAATCGTTTTCTTCCCGCAAAAAATGCCGTTCCACCGTGCAGCCTGCCGTTTCAAGGGCGGTGGCATACTCGGCAAAGGTGGGGGCCGTTACCAGTGCAGTGCGGGGCTTTGCAGCCAGCGCCAGCCGGAAGATGAGGTCTGCCGCGCCGTTGCCGCACAGCAGCCATTCGGCGGGCACTCCCTCAGCCACCGCCAGTTTTTCACGCAGGGCCCGGCACAGCGGGTCGGGGTAGCGGTCGGCCGTGGCAAGCGCTGCCGTAATGGCCTTTGCCACCCCTTCCGGCAGGCCCAGCGGGCTGACATTGGCCGAAAAATCCAGCGGGTCGCGGCCAAACTCGGCGCGATAGCCCGCCCAGTCGCCGCCATGGGTCAATTGTTTCATGCAAGGAACCCCCGTATTGCTGCACCCCATGCCAGCGCAAAGCCGCTTGCCACATACATCATGCGGTTGGCGCGCAGGATGTCCTGCGGCTCAATGGGGCGCAGGGCATCACCGATGGTGGGCTTGGGGTAATATTCGCCAAAATAGTAAGCCGGGCCGGCCAGCTGCACGCCCAGTGCACCGGCGCAGGCGCTTTCGGTCTGGGCGCTGTTGGGGCTGGCGTGGTTGCGCCGGTCCCGCCGCCAGATGCGCCATGCGCCCTTGGCATCGTTACCGGTAAAGGCCGCAGCGGCCACCCACAAAAGGGCGGCAAGGCGGCTGGGGATGTAGTTTGCAAGGTCGTCCAGCTTCGCGGCTGCGCGGCCAAAGTAAAGATACTTCTCGTTTTTGTAGCCCAGCATGCTGTCCATGGTATTGATAGCCTTGTAGGTCAGTGCCAGCGGTGCCCCGCCGATGAGCATATACAGCAGCGGCGCAATGACACCGTCGCTGGCATTTTCGGCCACCGTTTCCACCGCAGCTTTGGTCACACCCTCTGCGGTCAGGTTCTGGGTGTCGCGGCCTACGATGCAGCTCACGGCTTTGCGAGCGGCGGGCAGGTCGTTCCGGACCAGCTCGTTATACACATTTGTGCTCTCCTGCGCAAGGCCCCTTGCCGCCAGCGCCTGCCCGCACCAGAACATCTGCACCGCAAGGCCCAGCCACGGGCTGAGCTTTGCCGCCGCCAGACACACAAGGCTCGTGACCAGAAAGGTACCCACCGGCAGGCAGAACGCCGTCACGGCACCGCCCAGCAGCTCGCCCTGCGGGGTGCCGGGCAGGCGGGCGCGCAGGAACTTTTCCAGCCGGGAGATGCATCTGCCCATAAGCACCACCGGGTGCGGCAGCCACGCCGGGTCGCCGAAGAGCGCGTCCAGCACAAAACCGCCGACAACTGCCTGAAGGATCATGCCCTGCTCTCCTTTGTGTACTGGACGGTCTTCACGAGATACAGCAGATGCTTTTCCGTCCAGTCCTTTGCATCCAGCACAAAGCCGCCCGCGTTGGGTCCGCACCATGCGTAATAGTCCCTGTGGGGGACGGCAAACCGCTCCATGGCGGCCATCTGGGTGCCGCCGTGGGCCAGAATGACCAGCCGTTCTTCGCCTGCGGCAAGAGCTTTATCGATCAGCTCTGCCACGGTGCGGCAGATGCGGTCTGAAAAATCCGTCTTGCGCTCTCCATCCGGGCAGGGGCTTTCGCAGTTGGCCTTCACCCATGCCTGATACTCGGGGTCCTTTTCCATCTCGATGAAATTGCGGCCCTCAAAGCTGCCAAAGCACATCTCTTTCAGGCCGTCCACCGGCACAAGCTTTGCCTCCGGGAACAGGATGCGCGCCGTCTGGCTGGTGCGCTGCAGGGTGGAAACATAGACCACATCGGGGTCAAAATCTGCCCGGCGCAGCTGGGCAGCGCCTTCGGGTGAGAGCGGGATGTCGCGCTGGCCCTGATAACGCTTCTGGGCGTTGTATTCCGTCTGGCCATGACGCAGAAGATAGATCAGCATTGAGACAACTCTCCTTTCAAAACCGTGGGGATGCCGCAGAACATCTGCACCACGCACTCTGCCCGTGCGGCCAGCAGGCAGGCAAGCCTGCCCGCCGCCTCGCGGTCTGCGCGCTGTTTGACATCCATCGGCACAACACCGCCGCCTACCTCGGTGGCGATGAGGATATCGTATTCATGGGCAAGCTTGTCTGCCAAGGCAGGCAGGTCGGCGGCATCGGCAGCCAATACCTGCACGTCCGAAAGACGCTTGCCGGGAAGTGTTTGCGCAAAGGTGCGCTTGCCGCTGTAGAGCGGCCCGGTAATAAAGATCATAGCAGCCCTCCCCACTGGCAGGCACACAGCGCCGCCAGCATCCAGAGCTCGGCCTTTTGCAAAAACCACCCGGCAAGGTCGCCGGTGATGCCGCCGAACTGTTTCCGGCTCACGGCATGGTAGCGCCAGAGCACCGCCAGCGCTGCCAGCACCAGCGCCCAGCCGCCCAGCGCCGCCATGCCCACGCACAGCACTGCGGCCAGCACCGCCAACACCCGGCGCACCACAGTTTTGTCTGCTGCAGTGGAAAAGGTGTGTGCAAGACCGGTGTTTTTTGCCATGGGGAACGATGCCACCGCAAGGCCCGAAAGCGCCCGTTCCAGCACCAGTGCCAGAACCCACAGCACACCCACGCGGGGTGTAAAACTCACACAGGTGCACAGGGCAAAATAGGCCAGAAAATAGCTGCACAGCCGGATGACCGCAAAGGCACCGCAATGGGGGTCTTTTAATATTTCCAGCTTCTTTTCTCGGTCGCCGTAGCTGGAAAGGGCATCGCAGGTGTCGGCATAGCCGTCCAGATGGATGCCGCCGGTGATCCATACCGGGATCAGCGCAAAGCCCGCCGCCTTGGCAAGGCCCGGCAGGGGCATCGCGCCACACACACACCACGCCGCACCAATAACGACACCAATGAGTGGGAAGGCGCACATGGCATAACGCATATTCTTTTCGTTCCAGTCGAACTGCGGCACCGGGATGGCCGAAAACATGGCAAAGGCCACCGCAATGGTCTGCAAAACGATCATTTTTCCACTCCTTTATAGTACACGGGGATGCCGCATACCACCCGCACCACCGCATCTGCCCGGACGGCAAAGGCATTGTTCACCTGCGCCAGTGCCAGCAGATAGCGGCCTGTGTCACCGGCATAGTCGGCCCCGCCGCTGAACACCTCGTTGGAAACAACGATGAGGTTTTCGCACTGGGCTGCAAGACTCTCCAGCCCGTGCAGGATGGCTTTGGCCGCGTTTTCCCCTGCTCCCGCCGGGTCGTACAGCTCGTTGGCGGCAAGGTTGCCAAGGTCTTCCAGCAAGGCGGTGCCTCGCGCAGGCAGGCGCACATTGTCCAGATGCAAGGGACACTCCACCGTCTCAAACTGCTTTGCGGCCCGCATTTTGCGGTGCTTTTCCACCCGGGCGGCACACTCGGCATCCCACACCTGCATGGTGGCAAGATAGTAGCGCAGGCCGGTGGTCCTGAGCACAAGGCTCTCGGCGTATTCACTTTTGCCGCTGGCCGCGCCGCCCAGAACCAGCGTCAACATTGGGGCGTATACGGCGCAATGCCGCCCTCCGCAAAGGAGTAGCACCCGCCGTATACGGCCAGCGCCATATCCCACAGTGGGATGCTGGCCACCGCGCCGGTGCCCTCGCCCAGATGCAGCCCCGCCGTAATGATGGGTGCCTTGCCCAGTGCTTCCAGCACGATGCGCGCGGCAGGCTCTGCGGAGCAGTGGCTTGCAAACACAGCCTTTGCCGCCGCCGGGCACAGCCGCACGGCGCACAGCGCGGCCACTCCGCTGATAAAGCCATCTGCCAGCACCGGCACACCGGCCAGCGCACCGCCCAGAAACACACCGCACAGGCCCGCGATATCAAAGCCGCCAAGCTTTGCAAGAACATCCAATGTGTCTTCCGGGTCCGGCTCATTGCAAAGGATGCCGCGGCAGATGGCATCCACCTTGCGGGCAAGCCCTTCGTCCGAGAGGCCCGCACCACGCCCGGTCATAAGCTCCACAGGCTGGCCCAGCAGCACCGCCGCCACCGCGCTGGAGGTGGTGGTATTGCCAATGCCCATTTCACCGGTGGCGATGAGCCTGTAGCCATCCTCTGCCAGTTCCCGGGCAAGGGCAATGCCCTCCCCAACGGCCTGCACGGCCTCGGCCCGGCTCATGGCAGGGCCTTGGGTAAAATCCGCCGTGCCTGCGGCAATGCGGCAGCTGCGCACGCCGGGCACCGGTTTGCCTGCCATGCCCATATCCACGGGCAGAACATCGCAGTGGGCCGTGCGGGCCATCTGGCACACACTGGTGCGCCGCATGGCAAGGTTTTCGGCCACGGCACGGGTCACTTCCTGCCCGGTCTGGCTCACGCCCTGCGCCACCACGCCGTTATCCGCGCAGAGCACCACCACCACCCGGCGGGAAAGATCAAGCTCCGCACTGCCGGTAAGGGCGGCGGCATCCTCCAGCATGGTCTCCAGCCGGCCCAACCCGCCCAGAGGCTTTGCAAGGCTGGCCCAGTGGGCGTGTGCCGCCGCGCGGGCAGCTTCGTTGGCAGGGGTGATACCCGCCAAAAGTGCGTTCAGTTCAGTTTCGGTCATTTTGGTCATCCTTTTGTTTTGCTGTATCGTTCTGCCGCGCGCACAAAGCGGCCCGGCAGGGGCGTGCCCGCCCAGTATAAATGCGGGAACCCCGCATAGAAATTCTCGTTTGCAAAGCCGCATTCCCACTGCATTTTTTCGTTTTTGCAGGCAGTAAATGCAGTGCCGTTTGCGGTGGAATCCCAGTGGTGGAATTCGTGGATGGGCAGCGTTTCTCCGGCGCAGAAGAGCATACTGTCCGCCTTGGCAGTCATTTCGGCATAGCCAAAGCGCACCAGCCTTCCCACCCGGATGCCATCGCCCGGCAGAACATCTGCCATGGGCCACACCTTACCGTCGACATCCTCAAGGCTCCGGCCCAGATACAAAAAGCCGCCGCATTCGGCCGCTGTGGGCAAGCCCGCCTGCACGGCCTGCCGGATGGAAGCCAGCATGGTTTTGTTTTCACTCAGAGTTTTGGCGTACAGCTCCGGGTAGCCGCCGGGCAGATACAGCCCGCCTATATTTTCCGGCAAAACCGCATCCTGCACCGGGCTGAAAAGCACAAGCTCCGCCCCGGCATCCCGCAGTGCATCCAGCGTTTCGGCATAAGTAAAGCAGAACGCCTCGTCCTTTGCCACCGCAATGCGGACGGATGTGGGTGCAGCTGCTCCCGGTAAAGCTTCCGGCGCAGGCTTTTCGGTCAGCACGGCAAGGCGCTGCCAATCCAGCACCAGTGCATCGGCCAGCAGGGCGATCTTTTCCTGCAGGTCGGCAATTTCATCTGCAGTCTTCAGGCCGAGGTGTCGGCTTTCTACCGCTGCCTGCGGCAAATGGGGCAGATAACCCAGCACCGGCAGGCCGGTCTCCCTTTCCAGCAGGGCCTTGAGCATTTTATACAGCTTTTCGGAACAATCATTGAGCAGGATGCCCGAAACATGGCTGTTTTTGCGGAAGTTCACAAGGCCCTGAATTTGCGCGGCCAGCGTCACGCTGGCACCCTTGGGCTGTACCACCAGCAGCACCGGCAGGCCCAGCGTATCCGCCAGTTCCCAAGCGCTGGCACGGGTGGTCAGGCCCTGACCATCATAAAAGCCCATAGCGCCCTCACACACGGCGGCACCATGCCCGGCGGCATAGCGGGCAAAAATGGCCCGCACCATATCCCTGTCGGAAAGAAACAGATCCAGATTGTGGCTGTCCACCTGCAGAGCCGAGCGGTGGAACATGGGGTCGATGTAGTCCGGCCCGCTTTTGAACGCACAGGGGTCGGCCCCGCGCTTTTTCAGCGCCGCCAGCACTGCGCAGGCAACCGTGGTCTTGCCGCTGCCGGAAGAAGGCGCGGCGATGAGGAATTGCATCATTTGCGTGTACCCGTAATGAGGAAGATGGGGTTATTGGCCATGAGCAGGTGCAGTCGGCCCGCCGGTTTTGTGCGGCTGACGGCGATCTGCGTTACCTCTGCGGTCAGGCCCCGGGCCGTGAGGGCGGCAATGGCAGCGCCCAGCGTTTCCAGCGCAATGGCCGAAATGCAGATGCGTGCGTTCGGATTCTTGCCGAGCACTTCATCCAGCACGGCTTCCATGCCACCTTTGGTGCCGCCGATGAACACGGCATCCGGCGCAGGCAGGTCTGCCAGCACATCCGGTGCGCGGCCCTCGATGAGGATGAGGTTGCAAGCATGGAACTTTGCCCGGTTTTTACGGATCAGTTCACAGGCATCCGGTTCACACTCCACGGCGTAAACGCGGCCTTTGGGTGCCGCCAGCGCAAGCTCCACGCTCACACTGCCGGTGCCTGCGCCCACATCCCACAGAGTGTCGGTGGGCATTACCGCCAGCTTTGCCAGCGCAGCAGCGCGCACCTCCTGCTTGGTCATGGGCACCTCGCTCCGGATGAAGCTTTCGTCCGGGAAGCCCGGCGCACGCAGCTGCGGCAGATCAAAGTTTTCCACCAGAAGTACGCTGAGTGGTGCAAAGCTCTGCCCCGCCAGCTCTGCAGCAGAGCCGTAGCGGATGGCTTCCACCTCGGTGCCAAGATTTTCGCCCACCACGCCGTGGGCTTCGCCCATACCGGCATCGGTCAGCTTCTGGCACAGAGAGGCGGGCGTTTCCGTGCCGCCGGTGAGGAAGAACACCGAACGGTTCATCATGCACTCGGCCACCGGGTCGCAGGCGCAGCCATGGGCCGAGACCAGCTTCCAGTCCTGCCACGGTCGGCCCAGCGCCGCTGAAAGCAGCTGGATGCTGGAAACGCCCGGATACACCCGCGCGGGGATGCCCAGCGCCCGCAGCGGCGTGAGCAGACCGGACGCACCGGAGTAAAATCCGGTATCGCCGCTGTAAAGCACGGCAGCATCCTGCCCGGGGTTTTGTGCCAGTGTTTCCAGAATGTCAGCGGGCTGGTAGAGCGCGAACTGCCGGGCCGTGCAGTCTGCAGGCAGGCCCGCCAGCAGCCGCTTTGCACCGAACACAAGGCCCGCGCTGCGCACAGCCTGCTGCGCCTGCGCCGAAAGGGCTTCCCATTTTCCGCTGCCCATGCCGATCAGTGTGACCATTGCAAAATCTCCTTGCAATACGCTAAAATTTGTGTTTCCGTCTCGCCAGTTTCCGGCGGGCGGCGCAGCACCACC
>ERZ773188.2058-NODE-2058-length-20467-cov-10.624927_pt1 | contig 20467 bp, 20 predicted proteins | sample MGYA00581011_ERZ773188 | MGnify/ENA primary metagenome ERZ773188 (study PRJEB29015, sample SAMEA2737798) | human gut metagenome | biome: human gut; feature: human-associated habitat; material: faeces | place: China | collected 2012 ...
CTGCCGCACCTCGCTCGCCGTATCGGCACTTAGAATTATGCGGTATTGCCCAAAGAAACAGGGGATATTATGCAATACAAAGTTCTGGCACTGGATCTGGATGGCACACTGACCAACAATGCCAAAGTCATTACCCCACGCACCAAAGCTGCCCTGCAGGCAGCGGCGGACCGCGGTGTGCGCATTGTGCTGGCCAGCGGCCGCCCCACCGTGGGCATTGAGCCGCTTGCCAAAGAGCTGGAGCTGGACCGCCGCGGCGGCTGCATCCTGAGCTATAACGGCGGTAAGATCATTGACTGCAAAACCGGCGAAACGCTGGTGCAGCATGAGTTCCCGCCGGAGCTGATCGACCCGGTGTGCACCTTTGCCCGCTACTGGAACGTGATGCCGCTGACCTATGATGCCAAAGGCATTGTGACCGAGGATGCCGCCAACCCCTATGTTGGCGAGGAAGCCCGCATCAACAAAATCCCGGCCCGCCAGGTGGAAAACCTGCCTGCCGAGATCCAGTGGCCCATCAACAAGCTGCTGCTGGTTGGCGACCCTGTGGATATGCCCCATGTGGAGGAGCTGATGCAGCAAAAGTTTGCGGGCAAGCTTTCCATCTACCGCTCGGCGCCGTTCTTTATTGAAACGATGCCCCTGGGGGTGGAAAAATCCGCCTCGCTGGCACTGCTGCTGAAAAATATGGGCCTTGGCCCCGAAAACCTGATGGCCTGCGGCGATGGCTGGAACGACCTGCCCATGATCCGCTATGCGGGCATGGGCGTTGCCATGGGCAATGCTGTGCCGGAAGTAAAACAGGCAGCCAAATACGTCACCGCAGATAATGAGCATGACGGGGTAGGGCTGGCCGTTGAAAAATTCATTTTGGAGGACCCGCAGTGAACCTGATCGTTTTTGACTTGGAATGGAACATGGGCAATGCGCCCAAAACCTTTAATTATCATGGGGCGGAGCTGACCCTGCGGGGTGAGATCATCCAGATCGGTGCAGTGCGGGTGGACGAGAATGGCGATGTATTGGATACCTTTGAGATGACCCTGCGCCCCCGCATTTTCCGCAAGCTGCATTGGCGCATTGCGGAGGTGACTGGCCTGAGCCAGGGCGATCTGGAAGCCGGGGTGCCCATTGCCGAAGGCCTGCGGCGGTTCCAGGAATGGGCCGGCCCCGACGCCGAATTTGCCGAGTGGGGCCTGGACGATGTGCCGGTGCTGAAACAGAACCTGTTCCTTTATAATATGGACGAAAGCTGGCCCAGCCGCTGGTATGACCTGCAGCAGATCTTTTTGAAAAATTTCCCCCGCGGGGAAGGCGAGGGCCTGACGCTGGAAAGCGTGGTGGACCGCCTTGGCATTGAGCATGACGGCGATTTCCACAATGCGCTGGACGATGCCCTGTACACCACAAAAATCTGCCGCCGCCTGCCGCTGGCCCAGGGCATTGCCGAATACCCGGACCCCGCCGCCCAGCTGACAGCCGCCCTGCTGAACAATACCGATACCGAAACGTACGATATCCAAACCTACTTTGACCGCCTGGACCACGATGCCTACAAAAATGACCCTGCGCTGTATCAGGTGGGCTGCCCGTTCTGCGGCAAGCCGCTGGTGCTGAACGGTATCTGGCTCAAGCGCGGCAACACCGGTTATTATACCGAAGCCACCTGCCCGGACCACGGCCCGTGGTTCCTGCGCTTTAAGCTGAACCGCCGCGACGGTCTGCATTGGAACTTTGCCCGCTGCATTGAGACCGTGCGCCCCGAAAGCTATGCCCGCTATAAAAAACTGGAAAAATCCCAGCGCGAGCGCATCCGGATGAAAGCGGAACGCGCCGAAAAGAAAACCCAGGAATAAAGCAAAAAAATCTCCCTGCTTCATTGTGCAGTTTGTTTGCACATGGGGCGGGGAGATTTTTTGAATGAATCATGAATAAAGAATCATTGTGGTGGGTGCTGTTTACTTACTTCATTTTGCCGATGTAGACGAGGTAGGAGTAGAGGTAGATCCAGGCGCAGCCGCCAAAGACAACGGCCAGCAGCAAGATCATGGTGGCGACATCGCCCAAAATGGTGGCCAGCAGTGAAATTACAATCAAAGCAGCACCCATAACAACAAACACAATGCCGCCCATGCGCTGGGTGCGGTTCCAGTTGTGTTCGTTGTTCAGCGCCCAGGGAGTTTTGCAGCCGAACATATAGTTCTGCTTGATGCGCGGCATATAGTTGCCCAAAAAGATGAACAGCACCCCGCAGCCGCCGCAGACCAGAATACCGACCAGGCTGCTGCCCTCCGGAATCAAGCCGAACACGCTCAGCTCCGAAAACCAGCTCATAGCGGACATAAATATTGTAAGGGCAGTGAGGGAGGCGTTCCAGACGCCCTTGAACTTTTCATAATTCTGGTGCTTGGGGTCAATGCGGGGCAGCGCTGCCATCAAAATCAGCATCAGGGCGGGCAGGGCTGCCATAATCAACACAGTGGATTTTGGCCCCCAGCCGTTGACCTGGCCGTCCGCGCCCCAGTGGGTGGGCACAACATCCGGCAGGGAGCCATAAAAGCAGAGGTGCGCCGCAAAGTTGATGGCGCAAAAAATCAGCAACCCCCAAAACAGTTTATTTCGTTTCATCATCAGGTCCACCTTTCACAAAGCCAAAATCGAAAAACCACTTAACAGCTTCCTGGAACACGGTCAGGTTCAGGCAGTACACAATGTTCTGGCCGCGGCGCTCATCCGTTACCAGCCCGGCATTTTTCAAAATGTTCAGGTGGTGGCTTACGGATGGCTTTGCCATATCAAAGTGCGCAGCAATATCACCGGCACTCATCTCGCCTTCGCTCAACAGTTCCAGAATGCGCCGCCGGGTGGGGTCCCCCAAAGCCTTAAACGCATCGCCTACCATAGGTCAGCTTGCCTCCTTATCTGATAGCGTCTGCTGTTCCGGTTCTTGCAATGCACAATACTGCTTTTTGGCGTAAGCCGCGCAGCCCAGGCAGAGCACCAGCAGCAGTGCTTCCACCAGCCAGGTACTGTGCAGCACGCCGCACTGGAATAAAGCGGCGGGAACATCGAACAGCGCATGCAGCGCCACCGCCAATCCCAGATACCCGGCCTTGCGCTGCCGGACAGCCCGGAATACAACCACCGAGAGGGAAATGTGCAGCGTCATGGCAATCGCGCGTTCAGCCAGCCCCAGCAGCAGGTTGGCGGCCCCAAAGCTGGCAATGGCGGCGATCTGTGCCTGTACCTGGTCCAGCTGCACGCCGGTCAGCCCATTGGTTATGGTTTCAATGCTGCCGCTGTTGACAAGCTGCGCAATCGCAATATTATTGATGGCGGTGAGCCCCAGAACCAGGATTGCCTCGATCCCGCCGTGGCCGATGCCATAGGTTACGGCGTCCCGCCGGTTGGTATAGCGCTTGAGCAGAAAGCGAAACGCAAGATAGCGCCCGACTTCCTCAAACACGCCCGCCAGCAGGCAGCCGATCAGGGTGTAAGCCCACGCATGGGTCAGCACATACTGCGAAACGCCGGTGCCGCCGCCAAAGAAAATGGCCTTGGGCACACCTTCCAGTACCTGGGCGAAAACAACGAAGGTCACCGCGCCGACAACAGCAGGAAACAGCTTTGCACCCCGGCAGAATTTGAACTTCCATACCAAAAGAACCAGAACCGGCAGCCCGATACCGGCTGCGGCGGCCAAGGCGCTCCACAAAATGGTCTGCAAAGAAATTATCGTGCTCATACCATATACCCTTTCAGAAAACCACAAGAATTATATATTTAGATAAACGTCTAAATATTATGGCCTTAATATACCACCCGCACACGGCTTTGTCAAGCGGGCGCGGGTGGTACGGTTAAAACTTAATGGTCAGGGGGTAGCCAAACAGCTTGGGCAGCTTAGGCAACGTTGTCGATCTGGTTCTGCATCACAATGTCATGCAGAATGTTGGTTTTCACGTAGTTTTCGCCGTAAGCGTTCACATAGCTGGTCATATCGGTGGAGCCAAAGTAGCGGGAGAACTCAGCGTTCAGAATGTCGGTATCGCATACAATGTTGTTTTTCTCCGCCAAAGCCTGCATGATCAGGATCTGCTTGATCATGTTCTGCTTGGAGCTTTCGCTGCTTTCCAGGTATTCATCCACACTGCTGTAACCGGCCTGGCTCAGCATGGCCTCCAGCGAAACGCCGCGCATCTGGGCGTACAGGTACGGCTGGTACAGCACGGTATTGGTGAAATACTGCTGCACATCTTCGGGCAGGGTATCGGTATTGACTTCGGCAGCATCGTACAGCTGGCCGTACAGCTCATTGGCTTCCTGATTGAACAGCAGGCTGTTGCTGACAAAAGTTTTCAGCTCAGCCACATTGTTCATGCCCATGGACTCGGCCAGGTTGCTGCTGACCCAATCATCAGTCAGGTCGGGGGTCACATCCTCGTTGATGTAGTTCAGCGTGGTGGCGAACACTGCGTCCTTGCCGGCCAGGTTGGTGGCCTGGTAGTCATCCGGGAAGGTGACATTCACATCAAAGGTTTCGCCGGGCATGTGGCCAACGATCTGATCCTCGAAGCCGTCAATAAAGGTGCCGCTGCCCAGGGTCAGATCATAATCGCTGCCGGTGCCGCCGTCAAAGGCAACGCCGTCAATGGAACCGGCAAAGTCAATGTTCACAGTGTCACCGTTTTCGGCGGCGCGGTTGGTGATCTCGTTGGTGGTCTTATAGTTGGAAAGAATGTTGTTGGAAATGTAATTGTCAATATCACTGTCGCTCACGGTGGTGGCATCGTCCGAAAGGGTAAAGCTCTCAGTATCCGGCAGCGTGACGTAATCCAGCGCGGTGATGCCTTTCAGGTAGCCGTTCTCGTCATAGGCATCACTGAAAGAAAAATCAGCCAGATAAGAATAATCATCGGCGGCGCTTTCTGCGGTAGCGTTGTCAGGAACAGTGCTTTCACTGGCAGCTTCGCTGGAAGCTGCGCTCTCGGCGGTTGCTTCGCTGGAGGATGCGCTGGAACTGCAGGCAGTCAGGCCAAAAACCATGCCGCATGCCAGCAGGCTGGCAGCAGCGCGGGTCAGGTTGGTGTTTTTCATGGGTTGTCTCCTGTCTTTTTTGAAAAAATACATCGCGTACCGCAGCAGGGAAAAATACCCCCGTCAAAAGCGGATACTTTTTTATTATACAGCTTTTTTGCAAAAAGTACAGCCCTGCATTCACAAAAGGGAAGCGGGTGTGTTATAATACCCGTGGCAGAGCACCCAATGCTCTGCCATGGGCGGCAGACCTGTTGCCCGGATATCCTTATATAAGGAAAGGAACAGAACCCTATGGAAAAAGAAAAAATCGCGCGCATCAATGCGCTGGCTCATAAAGCAAAAACTTCTGGCCTGACGGAAGCCGAACTGGCGGAGCGTGACGCCCTGCGGCAGGAATACCTGGCCGATATCCGCGCATCCGTGATTGACCAGCTGGAGCACACCACGGTGATTGAGCCGGACGGCACCCGCCGCAAGCTGCAGGTGCGCCACTGATCCCCTGTTCAAAGTGGCGGCCCGGCTGGCGCGGGGCTGTGTGGTTTGCACAAAATTGTGCCGGGGTATTGGAATTTGCAAGCGGGTTTGCTATAATATAGCTGGCGGCGAATCCCGGCTACAAGAAATCAGTCAGCCACCCGGCAGACTGAACGGAAAAGGCTGTACATTTTGCCAAAGCGAGGTTATTTTTCATGCTTACTGCAATTACCGGTATCAACTGGGGCGACGAGGGCAAAGGCCGTATGGTGGACCTGCTCTGCCGCGATTATGACATCGTTGCCCGTTACCAGGGCGGCGACAACGCCGGCCACACCGTCAAAAACGAGCGCGGCAAGTTCGTACTGAACCTGGTGCCCTCCGGCATCCTGCACCCCAGCATTGTCTGTGTTATGGGCGGCGGTATGGTCATTGACCCGGAACATCTCGAAAAAGAGATCGCCGACCTGCGCGAACAGGGTGTTGAGATTACCCCGGACAACCTGAAAATTTCTGACCGTGCTACCATCACCATGCCGTTCCATGTGGAGCAGGATGGCCTGGAGGAGGCCCGCCTTGCCAAAACGGGCGCACAGTTTGGTTCCACCAAGCGCGGCATTGCTTACACCTATGGTGATAAGTACATGAAGAAAACCCTGCGCATGGGCGATTTGGTCCACATGGATGCCGGTGTGCGCAAGCGCCTGGAAACCCTGGTGGAATCCAAGAACCTGACCATGGTCAACATTTATAACCAGAAGCCTGTCAGCGTGGACGATATGTGGAACTGGTGCAAGCACTTCCAGGAAGTGTTCGGCGCTTACATCTGCGATGTCGGCCAGTACCTGGCAGATGCTGACGATGCCGGCAAGAAGATCATGTTTGAGGCCCAGCTGGGAGCCCTGCGTGATATCGATTACGGCATTTATCCCTACACCACTTCCTCCAACACCATCGGCGCTTATGCACCCATCGGCGCTGGCATCCCCGGCCGCAAGCTGAACAAGTCCATCGGTATCATGAAGGCTTATTCTTCCTGCGTGGGCGACGGCCCCTTTACCACCGAGCTGGCTATGACCGAGGAAGAAAAGCACCTGCTGCGTGAAGCTGGCCATGAATACGGCGCTGCCACCGGCCGCCCGCGCCGCGTTGGCCCGTTTGATGTGGTTGCTTCCCGTTACGGCGTTCAGTGCCAGGGCTGTGACGAGCTGGCCCTGACCCTGTTTGACGTTCTGGATTATATGGAAGAAGTTCCCGTTGTTGCCCAGTACAAGCTGGCTGACGGCACTGTGACCGACCGCTTCCCGACCGGCAAGACTTTGGACGATGCACAGCCGGTTGTCGTCAAGCTGCCGGGCTGGCACTGCGATATCACCTCCGTGCGCAAGTACGAGGACCTGCCGGAAGCTGCCCGCGGCTATGTGGAATATCTGGAAAAGGCCGTTGGCTGCAAGATCAAGTATATCTCCGTTGGCCCGGAGCGCGATGCCTGCATCATTCGTGACTGATCTGCATAAGATGGTCAGTAGGAACGCTGCTTGAACCTGAAATGATAAATGGCGGACCCCCATCGGTCCGCCATTTTTGTAAATTATCTGTCTGTGGGTTTTGTCGGATACAACGCCCCAGCAGGAAACTTCAATTCCGAATATCCATATCTGTAGGGGAAGGGAAGAGCAATTCTTGACAAAACTTCTGATCAGACTTTTTATCCGTGATCCGGCCAATATCCAGGACCGCACCGTGCGCACTGCTTACGGCAACCTGGCCTGCATGGTGGGGATTGTGTGCAATGTGCTGCTGTTTGCGGGCAAGTTTACGGTGGGCACCCTGTTTGGCAGTATGGCCATTGCGGCGGACGCATTGAACAATCTGTCCGATGCAAGCTCCAACGTGGTCAGCCTGGTGGGCTTCCGCCTGGGGTCAAAACCTGCCGATGATGAGCACCCTTACGGCCATGCACGGTACGAATACCTGGCGGGGCTGGCGGTTTCGGTCATGATACTGGTCATCGGCATTGAGCTGCTGAAAGAAAGCTTCCTCAAGGTGCTGCACCCAACGCCGGTCACCCTTAGCGCGCTGACCATAGCGGTGCTGGTGGTGTCCATCCTGGTCAAACTGTGGATGAGCAGCTTCAACCGCAGCGTTGGCAGCCGCATCAAGTCCGAAACGCTCATGGCCACTGCGGCGGATGCCCGCAACGATGTGGTTACCACTGCCGCGGTTCTGGCCGCTACCATTCTGGCTCACCTGACTGGCATTGACCGCATTGATGGCCTGATGGGTGTTGGCGTGGCGCTGTTTATCCTGTGGAGCGGCGTCGGCCTGGTGCGGGATACCATCAGCCCGCTGCTGGGCGCGGCCCCTGACCCGGAACTGATCGATTACATTGAGAAAAAAGCCCTGAGTTACCCCGGTGTGCTGGGCATCCATGATTTGATGGTGCATGATTACGGGCCCGGCAACAAGCTGGTCAGCTTCCATATTGAGCTTTCCGCCGACAGTGATGTGATGAAAAGCCATGACCTGATCGACTCTATCGAGCGGGATTTCCAGGTGCATGACCATCTGCTGGTCACGATCCACTTTGACCCCGTGGTGACGGATGACCCGCATATCAACGAACTGCGGAAATTCTTGAAAGAACAGCTGGCTGAAATTGCGCCGGAAGCGGATATCCACGACCTGCGCATTGTACCCGGCCCCACCCATACCAATGTGATTTTTGATTGTGCTGTGCCCGCAGACTGGCTGGCCGCCAAGGACCACCGCGCCAACAAAATCCCGGCTGCTTTGCGCAAAGCGGTATCGGACCGTTGGCCGGACCATTTCTGCGTGATCCAGCTGGAACCGATTTATGCAAAACTGAAATAAAAACAAAGGCAACACCGCACAATTCCCGCCTTGCGGCTTAAGCACCGCTCCGGCAGCTGCGGCACGGCATCTGCGTTGCCAAAATGCTCGATAAGACATCCAGTATTATCTGCGCTTTTGGCTTGGCATCTGCCGCACCTCGCTCGCCGTATCGGCACTTAGAATTATGCGGTATTGCCCAAAATCAATACAGGAATACGAACAAAGGAGCAACTACCATGGATTACAATGCCGCCGCACTTGAAATGCACGCAAAATACCCCGGCAAGCTGATCGTCAACAGCCTGTTTGAAGTCAAGGACCGTGACGCCTTGTCCACTGCCTACACCCCCGGCGTTGCGGAGCCCTGCCGCCAGATCAAGGCGAACCCGGACGATGTGTATAAATACACCTTCAAGGGCCGCACCGTGGCAGTTGTCACAAACGGTACTGCTGTGCTGGGCCTGGGCAACATCGGCCCCGAAGCTGGTCTGCCGGTCATGGAAGGCAAGTGCGTTCTGTTTAAGGAGTTCGGCGGTGTCGATGCGTTCCCCATCTGCCTGAATGCTTCCACCCGCGAGGAAGTTATTGCCGCTGTCAAGGCCATCGCTCCGACTTTTGGCGGCATCAACCTGGAGGATATCCGCAGCCCGGAGTGCTTTGATATTGAAGCGGAGTTGGAGCGCGACCTGGATATCCCTGTATTCCATGACGACCAGCACGGCACCGCGATTATCGTGCTGGCCGGCGTGCTCAACGCCCTCAAGGTTGTTGGCAAGCGGCTGGAAGATGTCAAGATCGTGCAGAACGGCCCCGGCGCTGCCGGTACGGCCATCATCAAGATGCTGCAGGTTGCCGGTGCCAAAAACATTGTTGCTGTGGATGAACACGGTATCCTGTACCCCGGCCGCCCGGCGGGCCTTGCCGACCATAAGGAATGGCTGGCAACCGTGACCAACCCCGAACGTCTGACCGGCACCCTGGCCGATGCCGTGCGCGGTGCAGATGTCTTTATCGGCACCTCCGTTGCCGGTGCGCTGACCACCGAGATGGCCGCCACCATGGCACCGGATGCCATTGTGTTCGCCATGGCCAACCCCAATCCGGAGATCATGCCCGATGCCGCCAAGGCAGCCGGTGTGCGGGTCATCGGCACCGGCCGCAGCGACTTCCCCAACCAGGTCAACAATGTTCTGGCGTTCCCCGGCATCTTCAAGGGCGCACTTTCCGTCCGCGCACGGGACATCAACCCCCAGATGAAGATGGCCGCCGCGAAGGCCATCGCCGGCCTGATCCCGGAGGACGAGCTGAACGAGGAAAACATTCTGCCCAAGGCCTTTGACCCGCGTGTGGCACCGGCTGTGGCTGACGCTGTGGCGCAAGCTGCACGGGAAAGCGGCGTGGCGCGGGTATGAGCATCCGGGAAGTAAACGCCGGCGCCATTACCGATGCGGTGGAAGAACTGTGCATCCGCGCCAACACCCAGCTGCCGCCGGATGTGAAGCAGGCGCTGGATAATGCCCATGCCGCCGAACCCTGGCCGCTGGCTCGCCAGACGCTGGAACTGCTGCAGCAGAACCTTTGTGTTGCTGCAGAAAAAGACCTGCCGATCTGCCAGGATACCGGCATGGCCTGTGTGTTCATCGAGCTGGGCCAGGATGTGCATATCAACGGAAATCTGGACGAAGCTGTGAACGAGGGCGTGCGCCGCGGGTATGAGAAAGCCTACCTGCGCAAGTCCATCACCGCGGACCCCTTGCAGCGCGTGAACACGGGGGATAACACCCCGGCGTTTTTAACGGTACATCTTGTGCCGGGGGATGTCTGCAAAATTACCGTAGCCCCCAAGGGCGCAGGCAGCGAGAATATGAGCCGCCTGACCATGCTCAAACCTGCCGATGGCGTGCAGGGCGTAAAAGACTTTGTGATGGAAACCGTCAAACAGGCGGGGGCCAACCCCTGCCCGCCCATTGTGCTGGGCATTGGCATTGGCGGCAGCTTTGATAAATGCGCAGCTCTGGCCAAAAAGGCACTGCTGCGCCCGCTGGACCAGCCCAACGCGGACCCCTATTATGCCGCGCTGGAAAAAGAGCTGTTGGATGCCATCAATGCAACCGGCTTTGGCCCGCAGGGCTTTGGCGGTGCAACCACCTGCCTGGGCGTCTGCATTGAGCAGCTGCCCACCCATGTGGCCTGCCTGCCGGTGGCAGTCAACGTAAGCTGCCACGTTACCCGCCGCGCCAGCGCTGAGGTGTAAGGACTTTTTACGGGCATTGTTGTCCCTTCTTTGAAAAGAAGGAAGCAGAAACTTTGAACAATATAGGAATAAACGGTGGAAAAGAACTGCGAAACAATGAAATATGGGCAACATCAACTGCGAAATGCGATGTGAGCTAAGCCACCAAAACCCAAAACAGGGGAAACAGCATCATAACATGCTGCCCCAAAGCAAGACACAAATTTTTAAGGAAGAGATCAAATTGGCAAACAAACCGCAAATTGATATCCCACTGGGGGAACCGGCTCAGCATAAACCGGGCAGTAAAATCGATATCTCCTTGGATGACGACCAGCCGCCCAAGCTGCAGCCGGACCCGGCACCGGGGCAGATTTTGCAAACTGAAATGGAAATGGTAAACCGCCACCATGAGGAAGTCAGGGAGCAGCACCGCCGCGCGCGCGTGCAGCAGGAAGGGTAATTTTTATATGCAGGTACGTTTAACAACGCCGCTTACACGGCAGGAGCTTGCCCCGCTGCACGCGGGGGATACCGTGCTGCTGACCGGCACCGTATATACCGCCCGCGATGCCGCCCACGCCCGTATGAACGAAGCGCTGAACCGTGGGAAACCGCTGCCGTTCGATATCAAAGGCGCGGCCATCTATTATGTCGGCCCCACACCGGAGCGCCCCGGCTGTGCCATTGGTGCGGCGGGTCCCACGACATCCGGCCGCATGGATAAGTTTACCCCGCGCCTGCTGGACCTGGGCCTTGCCTGTATGATCGGCAAGGGCAAGCGGGATGAAGCCGTAAAGGCTGCCGTTGTGCGCAACGGTGCGGTGTACCTGGCAGCCATTGGCGGGGCAGGTGCCCTGATGGCTGGCAGCGTAAAAAGCTGCGAGATCATCGCCTGGCCGGACCTTGGGTGCGAGGCTGTCCGCCGCCTGGAAGTGGTGGATATGCCCCTTACCGTTCTGCTGGATGCCCATGGCGGCGACCTGTACCAGTCCGGCCCGCAGGCATACCTGCAAAGCCTGACCTGATACGAAACCTAATATGACCCGTCTGCCTGCATTGACAAAAAGCGTGATACCTGCTAAAATACAAAGGTATTTTGAGCGGATATGGCGGAATTGGCAGACGCGCTGGTTTTAGGGTCCAGTGTCTACGACGTGCAGGTTCAAGTCCTGTTATCCGCACTGAATAATAAAAATCCGAACCTTTTCTCGACAGGGGAGAGGGTTCGGATTTTTGGTTTTCTTCAACAATCAAAAATGAAGATACAAATAAGTGCTGCATCTCGATTTTTCTCTCGGGACGCGGCACTTTTTAACTCTTTTGGTCAGTGGCAGCTCCCGGCACAGCCGCCTTTGTCCTCGTGGCAGGAATGGGAGCCGCAGGCGTGCTCTGCTTCGTGGGCATGATGATTGCAGTGGGCGTTGGGGTCAAAAACAAGCTGACCAGCCAGATAATCTGCGGCAGCGGCATCCGCACTGCCGGAAATACCGCCAAACAGCTGGATGCCAGCCTGCGCAAGGGCGGCCTGGGCACCGGCACCAATCCCGCCGCATAAAACCACATTGACCTGATGCTGAACCAGGAAGCCTACCAGCGCACCATGGCCCTGCCCGTTGGTGGAAACAACCTCGCTGCTCAAAATTAGGCCGTTTTCTGCATCGTAGATTTTGAATTGTGCCGAGCGGCCAAAGTGCTGGAACACCTGGCCGTATTCATAAGGAATTGCGATTTTCATAAAGGACCTCCTGTTTGTTTTATCGTTTGTCAGAATAATTGCAGATCTGGATGGCAGCGGATGTCTTTTTCCAGCCTTTTTTGATACATAAGGTTGCCTCCCTTTACTCCTAGTTTAGCAGATTGCGTCGCAATACGGAAGTTACTATAAAATTTATGAGTATAAAAATTGGGCACGGAAGCAGCATCCGTGCCCGTAAAGCTGGGCTACAGCTCTTTCTTGTTGTCCGCACCGGGAGTGGTAACAATGATCTTTTCCGGGGTGATGATCAGGGCACCCTTTGCGGTAGCGCCGCCATTAAACATCTGCTCAACCATCGTTTTGAAGGTTTTAACGGTATCGCCTTCGGTCACATACTCAGCCGTGCCCTTGATCTGATAGCCTTCCAGAGACTTTGCATCGTAAATAGAGATGGCAATTTTACCGCCGTCTGCGGCCAGGTTTTTCAGGGGTGTGTCAAGGAACACATCGCCAACCACCAGTTTGCCGTCCGAGGTTACATCTTTGAAGGCAACGGGCACAACGTTCGGCTCACCATTTGCACAGGTGGCCAGGTCCCACATGTTTGCTTTCAGCAGTTTCTTTACAGATTCGTTCATCATAACAGCCTCCAATCAAAATATGTGCTGGCCAATCGGCCATTTCGGGTGCCATTATACTGGAGCAGCACGCAATCAACAAGATATGTGCTAAATTATGAGCAGCTCATAATTTTAATAGTGACAGGGGAAACAAATAGCAGATGCACCCAAGGAAGCTGTGACAAAAAAGTGTAAATTTGGAAGCTTTGCAGGTTGAAAGCCGCACAAGGATATGATAAAATAAACTACATAGTTAAAGGAACAAGATAAAACGAACAGACGTTATAAAATAATGAAATACATTGCAGCGTCTGTAAAAAAGCAAGGATGTCAGGTGATTGAGGTTGAAAACGTTGAACCAGAAGATGGAATACTTACGGAACGGCGTGCGGTACTGCCTGTTGCTGATTTTGTTGGTGCTTGCCTTTGCAACAGGTGCCCATGCGGCACAGGATGATTACTATTATCCCAATTATGATGCATCGGCCAATGGATGTGTGGACTTGATGAATTACGTCAAGCGTGTTACCGTTACGGTCAATGGTGTGGACTATACCCTGAACCAACTGGACCAGATGCGCCAGCAGGGAACCCCGCTGACCATGCAGGTTGGCGATACCATCTCCTTCAACGTGCTGTTCGGTTTGCAGGGCCGCGCTTATGACCCGAACGATGCTACGCTGGTGGATGAGTCCAATTCGACCTATGTGACCTATACCCATGATACAACCATGCTGGATGGCACAACGGTGGCAGCGGGCAGCCAGGCAATCCTGGATGACTCCAGCCTGATGAAAGAAAACACCACCAAGGGCAACAGCTACCTGCGTATGGATATCGGCTGGCTGCTGGATGCCTGCCCCGGCAACTATAATATCGAGTATACGGATGGCAACGTCAGCTTCTATCAGGGCGGCGAAAACAACCGCTATCTGTATGTTTACTTCCCGCACGGCATCGGCAATGATACCTATGCCGAAAATGGCTACTTTACCATTACCACAACCCTTTCCCGCACGATGGACAGCATTACCATCCCGGTACCCAACTGTTTTTTTGGTTCTCGTACCAGCTGGATCGTGTACGTTATGGTCAAGGAACATGTGGAAAACAGTTACTCCGGCAACATCAGCAGCTATGGCCGCATCACGGTCAAGAAAAAGTGGATTACCGATGACAGCAACCACGGCCCGGCCAGAATTGTGCTGACCTATACCCAGGACGGCCAGCAGCGCAGCGCCACCCGTACCATCACGGGGGATGGCACCGCTTACTTTGATATCCGCCAGGGCATGACCAACTGCAACATCAGCGAGGATATGACCGGCCTGGATGGCTATGTTTCCACCATGACCACCAGCGATGACAACAAAACCTTTACCTTTACCAACGCCAAGCGGCAAAAGCTGATCGTGAGCAAAAAGTCCGCCACCGGCAGCGATGAACTGCCCGGCGCAAAACTGGTGGTTTACAACGTAGGCTCCGATGGCACCCAGAACGAGATCGACAGCTGGAAGACCGAAAGCACTCCGCACGAGATGCAGCTTTCGTCCGGCAACTACCTGCTGCGCGAAACTTACGCTCCGGCAGGCTATGCCATGACCAGCGATATTACCTTTACCATCAATTCGGATTTTACCGTTGCCGTAACTTCCAAATCCGGCAAGCTGGATGGCCAGACATTGACTGTTATTGACCAGCCACTGGAAGTCAAGCTTTCCAAGGTGGACCCCAACGGCAACTCTCTGGCAGGGGCTTCCATGACGTTGACGGATAAGAACACCGGCAAGCTGGTTCACAGTTGGGTTTCCGGTACAGAACCGGAAAAGCTGGTGATGACCGGCAACACCGGCGAGGTGCTGGTGGCAGGCCATATTTACATCATGCACGAGGAAAGCGCCCCGGAGGGCTATGCTCAGGCTGCGGATGTAGAGTTCTACTTTAACGGTGACGGCACCATCCCCAACTGTGGCTACCACCTGGTCAAGATGGTGGACCAGCCGAGCGCAACGCCGACACCGAGCAATCCTTCGGAGAACCCGGACAAAACGCCCAACCCGGATGGAGATCCGACCCCGGGTGAACCCGGCGATGACCCGAATACGCTGGGTAACCCTGGTGCAATACCCAATGGCGATGGTGATACCCCCAAGATTAGCCCCACGGCCCCGCCGAATGTTCCGGCTTTTGCAAACGGTCAGTACGGGCTGCCCACCGGTGACAGCCCGGTGATGTGGATCTTCCTGGCGCTGGCAGTTGTATGTATTGGCGCGGCTGTTGGTGTGACCGTGGTGCGCAAAAAGAAAGAAAACGGCGATGATGCCTCGCATTCCGACAGGGGGTAAGCATGAGCAGACAAAATCCCTCTTATAGCGGGCAGCCCCGCCGCTCCACAGGCAGCAGTACCCACCACAAATCCAGCAGAAAGCAGTACACCATGTACCGTGAGCCGCCGGAGAAAGCCCCCAAGCCGCGCCGTCGGCGCAGTACGGATGGCGTAACGGCAGCGCAGCTTTCCAAGTTTATTGTACCGGCGCTGCTGGCTGCCGCGGTGGTGTTCCTGCTGTTGTTCTTCTGGCAGTGGACAAGCTACCAGAAAAGTGATGAAGAATACCAGACCCTGCGCACCCAGCTTGTCTGGATGGATACCAGCACCGGCGGCGATAACGCCCCGGCTTCCCGCCTGGACTTTACCGCGTTGAAAGAGCAGAACCCGGACGTTACCGCATGGCTCAGTGTGCCGGGGCTGGAACTTTCGCTGCCGGTGGTGCAGAACGAAGATTCCAACTATTACCTGCGCCGCAGCTTTTCCGGTGCAAGCAGCAACGATGGCTGTCTGATCCGCCCTTCGTGGGATTCCACCAGCTGGGCGGACGGTCTGTGCCATGTGATCCATGGCCACAACATCCATAACGGCGCCATGTTCGGCAAGCTGGATGCTTACCGCAAGCAGGATTTTTACAGCGCAAACCCAACGTTTACCCTGTACACGCCGGATGGCGACTACCTGTGCCGCATCTTCTCGGCACACGATGCCAAATCGGATGACCCGTGCTATGCGCTGGATTACAGTGAGGGCGAAGATTACGATGCCTTTTTGCGGTATCTGAAGGAACTTTCGCTGTATGATACCGGCGTGGATGTTCCCAGCAGCAGCCATATCCTGACGCTTTCCACCTGCCGCTCCGCCTATGCTTCCAACAACCAGCGCTTTGTGGTACACGCCATCATGGAACCCATCAACCACGCGCAGTAAGGTTGCGGGATAGCGAGACAAAAGCACCCGAATTATAAGACAAATTTAGATAACCGCCCGTCTGTTTGGAATATGACATTCCGTCAGGCGGGCGGTTATTTTGGTTTTGTATTTGTATAGTATGAAAAGAGGGCAGAAACCCTGCCCAATTTGTAGGGAACGGTCTTGAACGTTCCGCGGGTTGAGGATTGGCACACACAAAAATATCTGGCCCCAACGTTGAGGAACGGTCAAGACCGTTCCCTACAGAGCAATAAAAAATATCATCTAAAACAACCAAGGCCCGCTGCATCCCAAAATCCTGTGCAATGGGCCTTGATCTTATTTTGTATGTAATACGAGATTAAAGTTTCTTCGGTTCCTTCTTTTCAAAAAAGGAACGCAAACCCTTGTAAAAAATCACACTCTCACCATGTTGCGGGTGATCTCGGCCAGGGAATGTGCACCGCACATACTCATGGTGTCGGCCAGCTCACCGGCCAGCTTGTCCACATACACCTGAACACCCTGGGCACCGGCACCGTAAATGGCGTTCACAAAGGGGCGGGCAATCAATACGGCGTCTGCGCCAAGGGCCAACGCCTTAAATACATCCACACCCGTGCGGATGCCGCCATCCACCAGAATCTTGCAGCGGCCATTGACGGCCTCCGCAATTTCCGGCAGAACTTCTGCTGTGGCGGGCACCTGGTCCAGAACGCGCCCGCCGTGGTTGGAAATCACGATCGCCGAAGCACCGGCTTCCACCGCTTTCTGCGCGCCGCGTGCCGTCATGACGCCCTTGATGATGAACGGAACCTTGGCATCCGCAATAATGCCGCGCAGCTCCTCCACCGTTTTGCTGCCGGCGGGCGGATTCAGGTTCTTCAAAAACGGCAGACCGGCGGCGTCAATGTCCATGGCAACGGCAAACGCGCCGGTGGCACGCACCAGGGCCATCTTTTCTGCAATCGTCCCGGCATCCCAAGGCTTTACGGTTGGAATGCCAAACCCGGCATTGGCTTTTACCGCCTTGCAGGCACCCACCATAACCGCGGGATTGGTGCCGTCACCGGTGAAAGCCAGGATCCCGGCATCGTGGCAGGCGGGAACCAGAATATCATTGTACTCCAGGTCGGTGTACTTGGTGCCGTAATGCAGCTGCATGGCACCCACCGGCCCGGCAAAAACCGGGATGCGGTAACGGTGGCCGAACATTTCCAGCGTGGTGTCCGGCTCACCCGATTCGCAAATGGTGTCCATGTTCACCCGCACGTTCTGCCATGCGCTGTAATTGCGGATGGCAACATCACCCACGCCCTTGGCACCGGGACCCGGCACCGTGTTGCGGCAGGCACGCCCATCACACACAGGGCACGCTTTGCAGGGCCCCATCTGGCCACGCGCTGCAGTAAGTACTTCGTTATACGTCATGGTCGTTTGCTCCTTTGTGGCGGCAAAAGCCGCAGTGTTTGCTCACTGCCATTGTAGCCTATTTGCCGCAAACCCGCAAGTGCATTTTGCCCGCCGCACAGGGGGCTACCCAAATACCTGTTGGTGTGCTATGATATTATTGATAACATAACAAGGTTTAGCGCCAAATGCCCGTGCCTGCACGGAAAAATACTTATCCGTTGGGAAAGCCGAAAAAAGCAAAAAAATGGCCTGTTTTTGTAACGTGGCGGACTTTTTGAATTTCCGGTATCCCCAAAATGGATGTACAATAGAAAGGAATCGCTATGAAATTTTCAGAAATGAAGTACGAACGCCCGGACCTGGATAAGGTTCTGGCCCAGTGCGAAGAGTATGCCAAAAAGATGGCCGCTGCCCAGAGCGGCGAAGAACTGGTACAGCTTTACCGCGAAGAAAACGCCATGATGGCCCATTACCACACGGCATCCTGCTTGGCATCCATCCATTATACCCAGGATACCCGCGATGAATATTGGAGCGGGGAACAGGAATGGTTTGATGCAACCGGCCCGGCGGTCAGCAATGCAGCACGCAATGTTGCGGAGGCGATTCTTTCCAACCCGCACGCCAAAGCGCTGGAAGAAGCGTTTGGTACCCGCATTCTGCCCAGCCTGCGCAACCTGGTGCTGAGCATAGACGACCGGGTGATCGAACTGCAGAAAGAGGAAAATGCCCTGACCAGTGCTTACCAGAAATTGTACGGCGGTGCAATGGCGGAGCTGGACGGCAAACAGCTGACAATCCCGCAGCTGACGCTGTATAAGCAGAGCACTGACCCCGCCATGCGCCGTAAGGCTTACGAGGCGGAAGCCGTTTACTTTGACGCCCACCGCGCCGAGTTTGACGAGATCTATGATAAGATGGTCAAGAATCGCAACGAGCAGGCACGCATCCTGGGCTACAACGATTACAGCGAGCTGAGCTATATCCGCATGAACCGCATCGGTTACGGCCCGGCGGAGGTTGCCGCGTTCCGCCAGGAAGTGGTGGAGCAGGTGGTGCCCATGATCCAGAAGGCTCTGGCTCTGCGCAACAAGCGCACCGGCATTGAGAACCCCATGTTCTGGGACAGCACCATCAGCTTTGCGGACGGCAACCCCGTGCCGCACGGCAGCTATGACGAGCTGATGGCCGGTGCCCGCAAGATGTACCATGAGCTCAGCCCCGAAACGGCAGAGTTCATCGACTTCATGCAGGATAACGAGATGTTCGACGTTCTCAGCCGCCCCGGCAAAATGAGCGGCGGTTATGAGGAAATGCTGCCCGATTACAAGACCCCCTTCATCTTTGCCAACTGGAACGGCACGGCGGGGGATGTGGATGTGCTGACCCATGAAGCAGGGCATGCGCTGGAAGGCTACCTGGCTGCCCGCAGCCCCAAGAACATCCCCGAAGATATCCAGTGCCCCGGTATGGAGAGCGCCGAGATCCACTCCATGAGCATGGAATTCCTGACCGCCCCGTGGCATCACCTCTTCTTTAAGGAGGATACGGATAAATACGAGCTGCTGCACGCCGAGGACAGCTTTATCTTCCTGCCATACGGCTGCATGGTGGATGAATTCCAGCACATTATGTATCAGCAGCCAGATCTTACGCCGGATGAACGCAATGCCGTCTGGCTGGAGCTGGAAAAGAAATACCGCCCCTGGAACAAGTTCGGCGACCTGCCGTTTTATGGCCGCGGCGCAGGCTGGCAGCGCCAGCTGCATATCTTTGAATGTCCGTTCTACTATATTGATTACTGCCTGGCAACCGCCATTGCCCTGCAGTTCTTTGTGGCCAGCCTGAAGGACCACAAGGACGCCTGGCAGCGCTATATGAAGCTGACCAACCTGGCCGGTATGGCAACCTATACCGAGCTGGCCGAAAGCGCCGGAATGAAAGCCCCCTTTACCAAGGGCAGCCTGACCGAGCTTTCCCGCGCGGTGGCGGATTGGATCGAGCAGCATCAGGTAAGCTAAAACAGAATAAGGGCAGTACCGCATAATTCTAAGTGCCGATACGGCGAGCGAGGTGCGGCAGATGCTAAGCCAAAAGCGCAGATAATACTGGATGCTGCAAAGGTGAGCGCCGCCAGTGGCGGATGCAGCGAACCGAAGCAGGGGCAGCGGTCGCAGAGTGCGAGGGGCTTTTGTCCCCGAAGCACGATGCGGGTACCGCAACCCGACATTATCGAGCATTTTTGCAACGCAGACGGTGCGCCGCAGCCGCTGGAGCGGTGCTTAAGCCGTCAGGCGGAAATTGTGCGGTGTTGCCTCGGCTGCTTTGCGTATCAGGCGTTGGCCAGGGCAGTGCCCAGGGCGCTGCAGGCATCAGTGGCATCGCCATCGGGTGCGCCGTTGGCCATAACGGGGTCAGCCACCAGCCGGGCACCGGCAGCCTGAGCATCCTCAGCCCAAGTGCGGATCCACTCGCCGTCGCCCCAGCCGTAGCTGCCGAACAGGCCGACCGGCTTGCCGGACAGGGAGCCGCGCAGATCCTGATACATCGGCTCGAACTCGCTCTCCTCGAGCTGCTCAGCGCCCATAGCGGGGCAGCCCAGGGCGAAGCCGTCATAATTAGCAGCGTCAGCCGCATTGAACTCAGCGCTGGTCATCTTGTCCACAGTTGCACCTGCGGACTGTGCAGCGTTTGCCACCAAGTCAGCCATAGCCTCGGTATTGCCGGTGCCGCTCCAATAAACTACTGCGATCTTGCTCATAATCGTTTCTTCCTTTCGTTGCTACTATAAGTATGTCTAATAGTATGTCCACGTTCAGGCAGCCACAGTCAGCTGCCGGATCGGGGTGCCGTTGTAATAGCAGCGGGCGTAGATGCGCTCGCACTTTTTATAG
>ERZ773188.2074-NODE-2074-length-20376-cov-3.463757_pt1 | contig 20376 bp, 16 predicted proteins | sample MGYA00581011_ERZ773188 | MGnify/ENA primary metagenome ERZ773188 (study PRJEB29015, sample SAMEA2737798) | human gut metagenome | biome: human gut; feature: human-associated habitat; material: faeces | place: China | collected 2012 ...
GGAAATGTATGTTTGGTTCTCGTCTATCATCAGATGTATGTTTCCCGAACTCATGGATACTAATTTTACTGATGCATGATCCGAATTGATCTTTATGGCACCTGTCACGGTATCCGGGTACTTGACCACCCATCCAAGGAGCAGGATTAGCAAGGCCAGTACCGTAACCAACCAAGCCATTTTACGACCGAACGAGGTCGGCATGCGGTCGATGATGTCGGTGATTTCCTCGCTGCGCCTGTTTGTGCTTGGAAGCTGTGGGTTATTCTTTCGTGTCCAGTTCATATTGGTTCTGTATCAGTTGATAATAATATTGTTTGTTTTGCATCAGTTGGTCATGATTGCCCGTTTCTATAATGGAACCGGATTTGAGCACTACAATTTGGTCAGCTTTCCGTATGGTACTCAATCTATGGGCTATGATGATGACCGTGCGGTTCACGAATACGTTGTTCAGTGCTTTTACGATTTTTTGTTCATTGATGGTGTCCAACGCATTTGTGGCTTCGTCCAAAAAAAGATAATCCGGTTTTTTATATAGGGCGCGGGCTATAAGCAAGCGTTGCCGCTGTCCTCCGCTCAGCCCCCTTCCCATTTCTCCTATTGTGGTCTGGTAGCCTTGTGGCATGGCTTCTATTTCCTTGTTGATGCAAGCCACTTCTGTAGCCCGTTTTAGGGCATCATAGTCTATGTTTTCTTCGTTCAATACGATGTTGTTCTGAATGGTATCGTTGAAAAGTTTACCATCTTGCATCACGCATCCGCATTTGGAACGCCATTCTCTCAACCCGATATTGTTGATGTTCATTTGCCCGATACTGATTTCCCCATATGATGGAACATACATTCTTAGAAGCAGCTTCAAAAGGGTGGATTTTCCACATCCGCTGTCTCCTACAATGGCAGTCACTTTTCCCTCAGGGATAGTCAAGTTTATATTTTTCAAGACGATGGGTGCGTGCGGTGAATACCTGAACGACAAATTTTTCACTATCAAGCTCTTATCCTTGGGCAAGGCAAGGCTGTTGGAAATGATGGGGGATGTATCGTCTTCATCTTCCAATTTATGAATCTCATTGATGCGCATGAAGCTGATTTTCGCGTATTGGGCAGACTGTATGAAACTGACAAATTGCATGATGGGGCCGTTCATCATACCTATAATAAATTGAGTGGAAATCATCATGCCGAAAGTGATTTGTCCGTTGATGACGGCCACGGCGCAGAAAAACGTGACTCCTATGTTGGTTAGGCTGTTAATGAAATTGGCTCCAAGCATTTGGGTATTGTTGATATTAAGTACTTTCAAATTTAGGTTGTAAATCCGTGCTTGAATGGCTTCCCATTTCCATCTTTTGATGTCTTCATAGTTGTTTATTTTGATTTCTTGTATGTTTCCAATAGTTTCCACCCAAAAACTTTGATTTTTGGAATTCAGTTCAAAATATTCCCAGTCCAATTTCTTGCGGACGCTCAGAAACGTGAGTACCCAAATGACATATAAGGCGTTTCCGGCAAGGAAAATGAAAAAAATCCCTGAATTATAGACCAGAAGGATTATGCTGAACACTACAAATGTGACAGCAGAAAAAAGAGTACTCAGGGAGTTGTTCATAATAAATGAGCGGATGCGTTCATGGTCGTTGGCACGTTGCAGGATATCGCCTACCAATTTGTTTTCAAAGAATGTCACGGGAAGTTTCATCAGTTTGATCAGGTAATCCGAAATGAGCGAAATGTTTACGCGCATGGAAATGTGCATTAGAATCCAATTACGCATGATGTTGGATAATGTGATACTCAATAGCAATACGATATTTCCCACTAACATCATATTAATAAAGGTTATATCTTGTGTGTAAATGCCGATGTCTATAACCGATTTGGAAATGAAGGGTAATAACGCTTGTAAACCTGTGGCTAACAGCATGGCAAAAAGCAGAATGCCAAAGGTCTTTTTATAAGGAATAAAGTATCCCATGAAATTTTCCAATGTCTTGAACCGTTCTATGCGTTCATGTGCTTCTATTTGTTTGAAGTTAGCCATGGGTTGTAGTCCCATAAGTTTTCCATAGCTTTTTTGAGGTTCATACCATTGGTTGATAAATTCTTGCAACGGATAGTAGAGCAAGCCTTTTGCCGGGTCGGACACATATATCCGCCCTTTTCTGATTTTATAGACTACTATAAAGTGGTCGTGCTTCCAGTGTACGATACAGGGTAGCGGTACCCTTTCCATCAAATCCTGTAGGGTTGCTTTTATGGCAAGGCTGCGTAAGCCAATCTTTTCTGCAGCATAGCTGATGTCTAAAAGTGAAACTCCTTCGCGTGTGATGCCACAAAGGTCCCTCAAATACTGCAAGGAATAGTATTTGCCATAATATTTGGCAATGATTTTCAAACAGGCAGGTCCGCAATCCTTGGCATCCATTTGATATTCATGAGGAAATTTGTTAAATATCATATGTTTTTCATTATTATTATTGCAAATATCGAAAAATTTTCCATACTTTGCAAGCAGATAATAGAATATATTTTATCCTTTGTTGATTTTGTGAAGTTGAAGCGATAAGTTTGTTTTTATATTAACTTAATTTAATTTTTAGTCATATGAAAAAGCTAAGCAAGTTGTCTATCTTTGACGAGTGTATGAATCCCGAATTGTCGGAAAATGAGATGCGCGAAACCGTAGGGGGAAATGGGGGTGATTATTCTCAAAATTGGTGTTTCTTTAATTGTATGGCTTATTTGCATAAAGAATATAGAGGGTATAACATAGATGCCAGTTCGATTGCAACAGATTATTTTCAAGGGACGGCAAATACGAATGATGATTGGAATGGAACGGGTGACATAAAAGACTATGCGTATGGCCCTATGGCATACACGGATAAAGAACGGACTACTCCCAATCAGGAGTTATTTGATTATATGAGTAATTATTTTGAAACGGATACAGGAAGTTGGGAACAAAATAAAGTTTCATCTCTATTCAATAAAAATGGCTCAACAGCATCAGGAGAGTACGTTGTTGGTATTTTTGGAAGTTCTTCAGGAAAGTACCATGCTGTCATTTTTGAATCTTACAGTGATGGAAAATATAAGTACTATGACCCAAGCTATAAGACCGAGAGTACGGTGGACGAAAAATATGTCCAATTTGCGGGAAAGGTAACTGGTTATAAGGATTTTTAAAATCCTGAATGATTAAAAGAAAGGGATTATTTATGTTTATAATAAGACATATGAAGCCGTTTTTTGTATGGGGATTATTGGTGGTGATAGGAGGTATTCACGCCTTTGCAGCACCAACAGGTGGGAAGTTGGAAGACAGGGACAGAAGTTGGGTTACAGATAAAAATGAAGAGAATGGTTTCCAAACTGATTTGGAATTCAATAAATTACCTGTTGCAATGTTGTTGAATAATGTGTTTATTAAAAGTGATATAGGAATAGACTTGTATAAAGTGGAGAAAAAAGAGTTCCCGTACTATTACATAAAGCGTGAACACAAGCCTTTCATTATACGTGGTGTAGGGAAGGATGGTCGGGACTCCATCGTGTTGGAAAAGGATGCATCTCCAGACAACCCTATTGAAATCAATGGGGAATCTTATATTTTCGTCCAAAACCTGATTTCTTCCCAAAAATTTGATTTGGCATCATTGGAGGAGATTAAAGAGGAATTTTGCCCGGACGTGACAGAGCCATGTTTGTATATGGTCAATAAATTCTTTATCACGAAGGATGTGGGGTCTTATAAATTGGATCGGAACTTTGTGTTGAAAGTAGAGGCGTTGCCTTCTTCGGAAATAGTTTTTTTTAAGGGTAAAGAACCATTCACTATCATACGGATATTTACCAATACGCCTGGTAACCGTTACGCGCCAAGGATAAGGTGAGGATTTTAATTGGGAATGAAGATATGAAAAGGATTTTACTTTTGGTCAATATGACCTTGGGATTGGGGACTTTGGTAAACCATGCCGTTGCCAATATAACGCATGACGAGAAGCCCGGTTATTATAGTGATAACCGTACGGACTTGGAATTCAACGGGAATACGTGTGGAGTCATGGTAAACGGCTTCTTTGTGAAAAGTGACATTGGAATTGATTTCCGTTCCGTGGAACATCTTTACCAGAGACCACCCGTACCCTTTACCATAAAAGGAGTGGGGGAAAACGGATTGGACTCTATTGTAGTAGAGGCTGTTCCGAGTGAAAAGAATCCGGTAGTTATAAATGGAATTCCATATTCTGATATTGTAAATTATGTACAAGAAAAAGAGGCTGAATGGGTTACTTTGGAGGATATAAAGAAACAGTATTTCCCGAAGGTTACAGGAAAGTGCCTGTATATGGTTAATAAATACTTTATCACAAAGGATTGGGAGTCTTATAGATTGGATAAGGATTTCATATTGAAAGTGGAAGCATTGCCCTTTTCGGAATGTGAAATTTTTGAAGGTCAATCTCCCTTTACCATTATTAGGTTTTTTACGAATATAATATCTAACCACAACTCTGGACGCATCGGGTGATTTTATGGATTAAATTGGAGTAAGATATATAAAAAATAATGGGTTATGAAAAATATTCTTTTCCCTTTTGGCATCATTATTGGTGTCTTCTTCTGTTGGTTTCCGTCTTATTGCGTTGCCGGGATACAGCTTCCTCCGTCATGTGTAGATTCAAAAACGGATCAAAATGGATTCTTGAATGAATTGTCCACCGAGGACTTTAACAAGAGTACTATCGGGGCCTTAGTGGATGGAGTGTTTGTGAAGAGCCTGATAGGAGTGAATATGGACTCTTTGCGTACGATCAATGTTGTGAGTGATGGTCCTTTGACTATAAAAGGGATAAAGACGGAAAATGATTCGATTGTGGTGACGCAAAAGGATTTTCATAAGAATCTGGTACGGATTAATGGCGTGGACTATACCCGTTTTGCTTGCACTTCGTTGGGAAAGAAAGTGGAGCTCCTTTCTTTGGATGACATACGAAAGACATATTTTCCTCAGATGGGGAACACGCCTTGCATGTATATGGTCAACAAGTTCTTCCTGATGAATGATTTGTCTTCTTACAAGTTCGACAAAGATTTCATCTTGAAAGTGGAACTGTTGAAATCGACGGATTTCGAGGAGTTCAAACATGCTCCGTTGTTCCATATCATCCGAATTTTTACGAAAACCCGGGAAAACTTGAAACATCATAATGTTATGCGTATAAGATAAGTCTGGCATTTATCCTTTTATGACGTTGCCAGAAGCATCTTCATAACCGCTTCCTCATTCACTGTATCCGTTGTGGAAATACGATGCGGACACAATCCAAACTTTGTGAGTATTCGGTCTTTGAGGGCATCACGCGATTGTTGGGCTTTACTCTCTCTATGAAAATGCCAACCGTCCACTTCGATTGTTTGAATCGGTCGTTTGGTGAGGGAGTTATAAATCAAGAAGTCTACGTGTGCAAGAGGACTTTCAGCAAAAGCCTTTTCCTGCTCGTCCAGCACATCCCAGTCTGCAATCAATCTTGACAGGGGATAGTGGCACAAGACTTCTGTGTTTGCCAATTCCGACTTGGCTATGCCTTTGACCAGCATATCAAACATAAGGTTTTCAGACAAGTATCCTGACACAACAGGGTGAGCCTGTTCGTATGCCAGCCGTTCTGCCGTATATTGCTTGTATAGCAAATCAAACACAGAATGGAGTTTACTTTCCTTTACCCCAAAATTATTGTACTGGATATATGCGATGAGTTGGGCTAAGTTTGTGTCCTGCGGCATGTCATTGCCATTGGTTACTATGCACAAATGTTTTTTGGCACGCGAGATTGCTACATTGAGCAGATTGGGGTCATCAGAGAATTCTGTTGGAGTGTTATCCACCGTACTCATAATGATAGTGTCGCATTCACGTCCTTGATATTTATGCACTGTACTGGCAATATCAGTCCCAATAGCCTTATTGATTTCTTCTGCCTGTGAACGATAGGGAGTAATGATACCCACAGTGCCCGTATCCGCATATTCAGGCATCACTTCTTGGATTATCACATCAATTTCACGTTGGTTGAAATGCCCACGAGCATGATTCCCTTTAACTGTTCGTATAACTTGTAATACCTTATCCTCGCCGTGGTCTGTGGTCATAGTCACCAATTCGCCGTCATAAAACTTTTGGTTGCAGAATTCGATTATTTGGGGATGACAACGATAATGCTCACGGAGTAATGTAACCGGTGCATCCTTAAATACTTCTATACAAGATCGCAGGAAACTGTGTGTGGCTGCATTATATCTGTCATCCACATTGTACGTAGATTGGATGGCGTTCAATGCCTTCACTTCTTCCCTGCTGATCACATTAGGAAGCTGCTTGTCATCACCCACTATTACGGCATTCATGGCGCAGGACAATGCCAGCGCACCTGTTTTTATGTCTACCTGTGATGCCTCGTCCATAATCACGTAGTCAAAGACCATATCCTTACTGATACAACTTTTGGCCGAATAGGTAGTGCTAAGTACAACCGGATATTCTTTCAAAAACTCCTTGGTTTTCGGTTTAATATCTTTAATGGTAAACTTTTGCCTTTCAAAAGTCTGATAGCGTTTAGCCATCTTGTTCTTTAATATCAAGAGAGAAGCAGAACGCAACTCTGTCGCACACCGCTTGATGTCAATGGATAGGAGTGTCGTAGCAATAGCATCCAACTCTTGTTCTATTTCAGTTTTACGGGAAAAATAATAGGCCGATTCCAAGTCTGCGACCACATCCGATGGTTTTCCTCCGAGAAATGAAAACATCTTCGTACCTAATAAAAATGCCCACTTCAAACGAAACCATAAGTCTGGTTTCGTTCTATTCTCTATCTTTAGTTGATAAAGATTGAGTAGTTTCATCAGTTTGGAAGAGCGTTTGCCGTGCAACCATTCTTTGCCGGATGATTTCTGCTGAAGCATATCATTATACTTCGCTTCTTTCAGTAATGCATCATATTCTGCCTTCAACTGGGCTTGACGCATCTGAGCGTCAAATCCTTGGGCTACGGTATGAAGCGAGTTTTGTGCTTGCTGTTTTACAGGTTCTTCTTCTATCACCCAACCGCTCATATCCGGATAATCGGATTGGTTAGCGATGAAAGCCTCCTTATTCTGCACACTGCCCAATTTGGCCACAATAAAGCCAAGATTCTCCCCTTCGAGCTTTTCTGCCACATTTTCAACGGCAGAATTGTTGTTCGACACGACCAATACCGTTTTATTTGCTAACAACAGATTGGCAATGATATTCAGTATGGTTTGCGTTTTGCCTGTTCCTGGAGGGCCTTGAATGATGCTTACCTGATGCGTCAATGCAGTTTCCACGGCAGTCTTTTGGCTTGCATTACAACCAAAAGGATAAAATATCTGTTTTGGCTCGCGATAGATAGCTAACTTCGTTCTGTCACCAAGATACTGCGTCAATGGTACGTTGTCGCGATTCAAATCCACTAAATTATATTGTTTCAAGAGAATATTCTCATTATCCTCCATTATCAGGCCTGTTTCAACAGCCAATTTGCGGAGATATTCCCATTTTGACCCTCCATTCTTATCGATCGGTGTACGGGTTACATATACATCATTACCATCAAGATTTTCATAATAACCATTGGTGTATGCCACTCGATAAAACGTATACCGCCCGTCGGTAAAGCAGAGCAATTCACTTGCATTTGTAATATGCCAGTTCTTGACATACAGCCCCTTTTCATTAATATCTATTGTTTCCGGATGAGTGAGATAAAGTAGTCTGGAGTGATTATAATTGAACACACGAGAAGAGGATAAGAACCGCACCGTCCAAAGCCCATTTTTGTTCTCATTTATTGAAGCAACTTGTTCCGTGATAAACATCCGTTTGTTTCCTCGCCGTTCCAAATCTACAATCATGCACTGCTTTGTATCCATAAAAGTCCTTTTATTCGTTCAAAATCTCTACGAATATATTTGAAAATCCATAGACATGAATTTAGTATTTCCAAGTTTCAAATCCCAATAAAAAAGGTTGTGCCTTCTAGACACAACCTCATTTTTATAGATAATGGCCCTTTTTATTCGATGAGTTTCGTGGCCCGGTGTTCTTCTTTTGCCGGTTGCTCAAAAGCGTCGCGTGCTCCGGTGAAGATTTCTTCTACGCGGTCTACCGTTTTGCGACGGAACTTGGCGGAACCCCACAGCAACTTGTTTTGAGCTTTGTTGAGGGCGTTGGCATCATTGATCCATTCTTCCGCCTTGTAGGTACGGCCATTATACCCGTCCAAATCTTCCTCATAATAGTAACTGATTTGCGTCAGTTCCATGTGACACTTCCCGTCGGAACATTTTATGGTGAGCAAATAACGGAAACGGGTGCGGTCCAAGACGAAAGGTTTCTTCTTGAATATCATCCATTCTTCGAAACGTCCGACCAGCGTACCGGTAGAGGCATCTTCCATAGCCATTTTGGTACCTTTCATTTGCTGTTCCCCTTTCATTAACTGATTGAGGTAGGCTTTCATCACGTCGTATATCTGCTGTTTGTTTTTGCCTTCCACGGCAAAGGTTTGCTGGAACAGCACTTGTCCGTTCACTTCAGGTACGGCACCGACCAGATATTTACTGTCATCTCTTTTGGATTTTGCGCAAACCAACATCGGTACGCATAATAGCAATAATAGAATTTTTCTCATGGGTTCAATCTTTTTGAAGTTCTGCGCAAATTTAATAAAAGAAAAGCAATATCGGGCAGACGAGCCTTCTGTTTTAGTCATTTTTGTACCTTTTATAAGAGATACTTGTTCAAGTAGGCCGTAATATCTGTTTTATAGGTGTCTGAAATGGGGATGCGGGTTTTGCCGAAAATGATTTGTCCCTTATCCAATGTTTTCACTTTGTTCATCTGTACGATGTAAGAGCGGTGTACTCGCATGAATCGGGGAGACGGCAGGCGTTCTTCCATACTTTTCATGCTGATAAGTGTCAGGACAGGGCGAGGGTCGTTTTCCGTATAAATCTTCAGATAGTCTTTTAGTCCTTCGATGTAGAGTATGTCTTCCAACCGGATTTGAACGAGTTTATAGTCGGATTTTACGTAAATAAAGTCCTCTTCACGGGAAGGATTTGCCTGATGTTTCAGCTCAAACCATTCCAAAGCCTTACGGGAGGCAGTCAAGAATTCATTATAGTTAATAGGCTTGAGCAGATAATCCAAAGCATTGACTTTGAAGCCGTCCAACGCATACTGATCGAAAGCCGTGGTAAAAACGATACGGGTGTCTTGGGGGAGCATCCGGGATAATTCCAAGCCGTTGAGGTCGGGCATCTGTATGTCCAAAAACAACAAGTCGATGTTCCTGAAATTGATGTCGTTCAGTGCCATGACGGCACTGTTGTATTTGCCGCATAGTTCTAGGAAAGGTGTTTTGCGGACATAGCTTTCCATCAGTTCCAATGCCAGCGGTTCGTCATCTATGATTACGCATTTAAGAGTCATTTTGTGGTAGTGTGTATCGTTAATATTGATTTGTAGACCGTAGCGTTTTCATCACAGCCTTTGGTCCATTCATATTTGTCGGGATAAATCAGGTCGAGACGTTTCTGGACTTGTTCCAGACCGATGCCGCTGCCGCTGATGTCGTTCCTTTGTTTAGGAAAATAAGAATTTTCGATAGAACAGCTTAAGGTGTCGGGACCGGAACTGTAGATTTTGATATGTATAAAGCTCGGTTTGACCGGGCTGATGCCGTGTTTGAAGGCATTTTCAAATAAAGATATGAAGATAAGCGGAGCTACCCGGATCGGGTTTTCGCTTGGAATGTCGATATGGAATTGCAAGTCTACATTAGATGACAATCTGATTTTCATCAGTGCCACATAGTTTTTCAGAAATTCCAGTTCACGATTCAGCGGGATGAAATCCTGATTATTGTCGTAAAGCAGATGACGCAACAATCGGCTGAGGTCCTGTACCGCCTGTTGTGCCTTGTCCGTATCGAAAGCAATCAGGGCATAGATGTTGTTCAGGGTGTTCAGCAGAAAGTGCGGATTGATTTGGTTGTGTAGGTTTTTCAGTTCGGCTTCAATCCTTTTCAGTTCGGCCTTTTGCCTGCCCAATTCAGCTTCGTGCCATTTTTTACTCATACGGATGGTGGCGGCCAGTGCTGCAATCAGTCCGAACAGAATGAAGTCGCGCAGACGGAACAACAGGAAGCCCCAGAATCCCATACTGTTTTTGGGAGGAGGGGGAGTACTGTGAAAATAGGCATTGACCAGCTCAAACCACAGATGGGTGAAGAACAGCATACCGATGCAGAACGCCACATTGGAGAGGACGTAGGCTTTATTTCTTTTATTGAACAGCAGTTGGGGAACAAGCCATATATAATTGAGGTAGAACACCATGGCCATGGCCAAAGGAGGCCCCATCATACGAAACATTTCCTCTTGGCCGGGGCGTTCGTTGGCCCGTCCGATCAGCATCGGTGGCAAACAAAACAGGAACACCCATGCCAAGAGATGGATGAGCAGTTCCTGTGAGTGTTTATAATTCAAGTACCATTTCATAGTCGTTTATTCATACCGGATGGCTTCGATTGGATCCATATTGGCGGCTTTCTTGGCGGGATACCAGCCGAAGAAAATCCCGATAAACGTGCAGACACCGAAACTCATCACGATGCTCCACCATTGGATGAAGATGGGCATATTGGCCGCAACCTTGATGACGTATGCGGCTCCTATACCTAATATGACACCGATCAAGCCTCCCGCGATACTCAATATGGCAGCTTCGATGAGGAACTGGCTCAGGATGTCTATGCCGCGTGCTCCTACAGACATACGGAGTCCGATTTCCTTGGTTCTTTCCGTTACGGATACGTACATGATGTTCATGATGCCTATACCTCCGACAATCAGTGAGATGCCGGCCACGCTACCTAATAAAATCGTCAACAAGTCCATCGTGGAATTCATCATGGAAGAGATTTCTTCTTGGCTTCGGATGGTGAAGTCGTCCACGTCGGCTTCTGTGGTTTCCGTTTCTTCTTTTAAATTATGGTTTTTGCGTAAGATTTCGGTGATTTCCTCGATCGCCATATCCGTGGCATCTTCGGTAACGGCAGAACAGTTGATGCCTTGAAGGTAAGTCACCGCCAGGATGCGTTTCATGACTGTGGTGTAGGGGGCGAGTGCCATGTCGTCTTGGTCCATCCCCCAGGAGTTATAACCTTTGGACTTCAGTACGCCTACCACACGAAACGGGATGGAATTGAACCGCACCACACGTCCGATCGGGCTGCTTCCGTCGGGGAACAGGTTATCCACTACGGTCTGTCCCAACACGCATACCTTGGCGGCCGTTTTGATGTCCTGTTCCGTGAAGAACTCGCCGTCTGCCACTTTACGTTGCTGTATGGTGAGGTAATCTTCGTTGACCCCGTATATGCTGGACGGGGCGTTGTTGTTACCGTAAATGAACTGTCCGGCACTGTTGACCGACGGACTGACGGCTGTCAGGTATTTTGCTTCATTACGTATGCTTTCGTAGTCTTCCAGTTTCAAGGTCTGCATTTCGTCGGCATCCAGACGCACGCCGCCGCGCATATCCGCTCCCGGATGTATCATGATCATATTCGAACCCATTTCCGAGATTTGTTTGCGGATGCTGCGTTTCGAGCCTTGGCCGATGGCCAGCATGGCTATAACCGAGGCCACGCCGATGATGATGCCGAGAGCCGTCAAAAAAGAACGTAGCTTATTGGAAGCAATGGCCTTGAGGGCTATTTTGAAAAGATTGGTCGTATTCATGTATTCCTTTGTTTAATCGTCCTGCGGAAGCGGAAGCTGTGCCAAGGCCTCTGCGGCAGACAGTATGTTGTTTGGGCAGCGCGGCCAATGTCTCGGCGGCGTTCAGGATGTCGGGGTTGACTGTGTCGTCTTTCACCCGCCCGTCGCGCAATACGATGTTGCGGCTGCTGTATTGGGCTATCTCCGGGTTGTGCGTCACGAAAATGATGGTGCGTCCCATGGCATGAAGTTTTTGGAACAATACCAAAATCTCGAAAGAGGTACGTGTATCCAGATTACCGGTCGCCTCATCGGCCAAGAGTACGGCCGGGTCGTTGACTAATGCCCGGGCGATGGCCACACGTTGCATTTGTCCGCCCGACATTTGGTTGGACTTGTGGTAGAGGCGGTTACCGAGGCCTACCATTTCGAGTGCCTTGACAGCCCGTTCCTTTCTTTCTTTGGCCGAGACGGATGAATTGTACATGAGGGGGAGTTCCACATTCTCTACCGCCGTAGTCTTGGGCAGCAAATTATAGTTTTGGAATACGAAACCGATTTTCCGGTTGCGCAGGACAGCCCGTTCGCGGCGTTTCATGGTGCGGACGTGCACGCCGTCCAATATATATTCTCCCGAAGTGGGCGTATCCAAACAACCTAATTGGTTCAGCAACGTAGATTTGCCGGAACCGGACGTTCCCATGATGGTGACAAATTCCCCTTCTTGAATCTTGAACGACACTCCCCGCAGGGCATGTACCACTTCATCGCCCACGATAAAGTTCCGTTTCACATTCTGTAGCTCTATGACTACTTTTTTCTGTTCGTTTCCTTCCATGATAATGGACTTTTAACCCGGGTTATTTCTTTTCTTTCTTTTTGGGACGCGGCATGAACGGGTTGGTCTCTTCTTCCTGCGGCCCTTCCGGTGCCTTTATTTCCGTCATGGACATTACGACTTGCGTTCCTTGCTTGATGCCTCCCAGGATTTCGGTCCGGATGCCGTCTGTTGCCCCTATGTTTACCTTGTGGGCCGTCAGTGTGTTTCCTTCGCACGTCCAAAGCTTGTTTTTGCCGTCCGTGTCTACGATTTTATACGCTTTGCCCAGTACTTCTTTGGTCGGGGTGAAGCGTAAGGCTTTGGCTTTTACACTCAGCACATTTGTACGTTCCAGTGTGCTGACCGATACGTTGGCTGTCAGTCCGGGTTTCAGTTTGAGGTCGTTGTTCGGTGCGGAAATGACGACTTCGTAAGTGATGACGTTGTCTGTCTCCGTGGCTTCTTGTCTGACTTGTGTCACTTGCCCGTGGAAAGTGTCATTGGGGTATGCGTCTACGGTAAACGTGACGTTTTGTCCCTCTCTAACACTCCCGATATCTGCTTCGTCGATGTCGGCAATGACACGCATGTCGGTCAAGTCTTTGGCGATGGTGAAAAGGGTAGGTGTCTCGAAACTGGCAGCCACGGTTTGTCCTTCTTCCACTTCCTTGCTCAACACGATACCGTCGATGGGCGAGGTGATAGTGGCATAGCCGATATTGGTTTCGGCCTTCTTCACGCTTTCTTTCGTGGTGTTGTAAGTTTCCAAAGCCTTGCGGTAGTCCAGATAGGCCACTTCGTAATCGTTCCGGCTCACGAGTCCCTTTTCGTTCAGCGTTTTATAGCGTTTGTAATTGGCCGTCTGGTAATCCAGTTCGCTTTTGGCACTCGCCAGATTGGCTCGGGCACTGTTCAATTCACTGTTGAGGGTCGTTTTGTCCAATTCCGCAATGACTTGCCCTTTTTTCACGAGGCTGTTATAGTCCACATATATGTTGCTGATGATGCCGGAGACCTGTGTACCGACTTCTACCTCCGTTACGGGTTCGATGGTTCCTGTGGCGGTCACGCTGTTACGGATGGTATCCGGTTGTACGTCGGTCATTTCAAACTCCACGGGCACACTCTTCTTGGGCCATGCGATTATGGCAATGATTGCTGCGATGGCCACAATGGCAACCGTGATGATAACTTTCTTTTTTTTCATATGGCGTCTGTTATGTTTTTAAAGGTTGATACTTTCTCCTTGATAGAATTTGAGGAGTTGGATATGGAGCAGGGTATTGTATTTGCTTTGCAGGCGGTCTTGTTGCGCACTCATCAGCTCGTCCCGTCCGTTCATGAGCTCCACGATGTTTTTCAGGCCGTTTTTGAACTGCTCGTCCAACAGTTCGTAACTGGTCTGTGCACTTTTGAGTTTGGCATTGGCTGCTACATATTTCTGTTGGTTGCTGTATGCGTTGCGCCAATACTCTTCTACGGTACTGTACAGTTTCTTCTGTTGGTCCTGCAACTGTAGTTCACTGTCCATTTTGTTCAGCCTGGCTTTTTGCACGTTGGTTTTGTTTCGTTTGTTGTCGAAAATAGGGATGGACAGCGTCACACCGGCCGAGGCACTCAGGTTCTGTCTCATTTGTTCCCCTGCCGACTCACGGCTGCCGGAATAGTGGCTGTCGCCGATGCCGGCCGTCAGCGAGATGGAGGGGTAATATCCGGCTTTGGCAATGTCGATGTCCAAATCGGCGGCATCGATGCTCAACCGGCTGCTTTGGATTTCCGGACGCAGGTTTAATGCTTTCTGGTACACTTCGTTGACACTGGGGATAAGTTGCATCGTTGCTTCATCATTTGTTCCTATACCGGAGATGTCGAACTTACGGTCGTCCGTGATTTCCAACAGTTCTTTCAACTGCCGTTTGTAGTTGTCGATTTGGGTTTGGGTAGCCACGCAGTCGTATTGTGCACTGGCGGCTTGTGCCTCCAACTGAGCCAGGTCGGCTTTAGAAATTTGCCCTTGCTCATACATCTCCTTTCCGCGTCCAAACTGGCTTTTCGCCGTTTCTTCCATGGCTTTGTTTACGTCCAAGGCATCTTTGGAATAGAGGATTTGCACGTACAACTGGGCTATTTGCTCCTGGATGCTGTTGGCAGTGGTCTGTGTGGCCAAGGCCGAGATTTGGTTTTGTAGCTTTTGCGCCTTGATGTTTTTGCGGTTGGCTCCTCCGTCCCATACGGTCCACGAGGCGTTGAGGCCATAGCTGCCGTTTTCCGTCAATTTGTTAGAGGAACTGTTGGCGATGCCATTGGCTACGATACTGGTCTCCGACTTTTGCAGCGGCCGGTAGTCTATGGCTTGTGTGGTACTGAAAGACAAGCTGGGGAACAGTTCGGCCTTCTTTTGAAGCAGGTCGGCAGCACCCTGTTCTTCCGTAATTTTGTTTTGCTTTAATTGAATGTTATGGGCGATGGCATAGTCGATACATTCTTGCAGTGACCATCGGGTCGAGTCTTGTCCGGCGACGGCCAGAGCCTGAAACAGGCACGCGGCATACATCAAATAATTCTTGTAACTCATGAAGTTCATCTTTTTAACTATACAAAAGTACAAAGAATAAAGATGGGGAGGAAATAAATTGTACTATGAGGGATTTTTTTTCGACTGAATCGCTGAATATATCTACTAAAAAGAGTATATTTGAAATTTGAAAGATAACCATAAAACGTGATAGGATTATGTTCTCAGGAATTGTAGAAGAATGTGCCCGGGTCACCGGGATTGTGAAAGAGCAGGAGAATGTGCATTTTACTTTGCAATGCTCTTTTGTGGACGAACTGAAGATAGACCAGAGTGTGGCTCATAACGGCGTGTGCCTTACGGTGGTCCGCATTCAGGACGGTTGTTACACGGTGACGGCGATGAAGGAGACGCTCGACCGTTCGAATCTCGGTCTTTTGAAAGTGGGCGACGAGGTAAATGTGGAACGTTCCATGATGATGAACGGACGGTTGGACGGGCATATCGTGCAGGGGCACGTGGACTGTACGGCCGAGTGTGTGTCGGTTGAGGATGCCGAAGGCAGTTATGTCTATACTTTCCGCCATGCTTTTGATGCCGGGATGGTGAAGAGGGGCTATTTTTGTGTGGATAAAGGTTCGGTGACCGTCAACGGCGTGAGCCTCACGGTATGCCATCCCACAAAAGATACTTTTCAGGTTTGCATAATTCCTTATACGTATGAGCATACCAATTTCCATTCTTTGAAACCGGGTTCTGTGGTCAACCTTGAATTCGATATCATCGGCAAGTATCTGAGCCGCATGACGAACCTGCTCGAAGAATAGGACGGTCGGCTTTTGTTTTGTATCGGTCGTAAAAGCCGTATGACGCCCATTCTCGCTCAAATATCTTTGAGCAGGATGGGTTTCTCCTTATTTATATATCGCGCGCGTAGTTCGCGTATGGTTTCCCATTCCGTATTGTTCCGGTGGATGGCTGCCGGAGTAAATTTGTCTCCGTAATTGTCTATCCGTTCCAACAGCAGGTTTACAGTCAGATGGTTGATGTCTTCGGCCGGGGCAAAGCGCACGGCGGCATCTTCGTTCGTTCTGTCGAAAACCAACAGGTGCATCCGGTTCAGTTCGTGGGTCAGGCGGCCGACCACTCCCGACGGGAGGTTCGTTTCTACCGAAAGCCCCTTCACGGTGTAGCCCTCCATACCCTTTTCAAATCGTTTGCACACTTTCGACATGATGAGGATGAGCAGCACGTCGTGGTAGCTGCGACTTATCTTATGGATGTCTTTGATGTAGTAATAGCTTCTCAGGTTTTGGTTGGCGTAAGAAAGTTGGGCGCCGAAAAGACAGATAATCCATGAGAAATTGACCCACAGCATGAACATGGGCAAGGCTGCGAAAGACCCGTAAATGGCATTGTAACTGGACACCCATATCTGGGAATGGATGTAGAAATATTGAAGGAACTGGAACGCCGTGCCGGCGATGAAACCCGGAAGGATGGCATTCCGGAAACGGATGTCCGTATTGGGCATGTACATGTAGAGGGCTGTGAAGAGCAGACCGCTCAGGGCATACGGAGACAGTTTGATGAGAATTTTCACCGTCGTGCTGAGCACCATGAAATTCGGATAGTCTTGTGCGATGGTAGCCAGGAATATGGAAAGGCCGCTGCTGATGATGATCAGGATGGGCAGAAGGAGGAAGACGCTGATATAGTCCGTTATCTGACGGTAAATGGACCGTTGGTTTTTCACGTTCCAAATGCTGTTCAGGGCGATTTCGATGTTGGCGGTCAGTTGGACGACGGTGTACAACAATAAAAGCAGGCCGAAACCGATGAAGATTCCGCTTTGCGTATGCTCGAGGTATGAATTGATGAAATTGAGCACCATGTCGGCAAACTGTTGATTGACGCTCAGGTTGCTTTTGATTTTCTCTTCGATGATGGAACCGTATCCCAATCCCCGGCCGATGGCGAAAATGATGGCCAGGATGGGTACGGTGGCCAGTATGGTGGAGTAGGTCAGGGCCGAAGCGTGGCTGTTCAGATGCTTGGACAGGTAGCATTCAGCCGTGAGCACCAATTTGCGGAGGGCGTTGAATGCATATTTTTTGACCGGTGAAAACTTTTCTTCATTGATGAACCATATTTTGTGCGTGAAGAAGAATTCCAGTTGATGTATGTTGTACGGCATAGGCTTTTCATGTTAAAAGGTGATGAAAAAAGAAAAAGCAGTCGGCCTGTAAGCCGGGTTCTGTACCTCGTATGAAACGAAGTGCTTGCCATTTATCCAGACCTTGCGTCACCGTAAGGCTCTATCGTTCTACCCTCCGGCTCGGGCGGGCCGCCCTCTCTTGTGGCGCCGGTATACGCGAACTTTCAACTTCCAGAATGCACGGCCCGGATGTCGCCATCCGGCCGGTGGGCTCTTACCCCGCCTTCTCACCCTTACCGTCCTTGTGGACGGCGGTTCTTTTCTTCTGCACGCTCTAACCCTCGCGGATTACTTCCCGTTAAGAAGTGGAATGCCCTGTGTTGCCCGGACTTTCCTCTCCCGGCCGAAACCGGCAGCGGCAAGCCGGCCTACTGCTTTGATGTCACAAAAGTACTTCTTTTTTTCGAGCTGACAAAATGCAGGTCAACGAATGTAAAAATGTCGGTGTCCGATTTTAATCGCTGTTAATGGGAAAGATTTCTCTGTTAAAAGATAGCAAAAAGGAAACTGAAAGGATACATTGCAAGTCCTTTGGCGTTACTTTTGTGCAAGTTTATTACGAAAAGAATCATTTAGTATGAACAATATGACAACAGAAACAATGAAAGAGACAACAAGAAAGGTATTGGGAACAGCCGCCCTTTTCATAGGCAGCTTTTGTGTGATGGGATGTGTGGAGACACCGGTTAAGGCACAGCCTTCGGCCGCCCCTTCCGGATTAGTGGATCTGACCCAGGCTGCGGAGACGTCCGTCAACGCAGTGGTATATATCAAGGTGACGACGAACAGTAAGACGAAGACCGTGGATGTGCAGGATCCGTTCTCCGACTTCTTCGGTGATTTCTTCGGATTCGGGGGCGGAGGCCGCCAACAGCGGCAAATACAGACTCCGAAACGTGAAGGTTCAGGTTCGGGAGTGATTATTTCTTCCGACGGTTATATCGTGACCAACAACCACGTGGTGAGCGAGGCGGACGAATTGTTGGTGAAGCTGAACGACAACCGCGAATTCAAGGGACGCATTATCGGTACGGACGAGCAGACCGATTTGGCTTTGATTAAGATAGAAGGAAAGGACTTTCCGACGTTGCCTATCGGCAATTCCGATGACTTGAAGTTGGGAGAGTGGGTCTTGGCCGTGGGCAATCCCTTCAACCTGACTTCTACGGTGACGGCCGGTATCGTCAGTGCAAAGGCCCGTTCGATGGGTGCCAATTCCATAGAAAGCTTCATCCAGACGGATGCCGCCATCAACCGTGGCAATTCCGGCGGCGCGTTGGTCAATGCACGTGGCGAGTTGGTCGGCATCAATGCGATGATTTATTCCCAGACGGGTTCTTATACCGGTTATGGTTTTGCCATCCCGACGACCATCATGAACAAGGTTGTGGCCGACTTGAAGGAATTCGGTGTCGTACAACGTGCCCAATTAGGCGTGATGGGTAATGATGTGACTCGGTACATCGATGACGAGAAATCCAAGGGCAATGATGTCGATTTGGGTACGGTAAACGGCGTTTATGTGGCCGAAGTGCAGGATAATTCCACAGCTTCCGAGGCCGGATTGCGCAAGGGCGACGTGGTCATTGCTGTCAACGGTAAGGATGTAAAGAAGATGGCCGAGTTGCAGGAAGCCATCAGTACGATGCGTCCGGGCGACAAGGTGAAAATCACTTATATGCGTAACAAGAAGAAAGACACCGTGACAGCCGTGTTGCGCAACGCGCAAGGCAACACCAAGGTGTTGGAACAAATGGATATGGACCAGTTCGGGGCAGCCTTGAAGCCTTTGGACAGCGAGACCAAACGCCAGTTGAACTTGCCGAACGGTTTGGAGGTCGTAGCCGTGAAGAAAGGCAAAATGGCGGATGCCGGAGTAGAGAAAGGTTGGATTATCCTGCAAGTGAACGACAGGCCTATGAACACGATGGAAGATTTTGAAGAGGCTGTAAAAGAAGCCAACCGTTCTTCCGACCGTATCCTGTGGATTCGTGCCGTGACGCAAAGCGGACGGTTGAGAAGCGCAGTGGTGGAATTGGATGAGAAATAAACGGTGACGGGCTGACAGGCCTGGCTTGAAAGTCCGTCCCATCTTAGACAGAAGAACATAAGGACAAAGGAAGTTTGCGCCAGCAAGAAAATATCTGTTCTTATGTTCTTCTGTCTTGTTTTTATCTTTTTGACAATATGTCAACCAGCCTTTCGTGAGATTCAGCTATTCGTGAGCCGTGGCGGACGTGCACGGAAATACGCGAATCTCGTGCATTGTGTCGGGAGCAACGTGTAAGCGTTTCATGCCTTCTTTGTGCCATGGTGCCGGGACGAAAGGCCGCTCTTGCCGCAAGCGGAAAGGGGAGTGTAAGTTCGGAGCGTGTCCGGCCTGTCGTTTTGACATCTTTCTTTTGGCGACGGGAACGTGCCGAATAGAGAAAAAACGGGCTTCAACAGCCTCTCCGGACTTCGTTTTCAAGAAGGTTTTCGGCCGATAAGCGGAGGCCGTCTTCAAAATCTGCGGAGAAAAAAATTGTTTTCTCAGCCGAATGATTTTTCGTTCGCCTGAGATTGACGCGTGTTTTGGATTAAAAAAACAAAATAACGGGCTTGAAGTGTAAAAAGATGTATTTGATTTGATTCTGAAATGTGCGGAACGCGTGGTTTTTCATCCCGGAAAAATGGATAAAGGCTTTCGTTTTGTTAGTAAAAATGTGTAAGGGATGGCAGAATGAAAGTTTTGTCCCTGTCGCGTCAAAGACCTACGAAAATTCGGAGTGAAGAATGTAAGAGAGAAACAGGTTGCTTCGGTTTGATGTTTTGTATATATTTGTAAGCCACTTTATAATGGGTCGTTATGAGGAAGATTGGTAAGATGGTATCGGGGGCGGCTGTGCTGTTGATGTTGGCGGCGGCATGCGGGGGAAAGAAAGGACGTGGTGCGGATTTTTCGGAAGGGAAGAATCGCGATATAGAGGTGAAAGTGGTCTTTTCGCCCAAGCCGCC
>ERZ773188.2075-NODE-2075-length-20373-cov-5.057240_pt1 | contig 20373 bp, 16 predicted proteins | sample MGYA00581011_ERZ773188 | MGnify/ENA primary metagenome ERZ773188 (study PRJEB29015, sample SAMEA2737798) | human gut metagenome | biome: human gut; feature: human-associated habitat; material: faeces | place: China | collected 2012 ...
CTGAAGGCCCAAAAGCTCCTAGCCCAGGGCATCGCCCTGGGTATAATAGCAATCAGCAAGGCGCCCTGTAAGGGCAAAAGCTTTATGTTTTGTCTGGAGTTTTAAAGCTTTTGCCCTTACAGGGCGACAGGTTTGCGTCCATAGTAACCCAGGGCGATGCCCTGGGCTAGGGGCTTCTGCCCTTTCAGGGCGTGTGGGGCTTACATGCGAAAGTTGAGTTAAGGATATTGTTAAATTTAAAATAATTAAGGATTATGAGTGAAAGTGAGATTGAGGGCTTTATCAACAAAGTTGAATCAGGTTTAGTTGAAGCTCAGCATGATATGTTGATAGAAAAGGCTTTATACAATCGTCCTGTGGTCATTAGTGACGGAAATGGCGGGGTAGTAGAAGTTTCTGCCAAGCAATTATTAAATTACTGAACTTTCGCAAGTAAGCCCCACACGCCCTGAAAGGGCAAAAGCTCCTAGCCCAGGGCATCGCCCTGGGTGTTTATGGACGCAAACCTGTCGCCCTGTAAGGGCAAAAGCTTTCAAATACCTGGCAATATACAAAGCTTTTGCCCTTACAGGGCGACAGGTTTGCGTCCATAAATACCCAGGGCGATGCCCTGGGCTAGGAGCTTCTGCCCTTTCAGGGCGTGTGGGGCTTACTTGCAAAGAAAGATTGAGTACTCATAAAGAGGAACTTACTTGCAAAGAAAGGTTAAGTACTAATAAAGTTGAATGTTAACATTTAAAAATTAAAAGGACAAAGATGGAATTTTTTATAATCGATCGTAATGGACAGCAGGCAGGTCCTTTCAGTTTCGACCAACTCGTACAGAAGGGCATCAGTCCCGAAACACTGGTGTGGAAGCAGGGTATGGCAGATTGGACTCCTGCCTGGAAGGTAGAGGATCTGAGAGCCGTACTGGAAGCTGTAGAAGCCAACCAGAACAACCAGAGCAACCGAAATGCTCAAAAGCAAGAAGGAGTTCTGCAAGATTTCCAGCAACAGGGAGCAAACCAGCAGCAGAGTTTCCAGCAGGGAGCAAACCAGCAGCAGGATTATCAGAAAGCTCAGCAGCAGGATTATCAGAAAGCCCAGCAGGAAGCCTATCAGCAGGGATTCCAGCAGGGAGCAGCGATGAATTCGAATTTCCAGCAGCAGCCTAAGAAGAACAAGAAGAAGAGCCATTTCGCGATGAAGATGGTGATAGGCCTCATCATTTTCATCCTTGCCATATTTGCCATAACCAATCCGAGCGCAGATGCTCATAAGGAGAAGGTTCGCACGGAAGCAAGCAAGGCAGTAGAAAAGGCGGTAGGATCTACCGACAACAATTTCTTCTCTCAGGCACTCCGCTCTGTAGCCAAGATGATGGCTGGCAGCATGATGGACGAAGCGATGAACCAGCTTTTCGAATACCACAACTATATTGTTTGCTCTACAGGTTCTGTGGAGTTCAACGGCAAGCCGCATACCGTGAGTTTCGGTATCCTCGGCAACGTCTATACGATGAATGCCGACGATATGGTGAAAGCACTGGAATCAGCCGATAATCTCCATATCGAGGAGTCAGAATCAAATGTATCCTCTGACACTCCTAATATGGATGGATCAGATTCAGAAGCCAATGTCAATGAAGACCAGGCTGAAAGCGATGAAGGCAGCTTCAGCACAAAAATGCAGAAGAAACTGGAAGAGAAAGCCAACCAAGCTTTTGATAAGGCGGCGGATAAAGTGAGCAAGAAGGTAGAAGAGAAAATCAACCAGAAGCTCGACGAAACCACCGATTCTTCCAGCATCGAAAAGATAATCGATAAGATCCTGGAGTTATTTTAACGGCATATAATTTGCCTGGATTTCATAGCACAACAGCTGATTGGCATCTGCACAACAGCTGATGGACAACCGCACAACAGCTGATATGCAAGCGCACAACAGCTGTTGTGCGGTTTTAGATATAGACAATCCCAACGACAGAGATTATATCTTCCAACAACTATCCCTATTAACTCCGAAGACTTTTCATATTACTTACGACAGCTAATCATATCACTTACGATGGCTAATCATATTACTTACGATAGCCATCAATACTAGTTATCATCATTACCCATATTTTAGAGCATCAGGTACAAAAAAAGGCTGCGTCACCACAAAGTAACGCAGCCTTTTTCATATTTCATTCTTATCCCTTTAAAACTTTAGTAACTAACGGGATAAGACATTTGATCTTTACCAAAGCTCCAGACGCTCATTCTTTGGAATGAACATCTTGTCGCCCTGCTTTACACCGAATGCCTCATACCAGGCATCAATGTGAGGAAGAGCACCATCTACACGCCACTTGCCAAGCGCATGAGGATCGTTCTTCACACGGTTGCGAATCTCCTTCTCGGTGATATTCTGACCCCATACACCTGCGTAGGCAAGGAAGAAACGCTGATCAGCAGTAAAGCCATCCTTGTTCTTCAAAGGCTTCTTGGCTGTCGCATTCTTGAAGGCATTGAAAGATACCATCAAACCACCGTGGTCGGCAAGGTTCTCACCCAATGTGAAGCGACCGTTGGCATTCAGATCAGGCAATACCTTGATGTTGCTGAAGAAATCAGCATACATATCGGCACGCTTGTTGAAGCCCTCAGCATCAGCAGCGGTCCACCAATCCTTCAGGTTACCGCTGGCATCATACTGGCGACCCTGATCGTCGAAACCGTGAGTCATCTCATGACCAATCACTACACCGATAGCACCATAGTTGAATGCCGCGTCAGCCTTGGCATCAAAGAATGGATACTGAAGGATACCTGCTGGGAAGCAGATCTCATTGGTGGTAGGATTATAGTATGCATTCACAGTCTGAGGAGTCATATACCACTCATCTCTGTTGACTGGCTTACCAGCCTTCTCAGCAATCTCCTTATTGTTGCGGAACTGACGGCAAGCCATCACGTTCTCATAGAAACTCTTGGATGGATCGATGGTAAGTTTGCTATAGTCAGTCCACTGGTTAGGATAACCGATCTTGACATAGAACTTATCGAGCTTATTGTGGGCAGCAGCCTTGGTCTCTGCACTCATCCACTCCTGAGCATCGATACGCTGACCGAGACTCACCTGGAGATTCTTGACCAGAGTCTCCATCATCTTCTTGGATGACTCAGGGAAGAACTTCTTGCAGTAGATTCTGCCGAGTGCCTCACCCATCTGAGCATCTACCTGAGAAGTGGCACGCTTCCACAATGGATGGTCTTCCTTTCTGCCACTCATGGTCTTGCCGAAGAAATCGAAGTTTGCCTCACGGATCTCATCGGTGAGATAAGCAGAAGAGCTGCCGATGACACTCCACTCCATCAATGCCTTCAAGGTCTCAGCATCCTCAGCAGCAGTAATCTTGTCGTAACCAGCCATGAATGCAGGCTGACCCACAATCATCTCCTGGATATATTCGCTCTTGATGCCCTCGCCATTAGCCAATGCTTCGAGAGGAATGTTTGGATAATTCTCCTTAAACTGCTTCAGGCTCATCTTGTTGTAGTTAGCCTGTGGGTCACGGAGTTCGGTACGGCTCTTGGAGATAGTAGCAAGACTGGTCTCGTGGAGGAATACCTTCTGTGCCTTCTTGGCAGCATCGGCAGCAGAGAAGCCATAGAGCTGGAACATCTTTGCCACGTAGGTCTTGAATGCCTCACGGATAGCTACGGTAGCAGCATCGTTGTTGAGGTAGTAATCCTTGGCACCGAGAGTCAAGCCACCCTGCATCACATTGTAGATGTTCATGGTTACGTTCTTCTCATCAGCACCGAAACCGGTACCGACACCTACGCCCAAGCCCTGCATGGCATACTTCACCTGCAAGTTCTGGAGCTCAGCCTTGGTCTTGGCAGCAGCAATCTCGTCGAGGAGAGGCTTTACAGGAGCAATGCCTTCCTTATTGCGGCGGTCGATATCGAGCGCCAACTTATAGAAGTCGGAAAGCTTCTGTTCGATGGTTCCTGCCTTGTAGGTCTTCTTCTTGAGTTCATCAAGAATAGAGTTGATACGCTTGTTGCTGTTCTCAGCCAACTGTTCGAAACTACCATAACGGCTGTAGGCAGCAGGAAGCGGATTGTTCTTCTGCCAGCCACCGGTAGCAAACTGATAGAAATCATCAGCAGGCTTTGCTGTCTTGTCAAGATTGCTCAAGACAAGTCCCGACTTGTTCTGAGCATCAGCAGCCAAAGGCATGGCTGCGAGCATCATCATCGGAAGGATGTACTTCATTTTCATTTTCTCGTTATTTATTATTGTTTTAACTATGAATTCTTGATTTCCTCCAGCTCTTCGGAGAGCATCATCCAGTTCTCGTTTTCCTCATCCAGGCTCTTCATCAGCTCGGTATATTCGGTAACGAGTTCCATATTCGTAGCATTCTCAGGCTTCATCAGGAGGGCATCAATCTCAGCCTTGCGGGTTTCGAGCTTTTCAATCTTCGTCTCGCATTCCTTCACCGCCTTCTCAGCCTTGCGAATCTTCTTCTGCTGTTCCTTGTGCTCGGCATAGCTGAGCTTGCCGGAGGATGCCTCGGAAGAATCTGCAGATGATGATGAAGAAGATGGAGAGCCGGCAGATGACATATTCTGACTTCCGACCTGATTGGCAAGTGCCTGACTGATGCTCTCGGCATTGTGGGCACGGAGATAATCGTAGATACCGCCCAGATGCTCACGAACCTTACCACCGGCAAACTCATATACCTTATCTACCAGTCCGTCGAGGAACTCACGGTCGTGGCTCACGATGATAGCGGTACCGTCGAATGCCTTGATGGCTTCCTTCAACACATCCTTCGACTGCATATCGAGATGGTTGGTAGGCTCATCGAGAATCAGAAGATTCACCGGTTCGAGCAGGAGCTTGATCATCGCCAGACGACTGCGCTCTCCTCCACTCAACACCTTGACATATTTCTCGGAAGTTTCGCCACCAAACATAAAGGCACCCAGCAGATCGTTCACCTTGAGGCGCATCTCGCCGGTAGCCACATTGTCGATGGTCTGGAAGATGGTAAGCTTCTCGTCGAGGAGCTGTGCCTGATTCTGTGCGAAATAACCTATCTGCACGTTATGACCTATCTTGAGATTGCCCGTAAAAGGAATCTCGCCCATGATACACTTCACCAGAGTAGATTTACCCTCGCCGTTCTTACCTACGAATGCCACCTTCTCGCCACGCTTGATGGTAAGGGTCACATGGTCGAAGACGGTATGCTCGCCATAATCCTTTCTCACCTCATCGCAGATAACCGGATAATCGCCGCTTCGGAGACAAGGAGGGAACTTGAGATGCATCTGCTTGGTATCCACCTCATCCACCTCGATAGGAACGATTTTCTCCAACTGCTTGATGCGGCTCTGCACCTGTACAGCCTTGGTTGGCTTATAGCGGAAACGCTCGATGAAGTCCTTGATATCGGCTATTTCCTTCTGCTGGTTCTCGTAGGCACGGAGCTGCTGCTCACGGCGCTCGGCACGAAGTACCACATACTCATCGTATTTCACCTTGTAATCCTCTACTCTTCCGCAGGTAATCTCCAGGGTACGGTTGGTTACATTATTGATAAAGGCACGGTCGTGACTTACCAGCACCACCGCCTTGGCACTCTGCGCCAGGAACTGCTCCAGCCACTGGATACTCTCGATATCGAGGTGGTTGGTAGGCTCATCGAGGAGGAGTACATCCGGCTTCTGGAGCAGGATCTTTGCCAACTCGATACGCATACGCCATCCACCGGAGAACTCTCGGGTAGGACGGTCAAAATCTTCACGGGTGAAACCCAGACCGCTCAACGTGCGCTCTATTTCCGCCTCGTAGTTTTCACCGCCCATCATCATATAGCGATCATGTTCCTGGGTGAATTTCTCCACGAGCTGTGCATAGCTCTCGCTCTCGTAGTCGGTGCGGTCGGCCATTTCCTGCTGCATCTTGTCGAGGCGCGCCTTCATCTCGGTATTGTGGGCGAAAGCCTTGCGGGTTTCCTGCTTCACGGTGGTATCATCCTGCAGTTTCATCACCTGAGGCAGATAGCCGATGGTGGTTTCGTTAGGGATAGCCACTACGCCGGAGGTTGGCTTCTGCAAGCCACAGAGAATCTTCAGCATCGTAGATTTGCCGACACCGTTCTTACCTACCAGGGCAATGCGGTCGCGGTCGTTGATTACGAAGCTTACATCATTGAAAAGTGGCTTTACGCCAAACTCTACTTTCAGTCCTTCTACTGAAATCATATTTTATACTTTGAACTTTGAATTTTGAACTTTGAACTTTATGATTAGCAGTTCTGTTATTGCTCTGACTTCTTCTTCTCCTTACGGAATGAGCAGGGAGGAATCTCCGTAGCTCAGGAAGCGGAAATCGTGAGAGAGAGCATAATCATATACCTTTTTCCAATCACCATGCAGGAAGGCACTCACCAGGAGAAGCAGGGTGCTCTGAGGCTGATGGAAATTGGTTACCAGCATCTTCACAATCTTATAGGTATAACCTGGAGCGATGATGATCTGCGTGCTGGAATGAAGAGCTTCCAATCCGTTGCGGTCGAGATAATCGACGATTGCCTGGATAGCCTGCACCGGAGTGATGTCATCCACCAGATTGCCATCTGCCGACAGCTCGTATGGATCCCACTGTTTTACATGCAGGTCCTCTTCACTTGCCTCAGGATGCTTGATGAGATGCACGCCCATATAGTAGAGACTCTCGATGGTGCGCACACTGGTGGTTCCCACGGCGATGACCTGGCACTCGTGCTTGATGAGCTTCTCCAGACTGCGACGATGAACCACGATATATTCGGTATGCATCTGATGACCTTCTATCTCAAGACTCTTCACCGGCTTGAAGGTTCCCGCTCCTACATGAAGGGTTACCTCTTCACGGTCGATGCCATGCGCATCCAGGTCCTGGAGCACCGCATCGGTGAAATGCAGACCGGCTGTTGGGGCAGCCACACTACCCTTGATCTTGGAATATACGGTCTGATAAGTGGTCTTGTCACTTTCTTCTGTCTTGCGGTTCAGATAAGGAGGGATAGGCAACTCTCCCACTGCTTCGAGAATCTCGGCAAAGGAAACATGCTCGTTGTCCCAGTCGAAATCCACCCAGTAGTTGGTGCCGCCACCTTTAGCCACCATTTCAGCCGCCTCTGTGCTGAGCGCATCTCCACGGCGCATGGTAGCAGAGAGGGTAAGCTGATGACCCTTGATCTCGAAGTTGCGCTTCAGGCTTCCCTCTTTCCATTTCTTCAGGTTACCAATCATACAGAGCCATGAGCAGTGACCCGAAGTCTGGAACATCAGCTCATAGTCGGTAGGTGCAGCAGGTTCCATCAGGAACACCTCGATGAGTGCTCCCGTCTCCTTGCGGAAATGCATGCGCGCCTGGATTACCTTGGTATTATTGAATACCATCATGGCGCCCTTTGGCAGATAGTCGGGAAGATGGAAGAATACATCGTCGCTTACCTCACCATGCTTATAGACCAGCAGTTTACTGTGGTCGCGCTGTGAGATAGGAAACTTGGCGATGCGCTCATCTGGCAAATCGTAATTATAATCACTAATCTTAATATGTTTTGTATCCATTACTTTCTTTGAAAATTGAACTTTTTATTTTTGAAAATAGTGATGCCCCCAAGAAGGCTCACTGCCTGATTACAGCCCCGTCATCAGAACGACGGCACGCAGGATGACATATACGAGGGTGAGCATCAGAACGGTCATAATCATATCGATGTCATCGCAATCATATCCCGTACTGGTATATTGATTCGAAACATACTTGATTTCCGGTGACATACGTCGGTACATACGATGGAAGAAAAGATATACCAGCGTACCAACCACCATGCCCAGCAGCATACCGCAAACGATGTCCAGCGGATAATGAACGCCCAGATAGAGGCGGGTCCAGCAGTTCACCAGCGACCACGCTATCAGGGTGAAGGTGAGCATCCTGCTCCTTACAAGCAGCGAGAAGAACACGGCTATCGCCATGGTGTTGGCTGCATGCGCCGAACAGAAACTGTAGTCCTTCAGACGAAGATTATCCACTACCTGTACGGAATATTTTACCAGCGGATCGTTGGAAGGTCGCCATCTGGCCGCAAGCGGTTTGATGATTCCCTCGGCAATGCCATCGGCAAAAAGGATGCACAGGAATGCGCAGCCTACAATAAGACCAATCTGCCCGACTGTCTCATTATTGCGCATCACGATGATAAAGAGTACAAGATAGAGCGGTATCCAGGTGAAACCCGAAGTAAGTGCCATCACCAACTGGTCGAGAATCACATTGTTACTGCCGTTGAACCACTGCAGTATCTGAAAGTCAATATCTTGTATCGAACTAAAATCCATTTACTTATTGTTTTATATTTAATGTTGAATGTAGAATGATATCAGTGTCTGACGCTCCATTCACTTCATTCTCCTAGATTTCCTCGAGATGCTTGGTCTCGATCCATCCTTCTCTTCCATCGCCTACGCGGATGCCACGCCAGTCGGTCATACCCTTGTCGATGATATCTACACGGGTACCCTCGTGGAGTACAAACTGATCGGTACTGGTCTTGGCAGGCGTCTTCTTGATGTTCACGGAAGGTGAGATGATGATGGCACCCTTGCGGTTGTCGAGCGCCTGCTTCTGCTGATAGGCAAAGAGATTGCTCAGCAGGAAGACGAGAAAGAAGCCGATACCGCCAAAGAAGCCGATCTTGCGCATCAGGATGTGCGGACCGAAGAGATAGAGCAGCACAAGCAGCAGCGCCATGATGATGGAGATGATGCCAGTCTTCGCCCAGTTATCTACACTCGTGAAGTTGACCAGCGCCTTATACCAGGTAACGAAGAACATTTCGCTTACCGGGGTAATCTTGTCGATGGTCTTGCTGCGTGCAAACTGGAGATTGAAGTTGATGTCCTCATCTCCAGGCGAGAGCAGACGGGCACGTTCATAGTTGAGCACCGCCTTGGTGATATTGTCTGTACGATAGTAGGCATTGCCGAGATTGTAGTAAATCTCGGCAGAGGCACCATTCTTGAGCAGCTCTTCGTAGTCGCGGATAGCCTGCTGGTAGTTGCCTTTCTGGTATTCCGTATCGGCATTGTTCTTGGTGATTGCCGATACCGGAGAAGCGCCGAAGCCCAGCATCGCCAGGAGCAGCCATACGAAGGAATATCCGGCAGGATGCTTCTTGACGTTCTTGCGAGCCGCATTGATTGCATTTTCTATTTCCATAATCGCTGTCATTGCCGATTCGAAGGTACGGTTCATATTGCCGGCAGGATCGCCTGGAGCATAACGCTCGAACTCGCACTCATCGAGAGCGGAAGTAAACTTCTGTATTGTAACATCGTCCACATCGTGGGCGAAGAGTTTCTCACGGATATTCTCACGAGAGAGCTGCTCTACCGGCATGTTCAGCTTGTAGCTCATATATCCCCAGAGGGCACGCATCACCTCATCGTAGAACTCGCCCTGCTTGCCCTGCAACATCAGCTTGTTGGCCATGCGCAGACGCTTGGTGGCTATCTTGCCCGCCTTGTTGGAGCGCTTCTTCACGATGTCGGCATTCTCGATGGCTCTGCGGTGGAATACCACCAGCAGCACGAAGAAGGCGATGAGCGGAATGAGCAGACAGATCCAGTAGCCGAAGCTTCCGAAGAACATATCATCTGCCTGATGCTGTGAGGTCTTGCCCAACATGATGGTATGGATATCCTTGTCCTTGCTGGTATAGTCAGCCGACTCGGATGTTGATCCATCTCCCTTCTCCACGTTCAGAGTGAAAGGTTGGGTCTTGATGGTCTTATACGCATTCTTGCTGGTATCATAATAGGTGAACTCCACGGCTGGAATGGTATAGCTGCCCTGATTGCGAGGAACAGCCAGGAAATCGTAGATCATATTACCCTCCACTCCATTGGCAGTGAGTCGGGTCTTATCTGTTACCTTGGCATCATACTTGTCGAAATCCTTCGGGAAATTCACTACTGGCTGCTTAAGCAACTTGAGGTTTCCGATACCTCCCACAATCACACGGAGCGTGATCGGTTCGCCTGCCTTGATTTCCTTCTTGTCAAGACAAGCAGAGATATTGAACTTACCTACTCCACCCGAGAAGTTGGCAGGGCGCTGAGGCAACGGATCTACCTGCAGGGTGATACCCGGAGCCTTGATGTCCTTCTTTACCTCTACATATCCGGAACCGCCATTGAAGAAGGCCTCCATAGGATCGACATTGCGGTTCTGCTGTACCACGATGCCCTTGAAGGTGATGGAAGGTATCTCCAGCTTACCGGTCATCTGAGGATACATCACATACTGGCTCCAGGTAACGCACTTGTAAGGGCGACCGTTCACCATTTCGGTATGGAAGGTCTTCTGCTGTGGCAGAGGTACTTCCTGGTTGTGGAATCCCTTCAGGTCTGGCATCTTGCCTTCCAGCTGGGTGAGTTCCACCTGTGTATATACCTTGTAGGTAAGCAGGATAGGTTCCTGCTCGTGTACTCTCTTCTTGTTGGCAGACACCTTGATGAAGAGGTCGCTGCCTGAGATGGCAGAGCCTGCGGTACGCATACGAGGTTGGTCGTAGCTATTCTGTCCGTGCATGCTAGGAGCGCCGTTGGTATGCTGGGCGTGACCCGATACCGTAATCCTCACGGCGTGAGAAGCCAGGCTCCTGCCTCCTACGACGGCGTGGGAAGCACCTATGTTGAAGGTACCATTCTTTGCCGCATAAAGGGTGTAGGTGATGGTTACAGATGAAGAGGACGAGGTATGTCCGTTGATCATCTGATAACTGGATTGCGAGGATGTGTAAGGGCCTGCGATGACTTCGAGTCCATCCTGCACTGCACCCATTCTGAATTCCTCTACATCACGGGTGTTGATGGTATAGGCGACACGGAAGTTTTCTCCAGCCGCTACGTGCGATGGAGCCGACACGGAGATATGCTGGGCCACCGCATGCACCTGGTAGCCTAGCAAGCATATCAGCAATATCAAATACCAACCTATTCTTTTCATATCGTATCTTAAATAATAGCTAAATATTATATGTAAACCGTATTTTTATCTCATCTAATCTTTTACCAATTCTTGTCGTAAGCCTTCCTGCGTGGCTGGCTCATCGCCTTCTGCAACTTGCGCTTGGTGGCTTGCTCCTGCTGAACGGCGGCATTCAGGAGCTGCTCGGCATTCTCGCGGCTCATCTTGTCCTGGTTCGGCTGGTTTTGGTTCTGATTATTCTTGTTATTCTTATTCTTGTTCTTGTCGTTCTTATTATTCTTATCGTCGTTTTTATCCTTGTTGTCTTTGTTCTTGTCCTTATTCTGATCTTTCTTGTTCTTGTCCTTGTTCTTATCCTTGTTGTTCTTGTTCTTATCCTTGTTTTGCGGATTGTTCTTGAGCAACTTCTTGCAGAGGGCAAGATTATAACGGGTCTCATTGTCCTGTGGATTGCATCTCAGCGCCATCTTGTAGTATTCGATGGCCTGGGCATATTCACGGTGGTTCTGCATGATCACGCCCATATTGTGATAGCTGGCAGCACGGCGGAGGCGGTTGGTTTCCAACTGGGCTGCATTGGTAAATTGCTGTATCGCCATGGAGTCTTTCTGCTGCGCCATGAGCGCACAACCAAGATTGTATATCGCCTGTGGATTCTTCTGATTCTTGGAGATAGCCTTGCGATATTGGGTTTCTGCCACTGCCCATTTCTGAGATTTGAAGGCACGATTGCCCTGACGGATCAGATTACGATCAGTCTGGGCTCCGGCTTGTGCCGTACCCACCAGCAACATTGCCACTGTTACTATTATATAATGTATATACTTCATTTTTACATCTATATTTTAAAGCTTTTGCCCTTTCAGGGCGCCTTGCTACTACTCGCTTTACCCAGGGCGATGCCCTGGGCTAAGAGCTTCTGCCCTTTCAGGGCGATTGGGGAAACGAAACCGAAAAACGACCTTTCAGGGCGACTCAGGAAACGAAACCGGAAAACAACCGTTCAGGGCGAATAGGTGACAGGCCTAACTTTCTGCCCCGATTATTTCGGCAGCTTCAAGGAATCCCTTTTGAAGAACTTGATGTTCCTGAGCAACGGATTCTTTACTTCCAGCATGCAGACCTCGATGATGAGCAGGAGAATGATGAGAATGCCCACAGCCTGAAACTGTTCATCGTAGGCACTGTATATCACGCTGGTCATATCTCCCTTCTGCAACTTGGTAAGGTCATCATTCAATGCCTTTTCTGCATCACTCGTATTATCCACATGGATATACTGACCCTTGCCAGCCTGAGCCAGTTCGCGGCACATCTGCTCGTTGAGGGCAGTCATCACGGTATTGCCTGCGTGATCCTTCAGATAAGAGCCATCGCCCATCGGGATAGGAGCACCCTTGGTATTACCGATACCGAGGATAAACACGTTGATGCCCTTCTTCTGGGCAATCTCGGCAGCCTCCTTGGCACCATCCTCATGGTTCTCACCATCGGTAATCACGATGATGGCTCTACCCACATTGTCCTGCTGGGTAAAACTCTTGGTGGCAAGCGAGATGGCATCGCCGATATTGGTTCCCTGAGTCTGGATCAGACCCGGTGTGATATTCTGCAGGAACATCTTTGCCGATACATAATCACTGGTGATAGGCAACTGCACGAAGGCATCGCCTGCAAAGACGATCAGTCCGATCTTGTCGTTGCTGAAGTTATCTACCAGATTCTCTATCAGCATCTTGCTCTTGTCGAGACGGGAAGGAGCCACATCCTCGGCAAGCATGGAATTGGAGATATCAAGACAGATCATCGTCTCGATGCCATTACGCTTGTCGTGAGAAATCTTGCTTCCCATCTGAGGGCGAGCCACCATCACGATGACGAGTGCCAAGGCAGCAAGCATCAGCACAAACTTCACCGTAGGACGGTATTTGGATATGTCGGGCATCAACTGCTTGAGCAGTTCCGGATCGCCCAATCTTTTCAGCTTAGCCTTTCGCCTTCTCCAACCTACCAGACGAACCAGTATGAGCACCGGTATCAGCCAGAGCAGCCAGAGAAACGTAGGATCTTCAAATCTTAACATATTTATATGATGTTATAATCTATTTTGTCTAAACTCCTCTTTCATCAAGGAATTCTTCTGAACCAAGTGAGGCGGAGCAATATCTCCAGGAGCAGTACCAGGAGTGCACCCAGGGCAAAAGGCTGATAGACCTCATAACGCTTGGCAAAATGCTTCACATTAAACTTAGACTTCTCCAACTTGTCAATGTCCTTGTAGATTTTCTTCAACTCGGCTGTACTCGTAGCACGATAGAAGTTTCCATCGGTGGTCTGAGCGATGTCGCGCAGCGTCGGGGTATCGATTTCCACCGGGATATTGACATACTGTACGCCTCCTGCCACAGGCATCGGATAAGGCGCCACCTTGTTGGTTCCCACACCGATGGTATAGACTCTGATGCCGTAGCTCTTGGCTATCTCGGCAGCGGTCATAGGCGAGATGTCACCCATGTTGTTACTACCATCTGTGAGCAGGATTACCACCTTGCTCTTTGCCTTGGAATCCTTGAGTCGGGTCACGGCGTTGGCAAGTCCCATACCCACAGCGGTACCGTCGTCGATGAGTCCGCGAGCCGCAATATCGGTGCGGGTATCATGCAGGAGTCTGAGCAGACTGGCATGATCGGTGGTCATCGGACATTGCGTGAAAGCCTCTCCGGCAAAGATGGTGAGTCCGATATTGTCGGTAGGACGGCCTGAGATAAACTCAGTGGCAACATCCTTCGCCGCCTCCATACGGTTTGGCTTCAGGTCCTCGGCAAGCATAGAGGTTGATACGTCCATGGCAAGCATGATATCGATACCTTCTACGGTCTTGTTGTCCCAGGAATAGTGGGTCTGCGGACGGGCCATGGCGATGACGATGAGCACGAAGCAGATGCATCTCAGCACCATCGGCAGATGGATGAGTCTGACGCGCATGCTCTTGGGAGCATACTGATAGATGCGTGTATCACTCATGCGCATCGTAGGCTCGCTCTTCTTCCTGCCCAGGAAATACCATAATATATAAGGTATCAGCAGCAGGAGCAGCAGAAAATATGCTTTACTTGCAAATTCCATTTCTTAATTTCTTTTTATTGTTTACATCACCAGCTCTGGATTTCTGAGCCTGATGACATTACATCACGAGCATCGCTACCTGATAAACGACGTAGCCGAAGATGGCAACTACGCTGATGCCGCCCACCCAGAGCAGGGTCTTGATGAGTCGGCGCTGCTGCTGCGACTTCTGGTCTTCGGTGCTGAGCGTTGGAACGATCTTCTCTTCCTTAGGCTGCTCATCGGTCTTCGTCTGGTCGATGAAGTTGATGGCATTCACCAGGTTGGCATCGTTCTCGTTCATCGGAATCTCGTACTTGGCAAACTTCACCAGGTCGGCGGTAGAGAAGAGCATTCTCAGCTCGTCTATCATCTTCTGGTCGCCCGAAGCACGCAGGTGCTCGATGATTTCTCCACTGGTCATCTCCATCGCATTGAATCCGAAGCGGCTCACGATATAGGCACGCAGCGTATTGGTCAACTGGGTGTAGTACTCTTTCTGAGTCTCCTGGCTGGCGTTGGTATGATGATGCTTGATGTCATTGATTTCACGCAGCGCCTTCTCATGGGCAGGCACCCTCTTCACGATGCGGATGCGGGCGATAATAGGCTTGTTCTTCTTCAGACGATTGCGGAGATAAATCATTGCACCACAGATGATAATCATCAGCAGGCTCAACCAGAAGACGAAGCTCCACTCACTCCACTCGAAAGGATTATCCTGTACACCCTTTGCCGGATAGAACTGGTTAGGATGCACCGTATCTACCGGAACGGTAAGCACCTTCAGTGCCAACGGATTTCCGTGATAGCTCTTGCCGTCGATCTTCACATCGAGTGCAGGAACCACATACACCTTCTCATCGAAAGAGGTAAGCGTATAGTCGCGACTCACCTGGATGCGGTCATCACCCATCTGCATCGTGTCGCCCTTGCTCTGCTCCACCACCTCTACACCAGGTACAATCTGGTCCTGAGGCTTGAAGGATGGCAGCACAATTCTGGCACCCTTCCGGGCAGTAGCCTTGAGGTGCAGGATGGTCTGCTGTCCGATAAGCAGCTGCAGGGAATCCATACGCTGCTCCACGGTCTGACCGAAAGCCAGCGTAGAGCAACCCATCAGCGCCATCGTCAATATGATATTCTTTATTTTCATGTTATCTTACTTTAGCCTCTCTGTTTGAACAGCATCAGGAGCGCCTTCGAGAAGTCCTCGTTGGTGGCTACCGAAGTCCAATCTACCTTGCTCTTAGCAAAGAGCTGTCGCAGATTCTCCTGCTGTCGCAACCAGTTTTGGGTGTGAGCCACTCTCAATTTCTTCGAACTGGTATCGATATACATCTCGTGTCCCGTCTCGGCATCCATCACCTTGAGCAGTCCCACGTCGGGCAGCTGCTTGGCACGCGGATCATACACCTGGATTCCCACCACATCGTGCTTCTGGTTGGCTATCTGCAGCTGGTGCTGATAGTCCTTGTTATCGTAGAAGTCGCTGATGACGAAAGCCGTGCAATGGCGTTTCATCACCCTCGTGAAGTATTCCAGGGCACATCCGATATCAGTACGCTGACTCTCGGGATGAAAGTCGAGCATCTCACGAATGATGTAGAGGATATGCTTGCGTCCCTTCTTGGGAGGGATATATTTCTCTATTCTGTCGGAAAAGAAGATGACACCTATCTTGTCGTTGTTCTGGATGGCACTGAAGGCAAGGGTTGCAGCTATCTCGGTAGCCAGGTCGCGCTTCATCTGGCGCATGGTACCGAAATCGAGCGAACCGCTCACATCCACCATCAGCATCACGGTAAGCTCTCGCTCTTCTTCAAAGACCTTGACGAAAGGGCGATGGAAGCGAGCCGTCACATTCCAGTCGATGTCTCTCACGTCGTCGCCATACTGATATTCGCGCACCTCGGCAAAGGCCATTCCCCTACCCTTGAAGGCAGAATGATACTGGCCGGCGAAGATGTTCTGGCTCAATCCGCGAGTCTTGATCTCGATCTTCCGAACTTTCTTTAAGATATCTTGTGTATCCAACTTAATTTACTTTGAATTTTGAACTAAATCAAGGCACTTCAACCTTGTTGATGATGCGGCTGACGATTTCCTCGCTGGTGATTTCGCTTGCCTCTGCCTCATAAGAGAGGCCGATGCGGTGGCGGAGCACATCGTGAGCCACGGCACGTACATCCTCAGGAATCACGTAGCCACGGTGCTTGATGAAGGCGTAGGCTCTGGCTGCCTTGGCAAGTGAGATACTGGCACGAGGACTGCCGCCAAAGGTAATCATATCCTTCAATTCACCCAGGCCGTAACGGTCTGGATAACGGGTAGCGAAGACGATGTCGGCAATATACTGCTCAATCTTCTCATCGATATACACCTCGTTGACGATGCTGCGAGCCTTCAGGATTTCCTCGGCTGTAGTAACCGGAGTCACGGTAGGCAGACCGCCCTGGATGTTTTCACGGATGATGAGCTTCTCTTCTTCGATGGTAGGATAATCGATGATAACCTTGAGGAGGAAACGGTCCACCTGAGCCTCAGGCAACTGATAGGTACCCTCCTGCTCTACCGGGTTCTGGGTAGCCATCACCAGGAATGGATTAGGCAAATGGAAAGTCTGCTCACCGATGGTTACCTGATGTTCCTGCATCGCCTCGAGCAAGGCACTCTGCACCTTGGCTGGAGCACGGTTGATCTCATCCGCCAGGACGAAGTTGGCAAACACAGGTCCTCGCTTCACGTGGAAGGCTTCATCCTTCTGCGAATAGATCTGCGTACCGATCACGTCGGCAGGCAACAAATCGGGTGTAAACTGTATGCGGCTATAGTCTGCACTAATCAACTGTGACAATGTTTTGATTGCAAGAGTCTTCGCCAGACCAGGTACACCTTCCAGGAGAATGTGACCATCAGAGAGAAGACCGATAAGGAGACAGTCAACGAGGTGCTTCTGACCTACGATGACCTTGTTCATGCCCATTACCAGGTTGGTAACGAACTGACTCTGTTGTTCAATCCGGATATTCAACTCACGGATATCAATAGCTTCTGCCATAATCTTATTATCAATTTTACGTTTAATTCATTCTAAAAACAGAACAAAGGGCACTTCCAAAATGCCCTCCGTCCTCAAATCAAACGCAAAAGTACTCAATTATGAGCACAAAAGCGAATAAAGCTAACTAAATTATATTAAAAAAGTTTCACAAACGCTATTTTTAGAAACTTTTAATAAAGCTGGCACACGAAGCATCAGCGATTGCGATGCTTCATATACCATGGATGTACTAGGAAATTATACATCAGGAGAGAAACCACTGTCAATCCGAAAGTCGGATACAGAAGTTCCTTATACACAGGATTCAAGATCACCGAATCCATACCAAGACCCTTCGGATACAAGTCCTTCACCAGCCAGAAACCCAATCCGATTCCTAAGCTCAACCCCAGTTCCCACGCCAGGAAGAAGGAGCTCATACTGGTGCCACGCTGGCAATGCTTGGCAAGCTTGATGTAGAAAAGCAGGAATCGGCTTCCGATGATGCCCACTCCCAAGGCAAGCAAGGCAGGTACAAGCATCTCTTCGGCAAAATCCTGATCGCTTAAGGAAACAAATTCTGCTGCCGCAATCAATATCAGTCCCACGATTACCTGACTCTTCAGCTCTGCATCAGCAAAAACGTATTTTTCTGCCACCAATGCCAGAAACAGTCCGCAAAAAAACATCGCATAGACGGTGAGAGAATGAGGCAGCGACAGATAGAAGCCCGGTATCACCATGATGCATACAATATTGACGAACAGCGGAAATCCCTGAGGCAGGAAAAAGCGGTCGCTACTGATGAGTGACACGTTTTCTGACGGAGCCTTGAACGGGAATTTCACTCTGGAAACCAGCACCAAGGCAACCAATGCCAATACTGAGGCTACCGGAAAAACGACTTCCATACTGAAGACATTATAGACCAGAAGCGACAGCAATGGACCTACCGCAATGGAAAAGCGGGCAAACCAGGAGGTGATATAATTCGCCTCCGTACGCTGGAAAGATTCACAGGTATCGATAATCAGCGTACTCGCCAGCGACATCTCTGCCAAGCCCAGGAAAGCGCCCTGAATCAGACGCATCACCACCAGCATCTCGAAGCCCACCTTGATGTTCCAGAAGGTTTCCAGATAATAAAGAACGACGAGACTGACCGCCACACCCAGGATGGATATCTGGCATACCCGATTGCGGCGATAGCGCTGCACCAGATAGGAGCAGAAGCCACCCAGAAGAAAGATGCCCAAGCCATAAGCAGCATAAACCACGCCCATCTGAGTAACGGAATATCCCTCCTTAGCCATAAAATAAGGTATGGTCAGGAGGAGCATGTAGATGCTCGTCATCAGGAAGAGATTGGCGAAGCAGAGACGCCAGAAGTCACGGTGCCACAGATTAAAATGCACCGGGGTATTTTGCGTATCCATCTTAGTAGCTCTCTTCTGCGCTTGGATACTCCACGCTCTTCACGGCGTCGATATAAGCCTTTACTCCCTTCTGCATCTCCTCGCCTACCTGGGCAAAATGACGCAGGAATTTTGGCTTAAAGCCCTGGGTCATACCGAGCGCATCAGCATAAACCAGCACTTGTCCATCACAACCGTTACCAGCTCCAATACCGATAGTTACAGCGTTTACCTGACGTGAAACTTCAGCCGCCAGTTTGGCAGGAACTTTCTCCAGGACGATGGCAAAACAGCCAGCCTTATCCAGAGCTTTAGCATCGCTGACCAGCTTCTCAGCCTCTGCATCCTCCTTGGCACGGATGCCGTAACCACCAAACTTATTCACGCTCTGAGGAGTAAGTCCGAGATGGCCGCAAACAGGAATACCGGCATTGATGAGTGCCTGAACAGTATCCAGGATTTCCACGCCACCTTCCAGCTTCAGCGCATCCACGCCCGTCTCCTTCATCATTCGGCAGGCATTGCGCAAGGCATCTTCCTTGCAAACCTGATAGCTGCCGAAAGGCATATCACAGAGCACGAGTGCATGATTGCAGGCGCGAGCCACACTGCGTGCGTGGTAAATCATCTGATCTACGGTGATAGGCAATGTATCAGCATTTCCAGCCATCACATTGCTAGCCGAATCACCTATCAGGATGGTATCGATGCCAGCTGCATCGATGATGCCTGCGGTAGTGAAATCGTAGGCAGTAAGCATCGTAACCTTCTCACCTGCCGCCTTCATTTCGGCGTAGGTCTTGGTTGTGATTTTCTTTTTGTCTGTAGATAAATATCCCATATAATTGTGTTTACTTAAAAGTATGATTCTTATCAGTCTATTTTCTGATTATCCTTTCTACAATCTTCTCCAGGTCATCGTATCCGAATCCATTGTAATCGGCTATCACATAGTCGCTGTATGGCTGGATGCTCTCTGCAGAATTGGTAGTAGCGAGTCCGAGGGTAAATGCACCCGAAGCTCTCACTGCCTTCAGTCCGTTGAAGCTGTCTTCCAGCCCCACGCATTCCTCCGGCTTTGCACCGAAACAGGCAGCGCCCTTGAGATAACAGTCTGGATCCGGCTTGCTTTTGGCAAAATCTTCGCTGGTGAGCACGCGGTCAAAATTGGTCTTGAACTCAGGATGATGCTTATACACCTGCTCCATCTTCTGCAGATTGCTGCTCGTCACCACAGCGCACTTCACACCATGCGCCTTTACATCTTTCAGGAAAGTTTCGAATCCGGGAATGTAAGGAAACGACATATTCAGCTCGAACTCATCGAGCCGGTCTGTTATCTTAGCCTGTTCCGACTTGCAATCGGTGTATCCATCAATATGAGCGAATGTGGCATCATCAGAGAAGTACTTGTCGTAGATCTGAACCAGGGTCTGTCCCTTGATGCGAAGCGCAAAGTCAGGCATCTCCGGATGATACTCCCTGCCTATCATTCCCCAGAACACGGAATACTGGCTTTCGGTATCGAAAACCACGCCGTCTAAGTCGAATAATGCTGCTTTTATCATTACTTTTTATATTAAATAAATACTATCTAACATCTTTTTCGGGTGCAAAGGTACACATTTTTTTGCTAACAAGCCCCGAAATAACTACTAAATATACAAAAAAAGCTAATTTTATTTTGTTTTATCTACAATTTGCACTACCTTTGCATCGGTTTATATACATTAACTGAAGTTTCGCAAGTATCTCACCCACACGCCCTGAAAG
>ERZ773188.2078-NODE-2078-length-20341-cov-3.202849_pt1 | contig 20341 bp, 10 predicted proteins | sample MGYA00581011_ERZ773188 | MGnify/ENA primary metagenome ERZ773188 (study PRJEB29015, sample SAMEA2737798) | human gut metagenome | biome: human gut; feature: human-associated habitat; material: faeces | place: China | collected 2012 ...
TATGCGAACTACTACTATGCCATCAGCTATGCCGGCTTCTCCCCGTTCGTCAAGGAACTGTGGTGCGGCGACTTCGACATCGCTGACGACGGCGAAGGCTGCTACTTCACCGACGGCTTCTACAACAAGACCGGCGACAGCTTCGACATGGCTGCTCATCTCGTTGCTTCTTCCAACAACACCGACACCACCTATGCGTGCTCCGGCCCGTATGCCGTGGAGTCCTACGACGAGGCCGATAAGTCCGCGATCCTGACCCTGAATCCGAACTTCCCCGGCAACTACGAAGGCGCGAAGCCGACCATCGCGAAGGTCATCTACAAGAAGGTCGTTTCCGCTACCCAGCTCGACGATCTGAAGTCCGGCGGCGTTGACGTCCTCATGGGCATCACCGGCGGTGCCGAGACCGACGAGGCTGTCGCTGCCTGCGACAACTCCAACGGCGCTTTCGTTTACACCCACTACAGCCGCGCCGGCTACGGCAAGCTGCAGTTCCGTAACGACTATGGCCCCGCTCAGTTCACTGCTGTCCGTCAGGCCATCACCTACTGCCTGGATCGTGCTTCCTTTGCGAAGACCTTCACCGGCGGCTACGGCGGCATCGTTGACGGCGCTTACTACGCCGGCTCCTGGATGTACAAGGAAGCTGCTGCCAACGGCATGCTGCTGAACGCGTACGACACCTCTGCCGATACCGCCATCGCAGTCCTCGAGGCTGACGGCTGGATCTACAACAAGGACGGCGAGGCTTACACCGAGGGCGTCCGCTACAAGAAGATCCCGGCTGAGTATGCCGACGAGAACGACAAGACCTACAAGTCCATCGACGGCGCTTATGTGACCACGAAGGTTGGCGACGATTACTACATGCCGCTGGTCCTCAACTGGTACGGCACCACCGATAACCCCTTCTCTGATCTGCTGGTCACCGACTTCGAGCAGGGCACTAACATCGCCGCTGCAGGCTTCGTGATCCAGAAGACCACGGGCGACTTCGCTCCGATGCTCGACGAGTTCTATCAGCAGGCTGTGTACGGCTTCTATTCCGGCACCCCGCTGTACAGCTGCTTCAACTATGCAACCGGCTTCACCTCCGCTGCATACGACTACTCTTACAACTGGTCCATCGATCCCTCCTTCTATGCGAACAACTCCGTTGCTTATCTGAAGGACGAGGCCGATATCTACTGGCTGAGCTAATGGCGGCAGGCCCTCAGGCCTGACTGACGCATCAAGTATCCGAGATCACGGGATGGGGGTTCGCCCCCGTCCCGTGATTGTGGATTCAAAACCCTGTGTATCACGGCGCACTGTCAAATAACTTCTTTTCACAGTTATCACCTCTGGCGCGCATGTTTATCCATAGGGTGTATCTGAAAGCCCGCCCTGTGGTTCAGCCCGGTAAAGTGCCGCATTCTTCCCGGATCCGTTCTTGCGCAGAAGCGGCTTTTCAGATACACCCTATCCCCGCGGCTTGCGGTCCCGCCGCAGCCTGATCCTGACCCGCGCAGAAACAGATTGCCCCGTCATGGCAACGGGGGCGATTCTTCCCCCGCGCTGCCAAATCTACTGTCGTGCGGGCGACAGACTGGAGAGTACCTTATGTTCAAATACGTTCTCAAGCGAATCGGCTACATGTTCCTAGTCCTGTTTATCCTGTCGATCGTGATTTTCATGATCTACAACCTGACCCCGAGCAACCGCGCCTATACCGATGCGAAGGCTGACCAGGTCGCCATGAAGCAGCAGCTCGCCGGTATGTCCGCCGAGGCACAGGCCAAGTGGTTCGAGGAACGGTACGAAATGTATCAGATCAGCTACGGCACCGAAACCAACAACATGATCCTCCGCTATCTGCGCTGGGTCGGCCTGTATCCCTATGCGGATAACCCCTACACTGGCAAGGAAGGCAAGCTCAATGGCCTCCTGCAGGGCAACTTCGGCTATTCCTATCAGTATAAAAAAGATGTAGTCAACGTTGTCGCCGCTCCGATGAAGAATACGATCTTCATCAACATCTTCGCCACGATTCTGGCGCTGGCCATCACCATTCCGCTTGGTATCGCCTGCGCGGTGCGCAAAAACAGCAAATTCGACCGCTTTACGCAGGTCTTTACCATCATCGGCTACAGCTTGCCGAGCTTCATTATCTGTATTCTGTTTATCTGGGTCTTCTGCGCTCTGCTCGGCTGGTTCCCGGCCAGCGGCATGAAGACACCGGGCAGCAGCTACGAGGGCTTCAAGTGGTTCACCGACCGCATGTACTATCTGGCCCTCCCGCTCATCACCATGACGTTCTGCTCTCTGGGCAGCATGACGCGCTACGTCCGTGCCTCCATGATCGACGCTCTGTCCATGGACTGCATCCGTACCGCGCGCGCCAAGGGCGTCAAGGAAAAGACCGTTATCTATTCTCACGCATGGCGCAACGCCCTGATCCCCATCGTCACGATGATCGTCGGCTGGTTCACCAGCATCTTTGCGGGCTCCCTGATCTTTGAAGACATGTTCGGCCTCAACGGCATGGGCAAGCTCATGATCTCGTCCCTGCGTACCTCGGACTACGATGTTACGATCCTGATGCAGTTGTTCTATGTCGTCGTCGCGCTGCTCGGCAACCTTGTCATCGACATTGTCTATGGCCTGGTCGACCCGCGCGTCAGAGTCAACAAGTAAGGGGGTAAGAGCATGAGCAAGAAGAATTCCTCCGCGAAGCGCAGCTGGCTCGGCCGCCTCTTCTTTGGCGGCAGCAAGGGCCTGGCCGATGATATCGAGGCCAAGCGCGCAGCCAAAAACGACGTCGAAGAGATTGTCAGCCCGGTCAAGCAGATCGTTCGCGGCTTTATGGAGCGCAAGCTCGCCGTCGGCGCCCTCTGTGTTGTCATCGCCATGTTCCTGCTGGTCTTCATCGGCCCGCTGTTCATGACGACCTATACCGACACCTATACCGAAGTCACGCAGGCCAACCTGCCGCCCACGATGTCCATGCTCTCCGTCCCGAGCGAGCTGAAGAACGACATCAAGATGATCGACAGCTACGGCAGCTTCTCCGTCGGCCTTTCCAACGCGGGCAAGGTCTATGTCTGGGGCGCAACGGGCCTCGGCACGACGGGCATTGACATCGCCGATATCCCGGAAGAGGTTCAGAATGAGAAGATTGCCTGGGTCGCTGCCGGTATCGATCACATCGTTGCTGTCGGCGAGAACGGCAAGGTCTACGCCTGGGGCGCAAACAAGCTCGGCCAGTACGGCTACTTTGACCCGGCGGTGAACCCCAACATCGCTCCCGAGCCGGACGAGCTCCTCAACGGCACCATCGATGCCTCCAACATCAAGAAGATCACCTGCGGCTATCAGGCGACGGCCATTCTGATGAATGACGGCACCCTGTATATGTGGGGCAACAAGAACACCTATCAGAACTTCGACACCGTAGCCACGCTGGACGGCAAGCTCACGGATATCGACTTCACGCTGAACTATGTCGTCGCGGTGACGGACGGCAATTCCGTTTACACCGGCAAGCGCGGCCTGTATGATCAGATGCGCGACAACATGGGCTCCGCCACGGTTCCCCTGCGTGAGTTCCTGAACGGCCGCAAGATCACGAGCATCTATGCCACGAGCAAGACGGTCTGCGCCCTGCTCGATGACGGCACCGTCGGCTTCGTCGGTGACTTCGATACGAGCAGCAAGGCGATGCCCAAGCTGCATGAGGGCGAGGAGATCGTTAAGATTGTCTCCGGCACCTACCACTACACCGCGCTGACCAGCGAGGGCCGTGTGTTCTCCTGGGGCAGCAATACCCTCGGCCAGTGCAAGGTCCCCGACGACGCACAGGGCGCGTCCGACATCTTCGGCGGCGCGTTCCAGAGCTACGCAGTCGATTCCAACCACGAGCTCATGGGCAAGTGGGGCCTGAAGGGCTACCTCTTCGGCACGGATAACTACGGCGCGAACGTTGCACTGCGTATCATTCAGGGCGGCAAGATGACGATGACCATCGGCGCAATCGCCGTTATCATCTCCACGATCATCGGCATCATCATCGGCTGTATCTCCGGCTACTTCGGCGGCAAGGTCGATATGTTCCTGATGCGCTTCACCGAGATCTTCGGCGCCATCCCGTTCCTGCCGTTCGCAATGATCCTGTCCGCCCTCATGGCGCAGATGGACATCAGCGAGAATGAAAAGATCTTCATCCTCATGGTCATCCTTGGCCTGCTGAGCTGGACCGGTCTGGCCCGTCTCGTCCGCGGTCAGATCCTCCTCGCCCGCGAGCAGGAGTATGTCACGGCTGCCAAGGCCATGGGTCTGCGCGAGTCCCGCATCGCATTCCGTCATATCCTGCCGAACATTGTCTCGGTCATCTTCGTCACGCTGACGCTCGACTTTGCGACCTGCATGCTGACGGAGTCCACGCTGAGCTACCTCGGCTTCGGCGTCACCTACCCGCGTCCGACATGGGGCAATATGCTCAACGGCGCAAACAACTCCACCGTCATCAAGAACTTCTGGTGGCGCTGGCTGTTCCCGGCGATCTTCCTTGCGATCACCTGTATCTGCATCAACATCGTCGGCGATACGCTCCGTGACGTCATGGATCCGAAGTCTGACCGCGATAAATAAGGGAGGGAAGAGATATGGCATTACTTGAATTAAAAGATTTGCATACTTTCTTCCGCACGAAGAAGGGTATTGTCAAGGCGGTCAACGGCGTTTCCTATTCCGTTGAGGCCGGACGCACGCTCGGCGTCGTCGGCGAGTCCGGCTCCGGCAAAAGCGTCTCCGCCATGAGCATCCTGCAGCTTCTCGACGGCAACGGCTATATCGACAGCGGCGAGATCCTTTTCGAGGGCCGTGACCTTACGAAGCTCACCGAGAAGGAAATGTATTCCGTCCGCGGCAACGATATCTCCGTCATCTTCCAGGAGCCGATGACCAGCCTGAACCCGGTCTTCACCGTGTCCCGTCAGGTCAGCGAGCCGTTCATTATCCATCAGGGCATGACGAAGAAGCAGGCTGCCGCAAAGGTCATTGAAATGCTGGCCGATGTCAAGATTCCGAATCCGCACATCGTCGCCAAGCAGTATCCGCATCAGCTGTCCGGCGGTATGCGCCAGCGCGTCATGATCGCCATGGCACTGGCCTGCAAGCCGAAGCTGCTCATCGCGGACGAGCCCACCACGGCTCTGGACGTTACGATCCAGGCGCAGATCCTGAAGCTCATGAACGATCTGAAGGAAGAGCACGGCACCTCGATCATCTTCATCACCCATGACCTCGGTGTTATCCGCCAGATCGCGGACGACGTGGCCGTTATGTACTGCGGTCAGGTCGTGGAGATGGCGCCCGCCGGTACAATCTTCATGGGCGCTGAGTTCTCTCATCCCTACACCGAGGGCCTGATGAACTCCATTCCGCGCCTGAGCACCCCGACGCATACGCGTCTGGACGCCATCCCCGGCGCAGTGCCGCACCCCCTCAAGCTCCCGAAGGGCTGCAAGTTCGCCCCGCGCTGCAAATACGCCACGGAGCGCTGCCTCAATGAGGAGCCCGAGATGATTCACGTCAGCGAGACGCAGCAGGTTCGCTGCTTCTACCCGCGGAAGGAGGACCGGCATGGAAAGAAATAATGTTCTTCTCAAGATCACGGACCTGCGGCAGTATTTCCCAGTCGGCAAAAAGAAGGGCTTGTACGTCAAGGCGAACGACGGCATCAGCCTGAATATCTACGAAGGCGAAACGGTCGGCCTCGTCGGCGAGTCCGGCTGCGGCAAGTCCACGTTCGGACGCACGCTGCTGCAGCTCTACCGTCAGACCGACGGCAAGACGATGTACTATGGCGCGTCCCGTGATGAGCTGGCCCCCGAGTATATCGAAAAGACTATCCGCCATCTGCCCCACGGCCTGCATGAGCTGGCCGCGCTCGAAAAGAAGCGCGACGAGATGCAGAAGGTCTATGATGCTGCCGATGAGCAGAAGCGCCTGCACATGCACAACGATCTCACGGCTGCGAAGAAGGCTGCGAACGACGCCTATCTGAACATCGTGAATGTCATCGGCGGCTTTATCACCGCCAAGGACCTTGGCCCTGTCATGAAGATCTTCTCCGAGCGCCACGACCGCTGCTGTGACCTGCACAAGGCCATCGAGAAGCGTGCCCCCGTCAAGCTCGACTACGACGAGGAGGCCTTCAAGCTCTCGAAGCTCAAAGCGGGCGAGAGAGGCTATGACAGCCGCAAGGGCAAGCTTGACAAGCTGGCTGAGAAGGTCGCCGAGCATGACAAGCTCGTCGAGGCCGCCCGTGCCGAGATTGCAAAGGTCGACGCCCGCATCGACGCCATGCGCGCGAAGTACGCCGCCGATCCCGAGTTCCAGAAGCACGAGGCCCTGCTCGATAACGGCATCGACCTGGCCCGCCTGACCTATCCGGAGGTCCGTACCCTGCGCAGCCAGATGCAGTATATCTTCCAGGATCCGTATTCCTCCCTGAATCCCCGTATGACTGTCGCTAACATCATCGGCGAGGGCCTGCTGGCGCACAAGTACTGCAAGAAGGCCAACGAGCGTATGCATGAGGAGATCCTGCAGACCATGGAGGACTGCGGCCTGGCTCCCTACTTCCTGCACCGCTATCCGCATCAGTTCTCCGGCGGTCAGCGCCAGAGAATCGGCATTGCCCGCAGCCTTGCCGTGCATCCGAAGTTTGTCGTCTGCGACGAAGCCGTTTCGGCTCTGGACGTTTCCATCCAGTCGCAGATCATCAACCTGCTGCAGGACCTGAAGGAGCAGCAGCACCTGACCTACCTGTTCATCACGCACGATCTGTCGGTCGTTAAGTATATCTCCGACCGCATCGGCGTTATGTATCTGGGCAATCTCGTCGAGCTTGCCGACTCACAGGAGATCTTCGACCACCCGATGCATCCGTATACCGAGGCTCTGCTCGAATCCATCCCGACGACGGAGGAAAAGCGCGATCTGGCGGTGCTCGAGGGCGATATCCCCAGTCCGGTCAACCCGCCGAAGGGCTGCAAGTTCCACACGCGCTGCAAGTACTGCACCGAGATCTGCACCCACGTCGTCCCTGACTGGGAGGAGGTCACGCCGAACCACTTTGTAGCCTGCCACCACAAGCTGCACACCAATGAGTGAGCGCAAGGCGGGCAGTGGGGAGCGTCAGGATGCCGAGCAGCCTGAGGCCGCCGAGCAGAACGAGCCGCAGGGAAGAACACTGAAGTTTCCGGAGCTGCCGGAGCGCCGCAGTCTGATGGGCGGCGTGATGTTCCGCAAAAAGCTCGCCCGGGCCCGCGCCTTCCAGAAGGAGCGCAGCGGTGAGTCCGAGGAAGCGCCGGAGGAGGGCATCCCGCTGGAAAAGCACGATGTCTCCACGATGATCTTCAGCGCCCTGTTTACGATCGTTCCGATCTGCTTGGGTATTTTGCTGCTGATGGGCTTCCTGCTCCTACTGATCTTTCGCGCCCTCTGATCCAAAATCCAACAAACCGCTGCAAAATGTGCTCCATTTTGCAGCGGTTTTTTGCGCATTTGCGGCCGTTTGCAGGTTGACACACGGCTGGAATTACGCTTTAATAATGTATGAACGCACAGAAATGAGGAAACAGACTGCAGCCTGCAGAAAAAAAGATCCGGAAGGACATTTTTCAACAAGCTGAAATACCCTAGAAAGAGAGGGAAACCATGAAACAACTGACCCGTTTTTATGTCAGCCGGAAAAACCCGCTGACCTGGATCGCCGCGGCCCTGTCGCTGGCTTCCATCGTTCTGCAGATCCTCGCGCTCTGCCTCGGCGAGGGAGCCGTGATCAGCACCGTGAACATCTGGTTCCAGAAGGTCCTGCCGATGGCGGTGAGCCTCGGCTTTGCGCTCCAGCTCGTGCTGGAAGGGGAGACGCGGTTCTATCGCACGTCGAAGCCCATTTTCTGGGCCTGCGTCTACTTCGGACAGGCGGCGCTCGACCTGCACCTGCACGGCGGCTATGCCCTGTTCGGCTATATGCGCTATGTCGTGATGTGCTGGATCCTGTACCTGCTGCTCTACCTGATCTATCGCCTGACCATCACCGGCAAGATCCCGGTGTCCTATCCGCTGCTGTTCACGCTGCTGGTGCCGCTGGCAATTCTCATCTATGATCTGGCGATGGCCGGCTGCACGATCCCCGTGTGGTACCGCCTTGTCAAGATCTCCAACATCGCCATGGCCGGCAGCGCCGTCGTCGCCGTGCTCGCGATGCGGCCGTTCACGGACGGGGCTTACCACCCGACGTGGGGCGACCGCAAGGATGGCCGCCTTATCCGTACGCTCAGCCCGATGAACATCGTCGCGGGCTACATCATGCCCACACGCAACGATGCCTGCAACTCCATCCAGACAACGTTCGAAATTTCGAAGGTCGAGCGCTACATCCGCCAGAAGCGCGCGGAGGGCATGGAGTCCTTCGGCCTGACGCATGTGCTGCTTGCGGCCTATGTCCGCTGCATCGCAAAGTACCCCGGCGTGAACCGCTTCTTCTCTGGCCAGCGCGTCTATCAGCGCGATGACGATGTCCAGTTCACCATGACCATCAAGAAAGACATGCGCACGGACGGCGAGGAGACGACCATCAAGCTCCACCTCAAGCCGACGGACACGACGAAGGAGGTCTATGAGAAGCTGAACGCCCTCATCGACGAGGTCAAAAACACCCCCCTTGACAGCTCGTTCGACCATGTCGCGGCTCTGCTGGCCAGTATGCCGCGTCTCCTGCTGAAGTTTGTCGTCTGGTTCCTGAAGACGCTGGACTACTTCGGCCTGCTGCCGGCGTTTCTGACGGACCTCAGCCCCTTCCATGGCACGGTCATCTTCACGTCCATGGGCTCGCTTGGCATCCCGCCTATTGTCCACCACCTCTATAACTTCGGCAACCTTCCTGTCTTCGTCGCCTTTGGCCGTAAGTACCGCAAGGTCGAGCTCGACCTGCAGGGCAAGCCCGTGACGCGCCGCTATGTCGACTTCGTCATGAATACGGACGAGCGTATCGTGGATGGCTTCTATTACGCGACCGTCATGAAGTACTTTGAAAAGCTCCTGCGCGAGCCGGAGCAGCTCGATCTTCCGCCTGAGGAAGTCCTGCGCGATATTCCCTGAACCCAAATATCCAAAGCTCCTGCGTGTGCACTGCATGCGCAGGAGCTTTTTGCGTCTCCGTGTCACGGACAGCTGTCTGCCTGTGGCTGAAATGAGAGACGAAATGTAATACTGATTCCTGATTAAAACATTTAATCAGGAATCCCGTGTGCTACGCACACTCGCATCGTGCTGACGCACGCTGCGCCGTCTCATGCAGAATCTGACGCGCCCTCGGCGCTATAAAAAGCTTTTAAAGCTTTTTATCAGATTCTAGTATAAAGCGAATATACGCGAAAGTGTAAGAATATTTGTGAAAGAAAATAGAGCGATCAGCACACCAGAAGGGAACGAATTGTGATTAGCTGGCAAATAAGGACATTTAATATGGATATTCCACGACAGAAAAACAGAAAGTCAGGCAAATTTTTCCTTGCATTTCCATACAGCATGTGGCATAATTAAAGTCGCAGTTTACAACGCGTTAGCGGAGCAAAGCGCTAACGAGCCAAAAAGGAAAGGATGGGATATGCAATGCGCAAAAAACTGACTGCGCTGCTGCTGGCCTGCCTGCTGCTGGTTTGCCTGGTCCTGCCGGTGTCCGCTGCGGACGCCCCGGCGCTCTATGGCACGGCCAATGCAGCGGACGGCACGGTCACAGTCACACTCAGTCTTCGCGGCGGCAGCGCCGTGCGCAGCGGAGCCTTCACGCTCAGCTACGACAGCTCGCTGACGCTCAGCAAGACCGAAAAGGGTCTGCCGCTTGCAGTGGCAAACACAAAGGAGAAGGGAAAGGTCGTCTGCAATTGGGTCGGCGGCGCAGCCGAGGCCGATCAGGCCGTGCTGACGCTGACGTTCACGAACGCAGCGACGAAGAGCTATACCTTCAAGGTGTCCGGCGCCAAGGTGACGGACAAGAACTATGAGACGACGAAGATCGCTGACTTCCCGATCAGGATCTATGTGGCCTGCAACGGTAAGAACTGCCCGTCCAAGAGCTACAAGGATGTCGATCAGACGCAGTGGTATCACAATGCTGTGGACTATGTCCTCGGCAATGACCTGATGAAGGGCACGGGCAAGACGACGTTCTCCCCGGATGCCACTCTGACGCGCGGCATGGTCGTCACGGTCCTCGGCCGCATGGCCGGTGTGAAGACGGCCGATTATGCCGGAACGAGCTTCTCCGATGTCAAGGCCGGCAGCTGGTATGCACCCTATGTGCAGTGGGCCAGCAAGCAGGGCCTCGTCAAGGGCTATGAAGACGGCACGTTCAAGCCGGAGCAGAATGTGACCCGCGAGGAGATGGTCACCATGCTGTTCCGCTGCTGGAAGAGCGAGGGCAACACCTGGAAGACGGATGTCACCGCGCTCAATGCATACAAGGATTCCGCAAAGGTCTCGAGCTGGGCGCTTCCCGCCATGCGCTGGGCTGCTGCTAACGGCGTCGTCAACGGCGTCGGCGACAGCATGCTGGAGCCGCAGGGCCAGGCAACGCGCGCACAGTTTGCGAAGATCATCATGGTCTACCTTGAGAATCTCGCATGAAAGGAGCGCAGGATAGAAGAATGAAGCACTGGAATCTGAAACGGGTCCTTTCGCTGCTGCTGGTCGTGTGCATGGTCACCGGCCTGCTGTCCGGCGTCTCCGCCATGGCGGAGGATCAGACCGCGAATTATCATGAGATCTCCACCGACGGCCTGAAGCTTGCAACGGAAGACAATGCCGCTGCGGACGAGACCGAAACGGAAGAGGCTCCCTATGCCGACACCGATGTCGTGCGTGTGTTCGTCGTGCTGGAGGACAAGCCCGTCCTGCAGCAGGGCTACGCTACCCGCGGCATCGCCGGCAATGCTGCCGCCATGGCAGCCTCCAAGGCGCTCGAGGCCAAGCAGGCGGCGCTGGCCGCAGAGATCTCTGCGAACGTGCTGTCCGGCGAGACGCTGAACGTTCACTGGAACCTGACGCTGGCCGCCAACGCCATGTCCGTCGACCTGCCCTATGGCAAGATGGACGAGGTCGAAGCGCTGAAGGGCGTTAAGAGCGTCATGCTCGTTCCGCAGTACAGCATCGATCCGCGCGAGCAGGCCGATCTCAACACCATTTCCTCCGGCAATATGATCGGCAGCTACAACGCCTGGCTCGAGGGCTATACCGGTGCGGGCAGCCGCATCGCCATTGTCGATACCGGCCTGGATTCAGACCATCCGTCGTTCAACAGCGCTGCGTTCGATTACAGCCTGCTGGTTACCTCGACGAAGAACGGCAAGCAGATCGCGGATTACAATCTGCTGACCGCCGCGAAGATCAACGAGGTCCTGCCGCAGCTGCATGCCGCAGAGCGCTATGAGGGCCTGACCGGCAATGCTCTGTATGTCAGCAGCAAGATCGCCTTCGGCTTCAACTATATTGATGCCACTCTCGACATCACGCATGACAACGATCAGCAGGGCGACCACGGCACGCACGTTGCCGGTATCGCCACGGCCAACCGCTATGTGGAAAATGCGGACGGCACCTACACCTACGCTGACAACGGCGTCGTCGGCGTTGCGCCCGATGCGCAGGTCGTCGTTATGAAGGTGTTCGGCAAGAACGGCGGCGCCTATGCCGATGACTACATCGCCGCCATCGAGGATGCCATCGTTCTGGACTGCGACAGCGTCAACCTGTCCCTTGGCTCCGGCAGCGCAGGCCGCAGCTACGGCTCGAAGAGTGATCAGCAGATCCTCGACAGCTTCCGGAATACGGATACCGTCGTAACGGTCTCTGCCGGCAACAACGGCGCATGGGGCGAGAACGTTCTGACCGGAACCGGCATGACCTATACGACGGATGTGCGCATGCACACCGGCGGCAGCCCCGGCTCCTATACGAACTCCTTCACGATCGCCTCCGTGACGAACACGAGCATGAGCGGCGTGATGGGCAAGTTCAACGGCGTTGCCGCGATCCCCGGCGACACCGGTGAGACCTACGGCGCAAAGAATTTCTCCACGCTCGATACGAGCGAGGACCAGAGCGGCACGACGTATGATTATGTCTTCCTCGGCGATCCCGTCAAGGGCGAGGGCATCTACGGCCTGCCTGAGAACTATGCAGGTGTCGACGTGAAGGGCAAGGTCGTCCTGATCTCCCGCGGCAATTCTTCATTTGCGGACAAGGCCAACGCGGCCATTCAGGCAGGCGCCGCGGCGACCGTCATCTACAACAACGCGCCCGGCTCCATCAACATGAACCTGACGGACTATAACTTCCCGAATCCTGCCGTTATGATCGAGCAGGCCAAGGCCAAGGAGATCCTCGCGGCTTCGACGCAGGATGAGACGACCGGCCTCTGGGGCGGCAAGATGACCGTCTCCGCCAAGGCCGAGACGCTGCACGGCGTGGCCGACGGCTACAAGCCCAGCTCGTTCTCCTCCTGGGGCACGACGGAGAACCTCGACCTGAAGCCCGAGCTTATGACGCCCGGCGGAAACATCTACTCCACGCTGAACCACAGCAGCTACGGCATGATGAGCGGCACGTCCATGGCGGCTCCGTCCGCAGCGGGCGGCGCAGCGATCATGGCGCAGTACATCAAGGAACACAAGCTCAGCAAGCAGGAGGGCCTCACGGTCCGCGCGCTGGCCATGGCGCTCATGATGAGCACGTCCGAGCCGCTGACCGACCCGGACACCGGCGTGACCTATTCCCCGCGCCAGCAGGGCTCCGGCCTGATGCAGCTGCAGGAGGCCGTGACATCTCCGGCCTATCTGCTCGTCGGTGAGAAGGAAGGCAACGACGGTAAGGTCAAGCTGACCTTCGGCGACGATGCGGAGCGCACCGGCGTCTACACCGGCAGCTTCTCCGTCCAGAACCTGTCCGATTCTCCGCTGCACTATGCACTCAGCGGCAAGGTCACGACCATGGCCGTCGAGGAGATCGAGGGCGAGGATTACATGAGCGACAGCGCCTATGCGCTGGATGCGAACGTGACGTTCTCCGCCGACGGCAAGAGCGTCTATGTCTATGACCTTAACGGCGACGACAAGGTCGACGAGCAGGATGCGCTCGTCCTGCTGCAGGCCGCAAACGGTACGCATGACGCGCTCGACGCCGAGACCGTGCAGAAGTACGACCTCGATGCCGACGGCACCATCACCACGGCCGATGCGCAGCTCTATCTTGCGGCGGTCAAGGGCGATAAGAGCGTCGTGGACGTCTACGCTGTGACCTACGAGGTCCCCGCAAACGGCAGCATGAACGTCAGCTTCACCGTCCGCCTGACCGACGGCGACAAGGCGTGGCTGAACGGGCATTATCCGAACGGCTCCTATATCGAGGGCTTCCTCTATGCCGATTCCTGCGACGGCGACGGCCGCCAGCTCTCCGTCCCGATGCTGGGCTTCTACGGCAGCTGGGCCGAGCCGAGCATGTATGACAAGTCCGTATATCTCGAGGATATGTGCACCGAGGGCGCAACGGGCTACGTTGCCCAGCGCACGAACTTCCTCGTGCAGCGCATGGCAGGCTCCACGTCCGGCTACTACTTCGGCGGCAACCTCTATGCCGAGGATGACGAGGCCATCGCGGACCGCGCGTCCTTCGCCAATGAGAGCGGCAATACGATCTATGCGGCCGTTCCGACCATGATCCGCAATGCGTCCGATCTGAAGGTCACGATCCGCAATGCCGAGACCGGCGAGGTCTATACGACCGTTGACTACGGCACGGCGACCGGCGCATATTACTCCGCCTCCTCCGCCGCGTGGTCCGCGACCGGCACGCAGGTCAACCTGAGCTGGCGCGGCACCGCGGCGGACAACAAGACGCTCCTGCCCGAGGGAACGCCCATCGAGGTCGTCGCCCGCGCCGTCCCGGAATACTACTGGGATCGCGAGACGGAGACGGTCATCGGCGGCGAAGAGAACCTGCCGGAGAGCGCCTTCTGGACGACCCGCTTCGTGCTGGACAACACCGCCCCGCAGGCCAACGACATCGTGCTGCACAGCAGCGCTGCCACCGGCAAGCGCTCCCTGAGCGTCACGGTGCAGGATAACCGCTATGTCGCGGCCGTCCTCCTGCTCAGCCGCAACGGCAAGCAGATCCTCGCGCGTCAGGCCGTCAACCAGACGGAGCCCGGCACAGAGACGACGCTGGAATTCCCGCTCGACGGCATCTACACCAACGACCTGCTCGTCGCGGTCTATGACTACGCCTGCAATGTCACCGCCTATCAGACGAGCTTCGGCGGCAATGTTGAGCAGCCTGCTGCCAACGCCACGCTCCGTGCGGCCGTTCCCGGCACGGATGACACGACCCTCTTCCTCGAGCTGAACACCGAGGACAAGAGCAGCATCAAGGCCCTGAACGAAAACAATCCCCTGCCCGCATCTGTCCTTTCCGTCACGAGAGGCCCGGAGGGAAAGCTCCTGCTGGCCAGCAACGAGCTGGATGATGCAAAGAACCTTGTTTCCACGCTCTACAGCGTCGATGAGACGGACTACACCGCTACGAAGATCGGTTCGCAGAGCAAAGCGGCCTACACCTCCATGACCTATCTGCCGCACCTGAACGGCGGCACCCTGCTGGCCGGTTACGGCTACAACCTCCTGCGTGTCGACACCGCGACAGGCACGATGACGAGCCTCGGCAGCTTTGCCTCCGTGATCGGCAGAGGTGTCTACATCGTCGGCATGACCTATGTCGGCCCGGAGGAAACCGACGAGTACGGTACCTGCGATGATTTCGCCATGCTGTGCAGCGACGGCAGCGTCTATCTCTTCTCCATGGCTTACTACACGAATGCCTACGGCCGCAAGACCTATGGCCTGTACTCCAGATCGCTGCTCGGCAACGTGCCGGACGTGATGGCGAACTATGCAGCCGGTTCTGCGCTGTACTATGCGGATAACCGCCTGTACATCAGTGTGCTGACCACGTCGGCCTCCAAGCTCAGCTATGTGGACCTGACGGCCGACATCTTCTGGCCCATTTCGATCGGGCAGATCAGCGCGGCGCCCGTCGCCCTGTACTCCGCAATGCAGAATGCGGCTGCGGACGACGCAGCGGCGCTTGCCCCGTGGGCGGAGCGCCAGACCGGTATGCAGGCTCTGGAGCCCGCCGCAGCGGAGACGCTGACGGCCCAGCCGCTCCCGGCTCTGCAGTGAGCGCGGCACGGAAAGGAGACTTCCTGTTATGATGAAAAAACTCTTTGCGCTGCTTCTTGCAGCCGTAATGCTGCTGGGCGCCGGTGCGACGGCCCTGGCCGCCGAGCCTGAGGGCGCGGGCTATGTCATCAGTATAGCGAACAGCAGCACAACGAACAGCCTGACGGTCGACCTGCTTACCTGGGAAGGTATGAAGAACGGCCGGCTGGAGCTGACGTACCCCGAGGAACTGACGCTCGTTTCCGCCCGCAGCACGCTGGATGCCGAGAACGGCATCACCGACCTCGACGCCTCGAAGCCCGGCACGGTGCACTTCGCCTGGGCGGCCTACACCGCGCAGAAGGATGGAACGCCGGTCCTGCGCCTCACGTTCCGCGGCCAGCACGGCAAGACCTATTCTTGGAACGTGATCGATACGGAGACCGGCTGGCAGAGTAAGTCCATGCTGCCCTTCGACTATCGCTTTAACGATGTCCTGGACGAGAACGCCTGGTATTACGATGCCGTTTACGCCGCCTGGGACGCAGGCCTGATGAACGGCGTCGGCAGAGACTATTTCGCGCCGAACGCCACGCTGGACCGTGCGACGCTTGCGACCGTTCTCTATCGTGAGGCGGGCGAGCCTGCCGCGAAGGGCACGGCGTCCTTCACGGACATTGCCGAGGGCCAGTGGTACACCGACGCCGTCAACTGGGCGGCCGAGCAGGGCGTGGTCAACGGCTATCCCGACGGCACGTTCCGTCCGGAGGCCCCGATCACCCGTCAGGAAATGGCCACGATGCTCTATCGCTACTGGAAGCTGCAGGGCGGCAAATACGCCCCGAAGGCGGACGTCCTTGCGAACTATCAGGATCGCGGCGAGGTCGCCGATTGGGCGCTGGAGGCCATGAGCTGGACGGTGCAGTCCGGCATCATCGTCGGCATGACGCCCACGACGCTGAACCCGGCCGGTGGCGCAACGCGCGCGCAGGTCGCTCTGGTGCTCGTCAACTACCTGAAGATGAACTGATCCCGAGACCGCAGGCTCCCGCCGTCTTCCGGCGGCGGGAGCGGCCCCGAACGATTCTGAAAGGAAGGAAATCTGCATGAAAAAGCGGATGTTATCCCTGCTTCTGGCAGTCGCGCTCGTGCTTGGGCTTTGCCCGGGCGTCTTTGCGGCGGGAAGCAGCTATGCCGATGTGCTCGACACCCATTGGGCGCATCCCTATATCGAAGACGTCACGGAAAAGGGCATCATGAACGGCGTGGACGATAAGAACTTCGCGCCGGAGGATGCCATGACGCGCGCCATGTTCGTCACGGTCCTTGCCCGCCTGAGCGGCGACACGCTCACGGAGCAGACCAGCTTCTCCGATGTCCCGGCCGGTCAGTGGTATTCCGCTGCCGTGAGCTGGGCGGCGGAAAACGGCATCGTGCTTGGCTATCCGGACGGCACGTTTGCCCCCGACAAGGCCGTTTCCCGTGAGGACGCCATGACCCTGCTGGTCCGCTTTGCGGGCTGGAAGGCGCTCACGCTCCCCGAGGGCGGCGAGCTGACCTATGCGGATGCCGCGAGCATCCAGGACTATGCGAAGGAGGCCGTCGCCGTGGCGACTGCGGCCGGAATTCTGGCCGGTTACCCGGACGGTACGTTCCTGCCGCAGAAGTCCATCACGCGCGCCGAGGCCGCAAAGATCCTCAGCACACTCATGAAGGTCACGGATTATACGCCGGTCGAGCCGACGGAGCCCTCTGAGGAGCCGACGGAGGAACCCACCGAAGAACCGACCGAGGAGCCGACGGAAGAGCCCACGCAGGAGCCCACCGAGCCGTCCGAGCCGACGGAGCCGGGCAAGACCGTGACCGTCACGTTCCGCGGCGAGAACGGCTATGCCAAGTACCACGGCCAGAAGGTCACGAGCATTGAGGTCAACACGAACGAGCCCTATGTGGAGTTCGGCCTCTACGGCGTGGCGGAAAACGGCTTTGAGCTCGACACCGCCTCCGCCTCCGCGGGCACGCTCGTCCGCGCGGAGAACGTGTTCATCCTCTCGGACTTTGATGAGGATGTTACGGTCGACTTCACGACCCGCTACCGCACGATGCAGGTCAATTTCGTCATCAGCCCGAACGCCAACGCCATGTACGTCGACACACCCGTGAGCGTGACGTGGGGCCAGCCCGTCCCCGTGCCGGAGACCCGCCGCGTCGGCTCCCATGTGTCGAACTGGTACACGGACGCCGCCTACACGCAGGTCTATGACTTCTCCACGCCCGTCACAACGAATCTGACGCTCTACGGCAAGTGGGAGACCAATGTCTATACCGTGACCTATATCGTCGACGGCGAGGTCTACTATTCTACGCAGGTCGATCATGGCGAGTATGTCACGAACCCGAAGAACCCGACGAAGAACAACTACGTCTTCGACGGCTGGTATACGGACGAGGCCTGCACGCAGCTCTTCGACCGTAATCAGAGCATCAAGGCTGATGTGACGGTCTATGCCGCATGGGCGGAAGCCAAGCTGAACTATGTCTATCTCGACGGCAAAAACGGCGACGACAGCAAGTCCGGTATGACAGCCTACGACGGCGTCAAGACGTTCGCCCGCGCCAAGGAGCTGCTGGCGGATTCGGCCTACAAGGTAATTTATATCACGAGCATGGTCACCGTCGGTGATACGCAGGTCTGGGATCTGAGCGAGTATCCGGATGCGGTGGTCACGCGTGCCGAGGGCTACAAGAGCAGCTACATGTTCTGGGTGAACGCCACCGGTAACCTGACGCTCCAGAATATCTGCATTGACGGCGGCGCGCAGCGCTGGGCTGCCGAGGACGGCACGCCGTTCTCCAGCTATATCGTCGGCAACTGCACGTCCGGCAAGCTGACGCTGAATGCGGGCACCGAGATCTGCAATACCGTTACGACCAGCAGCAATATTCTCTTTCTGCATAACGCCGACTTCACCATGAACGACGGCGCGAGCATCCATGACAACACCTGCAAGACGGCGACGATCGGCCTTTCGACCACGAAAGGCGGCAGCAGCATCGTCCTGAACGGCGGCGAAATTCACCACAATACCGTGACCTATGCCGCGAAGGCAAACGTCAGCGTCTTGAGCGTCCCGGCCGGTGCCATCAGCTTGTCCGGAAGCTCCACGAAGGGCTTTACGACGTTCACGATGAACGGCGGTAAGATCTACGCCAACAATGCCGCTGCCGAGGGCAGCCTGAAGGGCGTGGGCGCGATCTATGTCGGTCAGTATGTCAATGCCGAATTCAAGGGTGGCGAGATCACCGGCAATGCCGGCGCTACCGCAGGAGCCATCCTGCTGCAGAGCGGCTCGGCAACGAAGCCCAGCAGCTGCACGCTGGAAAACGGCAGGATTTTCGGCAATACCGCCACGGCGGGCGCAGAGTACCAGATCTACGCCCACGGCAGCATGATCCTTGCGAACCAGAGCGTGGTGGAAAGCGAAATTCTGCTGATGAACAGCACGGCCCGTCTGCCGGTTCTCGTGACCTCCGCTCTGAAGCAGCCGCTGCGGCTGAAGCTCGAAGCGCAGGTTTACATGAACAAGATCGTTGGCGGCAGCGGCTATACGCTGACCGAGGCCGATCTGGCGAACATTGAGCTGACAGAGCCGCTGGATTCCCATTACAAGCTGTCGGTCGACACGGAAACGAACACGGTTTTCCTGAATGCTTCCCGTGTGGTCGGCACGATCGTTTATCTCGCGGCCACCGGCAGCGATGCGAACGACGGCAAGACGGCCGAGACCGCCGTTCTGACGTTCGCGCGCGCGAAGGAGCTGCTTATCGAGCGGCAGTCCGCCACGGGGGACAACATCATCAGTATCCCGTCGGCTTCGGCGGGCTCTTCCCCCAAGTGCCTTGTGGTACGCAGCGACGAGACGTGGTCCCTGAAGGGCATTCCGAATGCCTATGTCATGCTGGAGAACGACACGAATACCTCTGGCAATCTTGTCGAGGTCCTGAACTGCACACTGACGCTTGAGGACATCACGTTCGACGGCAACCGCTATTATCAGCTCAAGGGCAAGTACGCTACGGCGATCCGCGGTGACTGGAGCGACGGCCAGAAGGCGCAGATCGTCGTTAAGTCCGGCACGGTGTTCCGCGATTTCGGCGATGATGCCATCTATGCCTATGGCTCGATCGTTACCATCGAGGACGGCGCAGTCTTTGAGAACATCAGGCAGGGCTCAGCCGTCTTTGCAACAGGATCGGTGCAGAAAACGGACGACAAGTCTTCCGAGGTCATCGTCAACGGCGGAACGTTCCGCAACAACCTCTATTCCTGCCTCAGCATTCTCGGCCAGAGCAAGCTTACTGTGAATGGCGGCCTGTTTGAGAACAACGTCGTCAGTAATACCAAGGGCGGCGCCGCCATTCTCGGCGATTCGGCCGGTGCGGAGATTACAGTGAACGGCGGTATCTACCGCAACAATGCGCTGACGGCGGAGACCGGCACAATGAGCATTGGCACCGTTCTGCTGGCCACGAACGGCTGCAAGGTCACTGTCACGGGCGGCGAATTCTACGGCAATACCTGCGCCTCGGCTGAAAACGGCAACGGCTTTGCCTGCAGCGGCACGAACGCGGCGGACATCACGCTGAAGCTGAAGGCCGGAACGAACATGACCAATGCTCCGTTCTTCTGGAATACGCCGAGCAAGACGTCCTGCCTGAATGTCGCCTCGGCTCTGCCCGGCACGCTGAAGATCGCCTTCCGCAGTGCGCCTGCGGCCGGTACGGTCGTGGCTGCCGGTGCGGACTACACGCTCACGGAGAACGACCTGAACAACCTGACCAGCCTGACTGAGGGCGTGCGCTTCGCGCTCGTCAACGGCCAGATCGTCACGGCAGAATAAGCAATATCCCCAACGGCCCCGCTGCACCCGCAGCGGGGCCTGCGTTTTATGGGGTTGTGGGGGAATTGCAGGGGAGGGGAAGGCGCGAGTGGAAAATGGATAATTGGAAATGGAAAGCGGAAAGTGCAAGGCTCACAGGTTTGTCATTGCGAGGAGGCCGAAGGCCGACGTGGCGCCCTG
>ERZ773188.2082-NODE-2082-length-20317-cov-6.816306_pt1 | contig 20317 bp, 17 predicted proteins | sample MGYA00581011_ERZ773188 | MGnify/ENA primary metagenome ERZ773188 (study PRJEB29015, sample SAMEA2737798) | human gut metagenome | biome: human gut; feature: human-associated habitat; material: faeces | place: China | collected 2012 ...
GCTGGAAAACGGTGCCGCGGTCGCCTTGATCGCGCATCAGGGGGATACGCAGGATTATCAGAACTTAATTCCTCTGATGGAGCATGCCCAAAAACTCACTGCGCTTACTGGACATCCGGTACATTATATCGATGATGTGTGTGGTCCGGCTGCCATTGAAGCAGTGAAAAAACTACCTGCCGGCGAAGCGATTATTCTGGGGAATCTGCGTTACTTGGGCGAAGAACTTTCTACATTTTCAAATTTTGTTAAGCTGTCCCCGGAGGAAATGCAGTCGGTTTGGCATGTCCGCAAACTGGCTCCGCTGTTTGATCTGTATGTCAATGATGCCTTTTCGGCGGCTCATCGCGGAGCACCGTCTATGGTTGCCTTTCCGCATGTGTTGCCCTCGGCAGCGGGCTTTCAGTTTTTTGATGAATATGCCGCATTGTCTCAGGTCAAGGACAATGCAGAGCATCCCAGCATGTTTGTGCTGGGCGGTGCAAAGATTTCCGATGCCTTTGGTATGATGGAAACTGTTCTCAGGAATGGAACGGCTGACAAGATTTTGACTACTGGTGTCACCGGTATCATCATGCATCTTGCCAATGGCGTGAAGTTCGGTGAACCGCAGATGAAGTTTCTGAGGGACCGCGATATGCTGAGCTTTGTAGAACCGGCAAAGAAATACTTGGCTGAGTTTTTTGATCGTTTTGTGCTGCCATGTGATTTGGCATATGAAAAAAATGGACAGCGCATCGAATGCGGTGTGGATGCATTACCGCAGGATGCACAGTTTATTGACATTGGTATGAAAACCGTTGCTGATTATCATGTATTGCTTGCTGGTGCAAAGACGATTTTTGCGAATGGTCCGGCAGGTATGTATGAAAAGGAAGGGTTTGAAGTTGGCACGCGCGGCATATGGCAGGCAATCGCAAACAGCCATGCTTATTCTGTCATCGGTGGTGGAGATACAGTTTCAAGTGCGACTAAGTTCATTGACATGACCCAAATCAGCTATGTCTGCACAGCAGGCGGCGCGATGGTTCGTTTTATGAGCGGTAAGAAACTGCCTCTTATTGAAGCAATGGAGCAGGCATACGAACGTCAAAAACTATGAAAGCTCTGAAGTGCTATACTAACGTTGTAACAGTAGTGGCTAATAAGATATAATAAATCCAATAGAGAAAAGAGGTAATTATCATGCCACAAAGTTACACACCCGAATTTAAGAAAAAAATAGTACGTCTTCATGAAGAGGAAGGTCGTACCTACAAAAGCATCACCGCTGAGTATGGGGTATCGAAAGCCAGCATTTCTAAGTGGTGTAGCGAGTTTAGTAAAGAATGCCAGTCAAGCCCGGAAGCCAAAGAAGATTATGACAACATGAAGGAGATGCTCAGACTCAAAAGAGAAAACGAAGAACTTCGTAAGGAGAATCTTTTCTTAAAAAAAGCGGCGGCATTCTTTGCAAAGGAAATCGATTAGAGGCTTATCGATTCATCGAACAATATCATAATGAATTTGGCATTCGCTGGCTGCTTGGACGGCTGGGTATATGCCCAAATGCTTATTACAACTACCGGAAACACCGGAAGGCGGATTATTATACCCTTAAAGCCGAAGTCCAAGCACAGATTCAGGAAATATATCATTCGCACAATGGAGTTGACGGCTATCGGAGTATGAAAGTCTATCTGAAGCGTAAAGGTTATTCTTACAGTAATACCACCGTTCATAAATATATGAACACAGAGCTTGGTCTCCGCTCGGTTGTCCGTCAAAAAAAACCAGGATATGAGCATGGAAACCCGCATAAAGTATTCGATAATAAGCTGAAGCAAAATTTCACAGCAGATGAAATCAATCGAAAATGGTGCACGGATTTCACCTATCTGTTCCTTGCAAATCATGAAGTACGCTATAACTGCACTATTATAGATTTGCATGACCGGAGTGTGATTGCCAGCATAACAGATCGTAACATTACCAGTGATCTTGCGATCCGGACGCTCCGAAAAGCGCTGGAATCGCAGCCAACAATCAAAGATGGTCTTATCTTACATTCTGACCAGGGCTCACAGTATACGTCCAAAGCATTTACCGAATTCTGCAAATCGGTAAATGTGACACAGAGCATGAGCAAAGCAGGATATCCGTACGACAATGCACCGATGGAGCGTTATTTCAATACCTTGAAGAATGAATGCACAAATTTGTATGAGTTTACAACAGAGGAAACACTCTATCAAAAGGTAGAAGAATTTGCATACGTTGATTATAATCATGTTCGTCCACACAGTTATAATGGTTATCGAACCCCATATGAAGCAAGGACGGCAGCATAAATTGATAAGCACTATTTTTTTAGCCACAAGTGTTACAAAAAAGCTTGACCACAACAATGGAACGGGCAAAGCTGGAAAGCGAGCTGAAAGACATTCAGCGGCTGGTAGACCGTATCCCGCCGGAGGTGCTGGCAGAACTGAAACGGCAACAGCGGCACACAAGGGAACGGTGATTGATGGCAGAAAACATTTCACGCCGCAGCATGGCGGCACTGCACTTTGAAAATTAAATACGGAGGTACTATGGAGCATATCAGATACAAGAAAGAAACCGAAGTCGTGACTTTTCAGGGAAAGGAAATCACGCTGGAAAATCTCTCCCCGGTGTTCACGCCGGAGCAGGAAGCGGCAAAACGCCGGGAGCTGGAACAGCAGCTTTATGAGGTGTTCCGCAAGTATGCCGACAAACGGCAGAGTGAGGAAGCCGGGGCATAAGGTTTTCCGAAGCCATCGTTGATTTGCGGGGCTGCTGGCGGTATAATAAAGCTGTCAGCAGCTCCGTTTCTTTTTTAAGAAAAGGAGCGACAATATGAATAATCGAATAGACGCAATCTATGCAAGACAATCGGTGGACAAAAAGGACAGCATTTCCATTGAAAGCCAGATTGAATTTTGCAAATACGAGTTGAAAGGCGGTAACTGCAAGGAATACACAGACAAAGGGTACAGCGGCAAGAACACAGACCGTCCGAAGTTTCAAGAACTGGTGCGGGACATCAAGCGGGGCTTGATTGCAAAGGTCGTGGTTTACAAGCTCGACCGTATCAGCCGTTCCATTCTGGACTTTGCCAACATGATGGAGCTGTTCCAGCAGTACAATGTGGAGTTTGTGTCCTCTACGGAAAAGTTTGATACCTCCACCCCGATGGGGCGGGCGATGTTAAATATCTGTATCGTGTTCGCCCAGCTTGAAAGGGAAACGATACAGAAGCGGGTGACGGACGCTTATTATTCCCGCAGCCAGCGAGGGTTTAAGATGGGTGGAAAAGCCCCTTATGGCTTCCATACAGAGCCAATCAAGATGGACAGTATCAACACAAAGAAGCTGGTGGTAAACCCAGACGAAGCGGCAAATATCCGGCTGATGTTCGAGATGTACGCCCAGCCCACAACCTCCTACGGGGACATTACCCGGTACTTTGCCGAACAGGGAATTTTATTCAACGGCAAGGAACTAATACGCCCCACGCTGGCGCAGATGTTACGCAATCCTGTCTATGTGCAGGCAGACCTTGATGTGTACGAATTTTTCAAAAGTCAAGGGACAATCATTGTCAATGACGCTGCCGATTTTACCGGCATGAATGGCTGCTATCTGTATCAAGGGCGGGATGTGAAGCCCAGCAAAAAGAACGACTTGAAAGACCAAATGCTGGTGCTGGCTCCCCATGAGGGCATTGTCCCCTCCGACATCTGGCTGACCTGCCGCAAGAAGCTGATGAACAACATGAAAATCCAGTCTGCCCGGAAAGCCACCCATACATGGCTGGCGGGAAAAATCAAGTGCGGAAACTGCGGGTATGCCCTTATGAGCATTAACAATCCTGTGGGAAAGCAATATCTCCGCTGCACAAAGCGGCTGGACAATAAAAGCTGTGCCGGGTGCGGGAAAATCATCACTTCGGAGCTGGAAGCGGTTGTTTATCAGCAGATGGTGAAGAAGCTGGCAAGCTACAAAACGCTGACGGGCAGAAAAAAAGCGGCAAAGGCAAACCCGAAAATCGCCGCCCTGCAAGTGGAGCTTGCCCATGTGGACAGCGAGATTGAAAAGCTGGTGGACAGTCTGACGGGCGCAAACAATGTCCTGCTCTCCTATGTGAATGTGAAGATAGCGGAACTGGACGGACGCAAGCAGGAACTTCTGGCGAGGATAGCGGAGTTGACGGTGGAAGCCATTAGCCCGGAACAGGTCAGCCAGATTTCCGGCTACCTCGACACTTGGGAGAATGTATCCTTTGACGACAAACGGCGGGTGGTGGACTTGATGATTACCACCATAGCCGCCACAAGCGACAGCTTGAATATCACATGGAAAATCTGACGGGCGGAACCCCTCCCGTCAGATACCTACCCTGTGTAGTCCCTTGTAAACTGTACTTTGAAAAATAATAAAAAATAAACAAACCCGAAAGCACCGTTAAAAAACACGGGTAAATTCGGATTTGCTTTGAATGGCTGGGGTGGCGAGATTCGAACTCACGAATGCAGCAGTCAAAGTGCTGTGTCTTACCGCTTGACGACACCCCAATATTCATACTATATAAAAAACTCCGCCGCTGTACGGCAGCAACGGATTAAAGAAAAGTAAACACGCATATGCGTGTTTACTTATGGGGTGGAAGATGGGATTCGAACCCACGGTCTCCAGTGCCACAAACTGGCGCTTTAACCAACTAAGCTACATCCACCGTAACGCAAAAACTATTATACCATAGAAATTCGTTTTGTCAACAAAAATTTTTATTTAAAGCGAAAAATCTTCGGGTTTGTAGCCGTCTGCAATTTTTACACGATCAGGAATACGCTTAATAGGATCGTATTTATAACTGCGGCAGCAGTCGCGCGGATCTGTAACGCCGTGCTTTTTGCAGAGTATCTCGTTTTCAAAAAGTGAATTTTTCCCGTGAATGCAGTATTTGCAGGAGTGCGGTAGCTCCTTGTTAAAAAGCCTTGCCATATATCATCACCGTAAACATTATACGATATCATCAAGAATTTTTCCAGTACTTTTTTTATTAAATACCGATATTATAAGAATTATAACCATAACAAGCATTGATAAGCCCAAAGCGCCGCCGCCGTAAAATGGCTTATACCTTACTGCCGATGATACAAAAACCGTTATATTGAATATTTTTATTAAAAGGCGCGTTATAATTGCCGAAACAGCACCGTGAACCGCTCTGACGGCCGCAAAAACAAATAAATTTATTTTTAATGATTTACCTACGCTTAAGACCTGACACCAAATACTGATACCCGCAAACCCCAAAAGAAAAGCCATAACCTCTATGCTTTTTGCCGAATATACTGCGTTTGTAACCTCAAAAAATGCTTTTGCATATTTTAAGAAGGGAAAATTTTCGGAATAGCAGTTTAAATATGCGTTTACTGCGGAAAAAAATATAACATACCCGCAAATTCCGAGTACGGACGACGCCGCAGACGATACCGAGTATACAAAGCAATCGGCAGAGTTATGTCGGATTATGCTTTGCTTATTTATACCGTTTTGCGGCTTTATAAAAAAACCGCATAAAACGCCGATAATAAGCGACGACGCTAAATGCGCGGCAAAAAGAACCGTTCCCGCCGGTTTTGAACCCAAAACTCCGCTTCCGACCGCAATTATAACAAACGCCGGACCGGCATTAACACAGTAGTTCAGCATAATTCCGGCATTTTCGGGCGATATTTTTTTATTATCAACAGCCTCATTCAGTAATTTTGCACCTATCGGATATCCGCCTATACAGCTTAAAAGCATTATTGCAAAAAGCTCGCCGTTTATGTTAAATATTCGCTTTGTAACAGGCGATAAGTAACTGAAAGGCGAAAGCGCTCCCGAACCGCTTAAAAATAATACGCAGGCGGTAAACGGGAAAAGCGAGGGAATTATTATTCTGCCCGAAATAATAATGCCTTCGGCAACGCCCGAAGTGCAGACTTCGGGATCTGCAAGAATAAGCGCGATAAAAGCTAAAATAAAGATTACGGCAGTATATTTTTTAAAATAGGTTTTTAACTTCAACTTTATCGCCCCCAAAATAACTATATGCTTTTTAGAATTATTATAATGATAATTTCATAATATAAATTGCAGAGGAGTTGTGAGGAGTGGCTAAAAAATTCAAATACAAATCCGAAAAGCCAAAGGAAAAATGGCGCATTTTCGGGTGCGGAGACGTTGATATCAAAACCGATATGGTGAACGGAACGCATATTGAGCTTTTTTCCAACAGGGAAATAACCGTTGAGGGGTGTATAGGCGTATTTGAATACAGTGACGCATACTTAAAGCTGCGGCTTAATAAGGGCGCTCTTATACTATGCGGCAGCGGCTTTGATATAGCCTCATTTGAAGGCTCTAACATTACCGTCAAGGGTAAGATATCTTCCCTTGAATTTTGCGTGTAGGTGAATTTATGCTGTGGATTTACAGATTTATTTGCGGTTTTTTAACGGTAGAGGTTTCGGGCGATATTGCGGAAAACATACTTAATATCTGTGCAAAAAACGGAATACCGCTGTGGGGAATAAAGCGGACGGGAAAAAAGCTTTGCTGCCGTATGACGATCAAAAGCTTTAAGCTGCTGCCGAAGGTAAGAAAAAACAGCGGCATAAGAATACATATTTTAAAAAAATACGGCATTCCATTTATCGCCGCGCGTTATAAAAAAAGATATGGAATTATTGCGGGCGCGGCAATATTTTTCGGGCTTTTAAAGCTTATGTCTCTTTTTGTTTGGAGCATCGAGGTTGAAGGCAACAAGACGGTTTCGGCAAGTGAAATTACAACAGCCTGTGAAGAAATCGGCATATACGCGGGAATGAATAAAAAAGACCTTGATCCTAAAAACGCGGGTCAAAGCCTGCTTTTAAAGTGCGGAAGGCTTGCGTGGGCTTCCTTCAATTTAGAGGGTTGCAGACTGACAGTTAACGTGACAGAGGCAAAGCCTAAGGCGGAGGATAACAGCATACCGACAAATTTAAAAGCCGCCGCAGACGGCATTATAACAAAAATAGACGTAACCTCCGGCAATTGCGTGGTAAAGGTAGGCGACGCGGTAGCAAAGGGCGACCTTTTGGTTTCGGGCATAATTGAAAACGAAAACGGTACGCGCTTTGTTCATTCAATAGGAAAAATCGAAGCCGTAACCGAACGTGAAATAATTTTAGACGGAAGCTTTGAAAAGAAGGAAACGGTTAAAACAGGTGAAAAAAAGAAAAAAAGCGCACTGTATTTTTTCACGCTTAAAATTCCGCTTTATTTAGGCAGGGTCAGCGGCGGATATGAAAGCCGTACCGAGGTTAAAAGCGTTAAGTTGTTTAATAAAAGCCTGCCGATAAGGCTTTATACAAAAACTTTCGAAATTACCGAGGACAGAACCGTAAGATTAAGCAGGGAACAGCTTGAAAACGAGCTTTTAAAGCGATATAACGAATATGCCAAGGTAGAAAATATAAGCGGTTTTGAGGTTAAAAATCGTGAATTTGACGAAATAGAGGGCGGTATACGCCTTAAAATGGTAATTTGTGGCACTGAAAATATTGCAGGGCAGGACGTTATGTTATTTAATACTGGAAATTGAGAAAAAATGTGGTATAATAATAAAAGCAGTAAACGTGTTTAAGGAGAAGTTGTATTGTTTGAGCAAACGGTTGATATAGAGCGTATCGAACAGCTTGTAAATCTGTTCGGTAATTTTGATGAAAATATCAAACGGATAGAAAAGAAATACGGCGTAGCCGTAACCTCGCACGGCTCGCAAATTAAGATAAGGGGCGAGGTTACCGACGTTATGAACGCAGTAAGAACCGTCAACGCCCTTATCGCTATGATAAATAAAGGCGAGCAGATAACCGATCAAAACGTCGACTATGTCGCGGCGCTTGTAGAAGACGGGGAAGACGGCAAAATAAGCGCCGTAACAGACGCAGACTGCGTATGCATCACCTCAAAGGGAAAGCCTGTAAAGCCAAAAACCGTGGGTCAGCGCCATTATGTGGACGCAATCAAGAAAAACACAATTACAATAGGCGTGGGTCCTGCCGGAACGGGTAAAACATATTTGGCGGTTGCGTGCGCGGTGAGCGCATTCAGAGCAAAAGAGGTAAACCGCATTATTTTAACGCGCCCAGCGGTTGAAGCGGGCGAAAAGTTAGGCTTTCTGCCGGGTGATCTGCAGCAAAAGGTCGATCCTTATTTAAGACCGCTTTACGACGCGCTGTTTGAAATGCTGGGTGCGGAAAATTTTCAAAAATGTCAGGAACGCGGCGATATAGAGGTAGCGCCGTTAGCATATATGCGCGGAAGAACGCTTGACGACAGCTTTATTATTCTCGACGAAGCCCAAAACACAAGCGGCGAACAGATGAAAATGTTTTTAACGCGCTTAGGCTTTAATTCAAAGGCGGTTGTAACGGGCGACGTTACACAGATAGACCTGCCCGACGGTAAGCGCTCAGGCCTTAAAGAAGCCGTAAAGGTTCTTCGGGGTATAGACGATATTCACATACACTACCTGACCGGAAAGGACGTAGTTCGTCACAGACTTGTTCAGGAAATTATAAAAGCTTATGAAAGAAGTGCTGAAAAGAAATGAGTATAAAGGTTAATATTACGGACGAGCAAAAAAAGATCAAGCTGCCCACGGGCACCCGCCTTCTTATAAGAAAGGCGTGCATTGCCACCCTAAAGCTTGAGGGCTTTGAGGATTCGGCAGAGGTAAACGTTACCCTTGTAAACGATGAAATGATAAGGGAAATGAACGCGAAATTCCGTAAAATAGATTCTTCTACCGATGTTTTGTCGTTCCCGCTCGGCGAAAACGGCGTGTACGATACAAACCCCGAAACAGGGGCGAAAATGCTCGGCGATATAGTGATTTCGGTTGAGCACGCGCTGTCTCAGGCCAATCTTTACGGTCACGGAATTGAACGCGAAACGGCGTTTTTAACCGTTCATTCAATGCTTCATCTGTTAGGCTACGACCATGAAAAGGGCGGCCTTGAAAAAACCGTTATGCGTGAAAAGGAAGAACGCGTGCTCGACGCTCTCGGTCTTGCAATAAATAAGGTTTGATATACATAATTTTTAAAGGACAGCTTTAATGAAAGAAAAATCGGCTTTTATAACTATAATAGGCAGACCGAACGTGGGAAAATCTTCACTTATGAACCGAATTCTCGGAACAAAGGTGGCAATTGTATCGGACAAGCCGCAAACCACAAGAACGCGCATAATGGGTGTTTATACGCGCGGCGAGGATCAAATTGTTTTTATTGATACGCCCGGTTTTCACAAGCCGCGCAATCAGCTTGATAAAAATATGAATAAGGCGGTAGGCGACGGTATGTCTGACGTGGACGCCGCCGTGCTTGTTGTAGAGGCGTCGCCGAAATTCAGTCTTGAAAACGGTATTCCGCCTGCCGAAAATGAGCTTATTAAAGAACTGCACCGCAGAAAAATGCACGCGGTGCTTGTGATAAATAAAATTGATCTACTTGAAAAAAAAGAGACGCTGTTATCGCTTATTCCGCTTTATATGAAGGAGCTTCCGTTTGAGGCGGTAATTCCGCTTTCGGCCAAAACAGGGGACGGCACAAAAATTTTAACCGAAGAATTGAGCCGATATTTAAAGCCGGCGCCGCATTATTTTGCCGACGACGATATTACGGATCAACCCGAAAAAACAATGGTTGCCGAAATGATACGCGAAAAGCTGTTACGCCTTTTAAATAAAGAGGTGCCGCACGGTATTGCAGTCGATTTGGAACGTTTTGTTGAACGCGATACGGCAAACGGCGAACCGATTTTAGAGGTTGAAGCAGCGATAATATGCGAAAAAGAATCGCACAAGGGCATTGTTATAGGAAAAGGCGGCGCTATGCTTAAAAAGGCAGGAACGCTTGCACGCCGCGATATTGAGGAATTTTTCGGTATACGCGCCTCGGTTAAGCTTTGGGTAAAGGTTAAAGAGGATTGGCGCAACCGCGAGGGACTGATTCATACCTTCGGGCTGGATTAACTTTTATTACCTGTTATAAATTCGGTAAGATATACAGACACTTTTAATGTTATCTTGAATTTTGGCAGGCGATAAAATGAAAACCGATGAATACTGGAACGATTTTTTAAAGAGCGGCAGGATAGACGATTATTTAAGCTTTGTAAATTCACGCAGGGAGAGCTTTTTTGGTGAACGAAACACAGAACCGTATAACAACCGAAGCACTGGTGATAAAGGAAATGAAGTTAGGGGAGAGTGACCGTTTGGTTACTCTCTTTACGCGTGATTACGGTATTATACGCGCTTTCGCCGCAGGCGCGGCAAATGTTAAATCAAGGCGCTGCACCGCCACAAGCTTACTTACATATTCATCTTTTACAATAGTTAAAAAAAAGGACATATATAAAATTCGCGAGGCGGCACCGATACGCGTATTCTTTAGGCTTGGGTGCGATATAGAGCAGTTAGCTCTTGCACAGTATTTTTGCGAATTAAGCTATGTTTTCGTTTCAAGCGGCGTGCCGGACGGCGAGTTTTTAAGGCTGATACTTAATTCACTGCATTTTCTTACCTCGGCTAAACGCACGCCGCCGTTATTAAAAGCCGTAACAGAGCTTAGGGCGGCGGCGATATCCGGTTATATGCCGGATCTTGTTGCCTGCGGCGGCTGCGGCAAATTTGAAGACAGCGTTATGTATTTTGATCCCTTGGGGGGTAGAATATACTGCACCGGCTGTAAGCCTGCCGATATCAGGCTTATACCGTTAGAGCCTACGCTGCTTAAGGCTATGCGGCATATAGTGTATTCAGAGCTTGAAAAGCTTTATTCCTTTACCCTGCCGGACGATACTGCAAAACGCTTGGCGGATATAACCGGGGAATACATTACTTTACAGACCGACCACAGGTTTACGGCGCTTGATTTTTACAATACGGTTAAGGAGAAATAATGAAATACGATATATCAAGATACTTAAAAACACTTGAGCTTGATAAAATACTTGAAATGCTGTCGGAACAGGCAAGTCTTGAGGATTCGCACGAAACGGCACGCAACCTTATGCCCGATACCGATTTAGATTCTGTAAAGGCAAAATTGCAGAAAACGGGGGACGCTTACAGCTTTATGTCGCGTTATTCAGCCCCGTCGTTCGGCGCGGCAAAAAACGTTTCTTCTTCGCTTCGCCGTGCGCAGGCGTCGGCGGTGCTTTCTATTAAAGAGTTGCTTGATATTGCCGAAACACTGCGGATTATCAGGGGCGTTAAGGCATGGCGAAACGATTGCGCGGGTATGGCGCAAACCTCGCTTGACGGGCTTTTCGGCGCGCTTGTACCCAATAAATACATTGAAGATAAAATAAATTTTGCCATAAAATCGGAAGAGGAATTGAACGACAACGCTTCGCCCGCGCTTTATGATATAAGGCGTAAGCTAACCGCAAAATCGGGCAAAATAAGAGAAAGTCTTGAAAGAATTGTAAGAGGACCTACCGCAAAATATTTGCAGGAGGCAATTATAACTCAGCGAGACGGCAGGTTTGTGGTACCGCTTAAAGCCGAATATAAGGGTCAGCTTAACGGAATTGTGCACGATACCTCGGCAACAGGCTCCACCATATTTATCGAGCCTATGGCGGTTGTGGAAACCAATAATGAAATACGTGTTTTAAAGGCGCGTGAGCAGGAGGAAATCGAGCGTATTTTGTCCGAGCTATCGGCAGAGGCAGGCGGCTTTGCTGACAGTATTATATATTCGTACAACGCGCTTTTAAAGCTTGATATTATTTTTGCAAAAGCAAAGCTTGCATATAAGATGAAAGCCTCAATGCCGCAGATCAACGAAAACGGTTGCACATATTTAAAGCGTGCGCGGCATCCGCTGATATCCTATAAAACGGTAGTACCCGTAACAGTAGAACTTGGCAAAAGCTATGATACTCTGGTAATTACGGGACCTAATACCGGCGGTAAAACCGTAACGCTTAAAACCATAGGTCTGCTTACGGTAATGACAATGTGCGGACTTATGATCCCCGTGGACGACGGTAGCCATATCGCGGTTTTTTCAAAGGTATTTGCCGATATAGGTGACGAGCAGAGTATTGAGCAATCACTTTCAACCTTTTCGTCGCATATGGTTAACATAATATCTATAACAGAGCTTGCAGACGAAAACTCGCTTGTGCTGTTCGACGAGCTGTGCGCGGGAACAGATCCGGTTGAGGGTGCGGCGCTTGCAAAAGCAATTTTAATGCGGCTTTCAAATTCGGGCGCTAAAACCGTAGCTACAACGCATTACCCTGAGCTTAAATCCTATGCCATTGATACCGATAGGGTGGAAAACGCCTCGTGCGAGTTTGACGTTAACACCTTAAAGCCTACCTACCGCCTTATCATCGGTATGCCGGGCCGCTCAAATGCGTTTGCAATTTCACGGCGTTTAGGGCTTAGCGACGATATTATAAAAACAGCCGAAAACGAGGTTTCCGACGAGGACAGGCGTTTTGAAAAGGTTGTGGAATCGCTTGAAAACGCGCGCCGCGAGGCAGAAGAAGAGCACAAAAAAGCGCAAAGCCTGCGCTTTAAGCTTGACGAAGCCAAGAAAAAGGCAGACCTGCGCGAAGCAGAGCTTGAAAAAAGCCGCGAAAAGCTTATGGAGAAAACGCGCGAAAGCGCAGACCGCATCATTGAAAACGCGCGGAATAAATCGGCGCTGCTTTTAAACGAGCTTGAAGAAATGAAAAAGCAGCTTAACGCCGATAACGCCGCCAAGCTTGCCGAAAAGGCGCGTGCGGCATATAAATCCACCATAAACGAGCTTGAAAAATCGGCGGATCCCGTAACGAAAAAATCTGTTTCGGGCGAAGCGGTAACAAAGCTTACCAAGGGCGATATTGTGCTTATTGCAGATATTAACCGCGACGCCACTGTGGTTGACATAAAACGGAACGATAAAAAAGCGCTTGTAATGTCGGGTTCAATGAAAATGTGGGTTGATTTTGAAAATCTGCGCCTTAAAAACAAAAGCTCGGCGTCGACCGAGTTTAAGAAAACAAGGCGCGTTACAGGTCTTGTTTCACGCGGGCAGCGCACCGTTTCAGGCGAGGTCGATCTGCGCGGTATGGCCTCCGACGAAGCAATTATGGAGCTTGATAAATATATTGATAACGCCGTGCTTTCGGGTATTACGACCGTAACGGTAATTCACGGCAAGGGTACGGGCACTTTAAGAAAGGCGGTACAGGCGCATCTGCGTTCCCACAAAAATATTGCCGCATTCAGAACAGGAACCTTCGGCGAGGGCGAAAACGGCGTTACAATAGCAGAAATTAAGGAATAATATAATAATAGTTTTTTCAAGGCAAATAACAGCCTATGAACAAGAAGAATTTAAATACCGCAAAATGTGAAAAGCCCTTGCAATATCAAGGACTTTTAGTGTGCAATTTCGTGTTTAATTTTAATGTAATTCTCTTATTTTTAAATATAACTTTCTTATGCCAAAAATAACTTTAAACCCGCATAAACAAAAAACCGCACAATAGTGCGGTTTTTTAATGTGCCGATTTTACAGAAAAGCAAACATCTAAAATTCCTTTTAAAACGCAGATAATTACCCTTTCCTTATCACTGTAATTATTATAGCACAAAAGGGCGATTTTTGCAAGCATTTTTTGAAAATATTTATACCTTTTTTAAGCATAAATAGGCTCTGTAATTTTCACACCGCCTTTGAGGGTTATTACTATTTTCATATCCTCCGTAACTGTAATACTGCTCACCAAATACCGTATAATTTCATCGTTATATTCCGAAAAACCTATTTCTTCATCGGAAATACAGGCATCGATTTTTTCAAGCTCGTTTTTGTGTTCCGGGCTTTTGTCAATTTGTGCTTTGAGCTCGGTCATTTGGTTTCTCACATCGGCAATCGAGGCATAGCACTTCTTTATTTCCTCAATATAAAGGTTTTTGTTTCCGCCGGTTGCAAGGCACATCTTTTCGGCGGTTTCCGCCTTGGCTTTAAGCTCGTTTATCATATTTTCAAGCGACCGGTATTCAAGCAGCAGCCGATTGTCCGACATGGAATAGGCAAGCAGCGTTTTAACCGTGTTTTGCACGTCGTTCTCACACGGAATGCTTTTTGTAAGCCCTCGGCATATAGCAGCGTGTAATATGTGTTCTTCAATTCCTTTTGACTGCGGGCAGGCGTCGTTGCCTTTTTCCATATGATAAAGACAGCGCCAGTATATCTTTTTAACGCCGTTTCTTGTCCATGTTTTCCGTCTGAACGGGCTGCCGCATACTCCGCAGAATAACAGCTCGCTTAATGCGTATTTGCCGCTGTATTTTCCAAGCTCGGTTATACAGTTTTCGGAGGAACGTCTCTTTGAGCTTCTTTTGGACATTTCCTTTCTGGCAAGCCAGGCAGTTTCACGGTCGATTATGGCGGGGTGATTGTTGGATACCATATAGCGGTCCATTTCGCCGCAGTTTCGTATTACTTTCTTGCTTATAAGATTTGGGTGAAAGGACTTTTGGTACAGTATATCCCCGACATATTTTTCGTTTGTAAGAATAGCCTTTATTCCGGCTTTTGACCATTCATATTTTCCGCGAGAGGTTTTAATTTGCCTGCTTTCAAGATACTCCTTTATTTGCTCAAGAGTATTTCCTTGTATGTAAAGCAAATATATTTTCTTTACCGCTTCTGCCTCTTCCGGAATAATAAATATTTCCTTTGTAACCTTATCCCTGCGGTAGCCGAGTAAATTGAAATTGCAGTTGTAGCTGCCGCTTTCCATCCGCTTGCGGATACCCCATTTAATGTTGGCGCTTATGTTCTCGCTTTCCGCTTGTGCCAATACTCCGTATATGCCTATATATGTTTCGCTGTCCTCTGTAAGTGTGTTAATGTTCTGCTCCTCAAAATATATCGCTATACCGAGCGACTTTAAAATGCGGATATATGAAATGCAGTCAACAATGTTTCTTGCATATCTTGATACGGATTTTATTAGAATAAGATCTATCTTACCGTTTTCACAGTCGCTTATCATGCGCAGAAAGCTTTCGCGCTTTTTTACCTGAGTTCCGCTTATACCCTCGTCGGCATAAATTCCCGCAAAGCGCCATTTGGGATTTTTCCGTATATATTCCGTATAGTACGCCTTTTGAGTTTCATAGCTGTTTAACTGATCGTCAAGGTCGGTGGATACCCTGCAATATGCGGCTACTCTGAGAGGTCTGTTAGGGTCAAACCGTGCGGCCTTGGCAGGGTCGGCGGGTATTTTGGTTACAATCTTTCTGCGTTCAGCAGTTGCCGTTTGCATTGCAGCTTTCCTCGCTTTCGTTGCTTATTACCGCCCCGTTTACAAATTCAGCGTAAAAGATACCGTTTTCATCTATAAGAAACCGAGATATTACCGTTTTTAAAATATCTGTATCTATTCCGGTCATAGGCTCAAGTGCGGCAAGGTATTCTTTTAAAGCGTCGGTCAGCGCTCCGCCGTTATCTGTCACGCAGCAATTATATCTTTCGGCAGCTAAATTGAAAACAGCTTTCTTTGCTTCGTCAAATTGTAAACCGTCGCGTAATAAAAGCACGCTAAAAAGTCTTTCCGAACGCTCGGTATCGGGGCTTGGAATATATGTTTTCTCGGTATGCTCGGCTGCGATTATATCCGGGTTGAGTATAGCCCTGTTTACAAGCCTTAAAGCGTTTGAAAAGATATAATTATCATCGGTGTGCGCGAGTATTTTACACTTGCTCTGACATATCCATTTTGTTTCCTTGCCGTAGTTTCTTATGCGGGTTATTCTGTCCCCGCAGGCGGCGCAAACGGTATGATACTTAAAATAGCGTATTATATCATTGTCCTTTTCACGCGTTCCGCCGTGCTTTTTTATACGCATATCTTGGGCTTTTTCAAAAGCTTCGGCGGATATGATTGCGGGATATTCGCTGTCGCCTGCATAATGCGGGTTTTCAAGTATTCTTTTTACGGCGTTTTTCGTCCATACGGTTTTATCTTTAAAATATACGACCTGTTCTTTTGTCAAACCGTCAGCGATTGCCGACAGACTTTTGCCGGACAGGTATTCATTGAATATTCTTTTAACCGTTTTCGCTTCCGCCTGATTTACAAAAGGCTTAAATCTTCTTTTTTCGTAACCGAATAAAATCATTCTCAGTTCCATGCTATCCGCTCCTTAAAGGCTAAACCGCATTTGAGGTAAAAGGTTACATATTCATCCTCAAAATACGCTTTGTCTATTAACTCCTCAAACAGCGGACGGCTGAAAACTATTATTGCTTTCGGCTCGGCTTCAAGAAAGCGTATAAGTCTTCGCAGTTCGTCAATACACTTTTCGTCGCCGTCTTCCGCAAGAACCTTTTTACGGCGGGATTTCAGCTTTAAAAGCGAGCTTTCAAGCTTTGAGCATTGCTCCGAAAAGGTTACGGCGTCCATACAGCTTTCTTTTTGCAGGGAAATATATAAATCCAGTTTTTCGGACAAAACGGATATTTCCTTGTCTATTTCGGATATTAACGAATCGGAGCAGGTTATTATTCTTCTCGCTTCGGTAAGCTTTGCGGCAATGTCTTTAAGCAGAACGTTCTCATTTTGGCGCAGCTTGTTGTAAAAGCGTATAAAGGTTCTGCCAATCACTTCCTCGGACATGGAATGTGAAAGACATTTTTCTTCGGACACTTTGTTTTTTGAGCAGGCATAATAGCTTTCGCCGTTTACATATTTTATTTTAAACGAACGGCTGCAGTATGCGCAATAAAGCTTTCCGGCAAAAATGTTATTTCGGCTTTTGGATTTTGCATTTCTTTCGGTATTTTCTTTCAGCTTTTCCTGCACAAGGTTAAAGGTTTCTTTGTCTATTATAGCCTCGTGGGTGTTCTGAACATAGTACTTCGGCAGTTCACCTTTATTCTTTCTCTTCATAAGCGGCAATACGGGCGGTGTAAAGTTTTTTTGAAAAAGTGCGTCGCCTGCATACTTTTCGTTTGAAAGAATATACAGTATACTGTTTGCTTTCCAAAAACGCTTTTCGGTGCCGTATTTACGGTTTAGAGCTTTGGCTATTTTTAAAAAGCCCATACCGGACAGGTACATACCGTAAACCTCACGCACGATCGCCGCTTCTTCGGGGACTGTAAATAACTCGTTATCCTTGGCTCTGAACCCGTAGGGCGCGCTGCATATGCTGTATTCTCCTATTTCAAGCCTCATTCTGTTTGCAGTTGAAACACGTTTTGAAGTCGCCAATGCTTCGGACTGTGCAAAGGCGCTTTTAACATACAGAATAAGCTCGGAATTAAGAGTTAATGTGTCTATATGGTCATTTTCAAAAAATACCGATACGCCGTATTCTCTTAAAAGACGTATACTCTCAATACACTCCAAGGCGTTTCTCGCAAAGCGCGATACGCTTTTAACATAAATGCGGTCGATTTTTCCGAGACGGCAATCGTTTAACATTCTTTTAAATTCATTCCGCTTTTCAACAGAAGTGCCGGTAATTCCTTCGTCTGCGTAAATATCTACCAAAACCATATTATCCGATTGGCTGATAAAATCGTGATAATAGTGCATTTGGGTGATAAAGGAATTTAACTGGTCTTCTTCACTTGTGCTGACCCGGCAGTATGCCGCAACGCGCAGCGTGCTGTTTTCGGAAGATTTATCTGCTTTAATAACTCTTACGGTTCGTTCTTCTGCACTCATTTTATTGCTTCCTTTCTTTGGTTTGAGAAGATTTTATCTCAAATTCCAAAAAAGAGCCATTATGCGTTCGGGCTGAAACGCATACTTGACAGTCGTTAGACAATACAATCAGGATACAGTGCTTTTTTGAAGAAACGGCGCCGTTATCGGCATTGTTGCCCTCCGCTCACAATACGCCAGTATTACTCGGTCAGGCGCCGCACCGCTAAACAGCACCTTTTTCTTACAAAATCTTTGACCCATAGCGAGAAAATTTTTTCGCTTATGAAGTCGAGGAATGCAGTAATACCGGCGTATTTCAAATGACGAGACAAAATAATCGGACAAATTTTCCGCTATGGGAAGCATTGTACCCTGATTGTATTGTCTAAGCAATGAGCAGAGCTTTGCGAACTTTTCTTTTGATATAACCCCTTTTTCGGTCAATCGCCTGAGCAGATCATAGGAAGCGGCAGCGGTAAGCCTTTCGGCAGTGCCGATTTCCATAATTTCCTCCTGTTATCTGGTCTGTAATTCTGCATACGCCGTTTTGTTCTACCGATTGCTTACCCTTCAACCGGTTCTCCGAGAAACAAAAAGACGCATATCCGAACGGACAGCGTCTGCAAATTCATATAACGACCTTGCTCGGAGCCGCGGATGAAGTTACAGCGCCCTTTCGGACCGCAGAACTTTATTTCGTTACTCCTTCATAAATAGAACGTCTAATTATAGTATTCCTCAGGTTTTGCATTTTGTCAAGGGGGAAAATGAAAATTTATGATAAAAATTAGAAATTTGTTGATAATTGAAAACGCTTTTAAAATATGTTATCATAAATTATCAGATAAATTTTATAAGCCTATGATTTGTTATTGGGTTTAAAAACAAACGATAATAAAGAGTTATGTATGAGGGAGTTTCAAATATGAAAAGTATCAAAGATGATTTTTGCGGATATTTAGAAATAGAAAATAATAAATATACTTACAATATATCAAATGACCTTGTCACCGTGCTTCCGGCGCAAAGTGAAAGTCAAAGAATATATGAAAGCTTTAACTGTCTAATGACACATAATACAGATGCGCCGGAGTACTTTTATGGGGAAGATGATAATACTAAAATTGCAATATTGTGTAAGGGAAAATTTGTGACAAGTCCTATAGGCATAAGTGTTTCTGCTAAATTCAGAACACCGATAATAGTAAAGTCAAGCGGAAACGCTGACGGTTTTTGCAATAGGTTAACAGCTCCTTGGAATAAATTCCACGCAATAACATTTTATGGTGGGAGTATTAACACAATATATGATCCCGTAGCAGCAATTGAGCCTATAAGCTATCCGGAATATTTTGATGGAATTAAAGAAATAAAACTACGATCTTGGAATGATTATTCATATGAAACTTTTTTTCAAATTGAAGACAAGGAAATAACTCTGATTTTATCTATTGGTTTAAAAAATAAAAAAGGTTCAGAAAATAACGGTTCCTGTAATTTGGGAGAATTAGATTCATATATCCGTTTTTCTTTTGCAGATGAGCAAGGATTTGAAGAAATAGAAAAGTATTATGTAATAGCAAGAAAGATGGTTGCAATATTAACCCAACAAAATAATGTTTTTTTCGAAGAAGTGTATTTGAGTCAAAGAGATTCTGAAAATAAGCTTTTTAAAACAGCTATGTGCAAAATTTTCAGCCCATATGAAAATTATTCTCTAAAAAGAAAACACAAAGTAATTCAGATGCTTTCTGTGTTTAAAAGTATACCGGAATTAGTAAACGGAATTGTTGATGGAAAAGCAGATACTTTATTTGAACTTCTTCCCGAAGATAATAGATGGGTTAACCGCATATCAATCAAAAATGTTCAAGATTTATGTACGGCATTGGAAGTCGCCTATAATTTGGATAACAATAGAAAAAGAGAAAAAGACGAACTAATAAAAGAATTAAAGAATACAATAAAAGATACGTTAACAAAATTCAAAGATGACCATGGAGAAATTGATGTGAATAAGGAAACTACAATAAACAGCGCATTCAAATATTTGGATTTTACATTAAAACAGAAAATTCTTACATTATATAATGAAAATAAGAATTTAGCAGACAAAATTGTTTCAAAGTATACATTGCCGGAAATAAATGAAGATTCTACAGCGTCTTTTGTTAAATTGCGGGATGTCAAAACACATTCAGGCAGGGTCGAATTTGACGAAACGGCAAGACTTTACTATCCACTATTCGCTATTGTTTATGCGTGCTTTTTAAGATATGTTGGCGTATCTGATGAACAGATTGAGTCTATATTATTACAGGTTTTCTGAAAATAAATGGAATTTAATCAATCAACATTTATATTGATACGAAGGAAAAAAAATGAATAAAAATGATATTTTTAAATTTACCGAAATGATAAATGATTCGGAACGTATCGTGGACCAATGTCAATAAATTGGACAGTAAAAAAGGGAAATTAAAAAAGAGATAACTCAGCCTGGTTAGGAGATAAGCCGTTATTATGGGAA
>ERZ773188.2099-NODE-2099-length-20200-cov-4.289998_pt1 | contig 20200 bp, 19 predicted proteins | sample MGYA00581011_ERZ773188 | MGnify/ENA primary metagenome ERZ773188 (study PRJEB29015, sample SAMEA2737798) | human gut metagenome | biome: human gut; feature: human-associated habitat; material: faeces | place: China | collected 2012 ...
CCGGCACAAGTTTGATGCCAGTTTTTCAGGCGGATGAAGTGCTGCTGCAAAATGAAACAACGGGAGCAAGACAGCAGGTTGCTGCACGCATTGGGTTGGCAGATGCACAGGAGCAGGCAATTTTTCACCCCAACCTCCTGCAAACGATTTAACGGTCTATGTGCGTAGAAAGGAGTTTGCCTTATGAAATCTTTGCTGCAATTTTTGCGGCAGCTGCAATTCTGGCTTTGTTCGGGACAGATGCACTACATTCACGGAGCGGATACGTTACCGCCGCCGCTCTCTGCTCCGGAGGAACGGGCGATGCTGGAGGCACTGGCGAACGGCAACACGGATGCCCGAGAACAGCTCATTGTCCACAATCTCCGGTTGGTGGTCTACATTGCAAAGAAATTTGAATCCACTGGCATTGGTCTGGAAGACCTGATTTCCATTGGTACTATCGGGCTGATTAAAGCGGTGAACACCTTCTGCCCCACAAAGAAAATCAAACTTGCAACCTATGCTTCCCGCTGCATTGAAAATGAAATCCTGATGTTCCTGCGAAAGGCAACGCAATACCGAGGAGAAGTTTCCATTGATGAACCCTTGAACATTGACTGGGACGGAAACGAACTGCTGCTCTCGGATATTCTGGGAACAGATGCCGATGTAGTCAGTCGAAACATCGAACAGGAATCAGAACGGGAACTGCTCCGCTCAGCGGTTTCAGAACTGGGCACACGGGAACGGGAAATCATGGAGTTACGGTTCGGGCTGGTGGATGGAAAAGAAAAGACACAGAAAGAAGTTGCTCAAGCAATCGGGATTTCACAGTCTTACATCTCCCGTCTGGAAAAAAAAATCATCCGAAAACTCAGAGGCACATTGCAACAATTCAACCAATAACCAACAAAAAACCGCTGTACATCGTTTTGATGTACAGCGGCGTTTTTATGTGTTTTGTTTTATTTCCTTTTTAAAGAAGGGAAACCAGTGATGCATCTCATCATTGCTGCATCAGACAGAGTTACCGGATTCGTCAAATCCTTGTTTAGTTTGCTGAATCTGGTGTGCCAGGACCCAAATCTGTTACGAGGAACAGCACGAATCTCATCAGCTTTGTAGCATCCTTATCATCTACAGCACCGGATGTTTCGGTTACATCTGCATTAATCATTGCTGCATCAGACAGTGTTACCTGACCAGCCAGATACTTGTTCAGCTTAATGGTATCACGCAGGTCTACGACACCATCCAAGTTGACATCGCCATAGTATGGCTTGAATGCCTTGGTGGTAGTGGTTGTAGTTGTAGTGGTTGCTTGTGTTGTAGTTGTAGTTGCCTTAGTAGTAGTTGTGGTGGTAGTAGCCTGTGTTGTAGTTGTGGTAGTGGTAGTAGTAGTCGTAGTTGTGTCTGCCGGATTTACAGTTACTGTAACGGTATCCTTCTGACCCTTCGGTGTTTCAACATTGATGACAACTGTTCCTGCACCAACGCCGACAACATTACCATTTTCATCAACGGTTGCAATGGTCGGATCTTCAGAAGTAAAGGTGCAGCCGTCAACATTTGTAGAAATCTTCTTGGTTTCGCCAACCTTCATTGTAATGTTCTTCGGGCTAACGCTCAGATCCTTTTCAAACATATCAGCCTTTGCAGTGTTCTTCTTGTCGTCAACATTGTAGTAAGCAGAAACGCTCTTGAGGTTGACAGAAGTAACTTCCTTGCCATCGTTGTTATCTGCATAGTACAGAGCGATAGAGAAGTGGTCGCCTTCCTTTTCGGTGCTAACCTTGTTCAAGAGGGACATAATTGTACCATCTTCGCCAAGGGTAACATTTGCAACGTCCGTCGGCATAATCCACATATAAGTGTATTCATGATTCTTATCATCGGATTTTACCAATGCGATAGAACCAGCCTGATACCAATAATCGCTTGCCTTGTCAAGAACGGTTGTACCGCTGCCCAATACGAGCTGTCTTGCATCAACCTTGCTGTCCAGTGTGAATTCAATTGCATAAACATCGGCAGTGGTTTCATAATCTGTTCCTTTTGTCAAAAGATCAGAATACAGGACTTCCAGCGGGTCAGCACCGGTCTTCAGTTCCTTGTTAATGGTGAGTTCCTTTGTCTGGCTCTTGTACGGGAAGGTCAATTCTTCGGTATAAGTCAGCATTGCACTGTCGACATCCAAAGATTCCAGCGGAGTATATTCTTCTGCTTCGATTTCGCCGTACCACAGCTGGAACGAAATATCCTTACCAGAAGCAACGTCTGCATACTGTTTCACATCTTCCGGAACGTCCCATGTTACCTGTACATAGTCGCCAAAGCTCTGTTCTTTCAGGTCTTTTCCGTTCTGAATCTGTACCAGACCATTTTCTGTATCTGGAGAACCAACCCTGTAACCAACATTTTCGAGGTTCTTTGCAACATCATCATAGGTATCTGTACCGATATCATTGTACCAGTAACCAGCATTTCCATCTTTCTTGAAGCCTGCCAGAGAATCATCGGTTACGTTGCCGGCTTCATCTCTACCAATCTTTGCCTTTGCCTTTTCGGTATCTGCCGGAGTGCCTGCATTTACATTCAGACCGCCGCCATACATAATCCGAGTTACATTCTGGTTATCCTTTGCACGCATTACAACGGTCAAAGCTTCTGGCGTGATCTTTGTGGTTTCATCGCCAGAACCAATTCCGAAATCATCATAAGAGAACTTATGACTGTTCAGCGGGTCGCCGTTCTTCCGAATGGTTGCTTCGGAATTTTCCTCGCCATACTTGTCAGAATAACCATCTTCGCTGTAGTCCGCACCCTTCGGGCTTGGCGTCAAGGTGATGGTATCTGTTCCATATTCTTTCTGTGCCAGCTTCTTCAGGTCGTCAGCGTTCAGCTTCTTGGTGATGGTGGATTTTACAGTTGCTGTACCATCCTTATTATCAACGAACGAGTAGTTACTGCTCTGTTCATTCTTACTGCTATAGAAGCCGCCTTCACCGGTATTCGGGAACTGTGCTTCCTTGTCCTCACCGCCTGGATTATCCGGATTACTCGGGTCAATCGGCTTTGTGCCATTGCTGGTGTCAGAAGTGCCGTTTACCGTAATGGAAGTCAAGGTAACCGGAATCTTTGTTTCACCGTTTGCCGCATAACAATTCTGAAATTCGAGGTGACGGTCAGAATGCCACTTTTCATCGATGCAGTAGCCAATGTTCTGTCCCTTCAAATCCAAATCCTTGACATTGACAACAACGGAGAATTCCGATGCATACGGCGTGCATTCCTTACTCAAATCTGTCCACCATGGAGCAGCATCCAAGTTAATGCCGAAATAATACGAGAAGTTTGTAACTTCTTCGTCAGCCTTGAAGTTAAACTGCAAAGTTGTGAATGTTGTGTGGTTTTCACCAGAACCGAAAATATCGGACAGCAAACCAGTATAGGTGCATGCATCCTTGTTGGTCGGGGTATCTGGATTTTTCGGATCAGAGATCGCAACTTCCAGTGTTTTGTTAACAGAAACTTCGTTTCCAGCAGCCCAAACGATCGGGGTTGCAGCCATTGAAGTTCCGAGCATTGCCACACTCATCACAGCAGCAATTGCACGCTTTTTCCATACAGTATGTACCATTATTGATATCATCCTTTCTCTACTCTTTTTTTTGCTTCTCATTGAATCATAACAGGTTTATGCCTATGTTATAAACGTTTCATTTCGAACTGTTCTTATTATAACACGATATTCCGCTCTAATTGTGGATTTTTTATTAACATTGGAGGAGAGCGGGGCATTTCAGTGTAGAAATTTCTATTCTGTTTTTTGTGCAATCTGCACAAATTTCGGACAAATTATTGAAAGATGTAGAAAATCACATACAGTTTTCAGCACAGAATTCACAAAACCGGACAACAATTGCTGCCCGGTTTTGTTTCATTTTTTAGTCGTTGTGGTTGTTTCAGTTGTATGAACAGTCACACGCTCCGGTGTTGTAACGGTTGTGGTCACAACGGGCGTATCGACTTTCACGCCTTTCACATAGACTTTGTTGGTGTAGTCCCCGACTGCCCAGACCCGATCCCATTTTTCACAAGAAATGGTCGGTGTATAACTGAACGAAACCGATTCGCCTTCCATCTGCGGTGCACCCAACAGATTGACAGTTACCGTCAAATCCGCAGCAGACAGATGTTCAATCTGGTTCTTAGGTCCAATCATTTTTACCGTGAGCTGACTGGTGTCTACGGTCATATTATATGTGGTTGGTGCGTTCATAATGCTGATGTCTGTCACAACAAATTCTTTTTCTACCAAATTCGAAGTGTCCAATGCCAGATTTACGGAAGTGACGCCCGAAAGATTTTCGTAGTTCTCCGGAATTTCCAGTGGGAAGTCCTTAGAATAGCCAATTCCAATATCCGAAAGTGAAATCTGTCCAATGCTGAACGCTGTTTCTGCATCCAAATTGGCATCAGAAGTTGCCAGCGTAATATGGTCTGCGGACTGCTTTAACAAACTCCGCAGGTATGCTTCATCAAAGTTTGTCGGCACATTTCGCAGCTGGTATGTAATATCCAAGGTCTGTGTATACTGCACCGGAATTTCTACCGCATAATTTGAAAGTGTATATTCCAAATAGGTGCTTTCTACTGGTGTATCGTTTTCATCTCGGAATTCCAGCTGGTCGGTTGTCAAAATCGTCGTTGCGGAAAGTTCCCGTTCTTTCGGAATCACCGCTGCTGCATAGCTGATTCGATTCATAATGGTTTCCGGCCCTGTCACTTCCACTTCATTCGGTGTCACCTTGACATCTTCTGTATTGATAACACAGGTGCTGGAACTGGTGATTTTTCCGATGTCGCCTTGAATCGGATACTTTTTCGTAACCATCTTATCAAACCGCACATTGACGGATTTCGGCGAAATGGATTTCACGGTGAATTGTGTGCCATCTTTGCTGGAAACGCTGATGTCCAATGTTTTCACGCCCGAAGAAGTGACATTTTCTACGACTGGCGTTGCAATCATATCATTAGCATCTAAGTTTCCGACTTGTGAACGGTTGCCCTCGATTTGCACGGTAACTTCTTTCACGCTGTAATCAATCACACTGTATCCATTGAGTTCCGCTGCCGTTCCCGCAATATCCACCGTCAAGGGAATGTGAGAGATGGTACGAGGTGTGGTTGGATACAAGTTGATGGAAATCGCAAACCAAAGAAAAATTGCCGTGATAATCGAAAAAATCATCGTTCCCATACGGGTATTGAACAGATAGGAAAATAAGCGAAACCGTTTTTTTTCTGGATTCTTTGCTGTCTTCATGGCTGCTCCTTCTCCTTTTTCGATTTAATAAACGGAATTTTCCGAGCAGCTTTCCGAATCGCAGAATCCGTATCCGTCTGAATCAGGCGGTCTGTCAGCAATTGTTTCAGCTGTTCCCGTGTAAATCCGCTTTTCAGCAGCCCATTTTCTGCAACAGAAATTGAACCGGTTTCCTCCGATACCACGATGACAATCGCATCTGAATTTTCACTCATGCCGATGGCTGCCCGATGGCGAGAACCCAACTTTTTATTGACAAGTTCTTCTTTCTGCGGCTTCGGCAGGAAGCAGGCAGCTGCTAGAATCATGCCATCCCGCATAATAACTGCCCCGTCATGCAGCGGCGTTTTCGGGTAAAAAATATTCCCGAATAATTCCTTGCTGGGCGTTGCATTCAAAATTGTTCCGTTGTCAATCTGTTCGCCTAGACGTGTCTGCCGTTCGACAACAATCAATGCACCGGTGGAAGTTGCAGACAGTTCCACGCAGGCATCACAAATGGCTTCAATCGCCGTCCCCCAGACGGCTGCATCTCCTGTGGGCGTAGAGAGTCCAAAGGACAGCCCCCACTTACTGTTTCCCACCTTTTCCAATGCTCGCCGCAGTTCCGGCTGGAACATAATCATCAGGGCAATCACGCCGATACTGAACGCCTGCTCCATCAGGTAGGAAACGACTTTCATCTGTAAAAACTTTGCAATGATGTATGCAATAAATAATAGCACAATCCCTTTCATCAACTGTCCGGCACGGGTTTCCCGTACCAATTTAATCACCCAGTAGACCAAATAGGAAAGCACTAAAATATCAAATACATCCACTAATTCTGTGGTTTTCAGGATACTGAACAAACTGTTGATTGCATCCCGACACCACGTCATCAACTCTGTCCATCTCACTGGTTTGTTGTCACACCCTTCTCCATTCTGCAGGCTTGCAGAATCCTCCAATTTCCGCCAACGGTAACCAAATTTTCGTTTCCATTTGGTTAGTTTCGGATTCTTTTTTCTCTTTTTCTTTATTTCTATTGTAACAAGCTTCCGCCAGAATTGCAAGGGATTTCACAAAATTTTCATGGAAATTCCCGTCCGCACGTTTCTGCAATCTCCGCATAAAATAGTAGTATCCGAAAAGAAGAAAGGGGGAGAGAATGATGTTGGAATGTCAAGTCGGCATGCAGTCCGATACCCAAGCCCGAAAGGCACAAACTATTTTGCAGCGATACGGTTATCCCTGCCGGATTCAGCGGCAAGTACACGCCACGCCGGAGGGATGCAGCTATTTATTGCAGACAAAAGGGGCTTGTAAACCCATTGCAGACCTGCTGGAGGAAAACGACATTCCCTTTTTATCTCTGCGGAATGTGCGTGATGCACAGTGATTAATTTTGACAACGCTGCAACGACGTTTCCAAAGCCACGCTCTGTTCGGCAGGCAATGGAAATGGCGATGCTGAAATACGGCGGAAACGCTGGTCGAGGCGGTCATCAGCTCACGGAACGCACATCAGAACAGGTTTTTGCTGCAAGAGAAGAAGCTGCTGCCTTTTTCGGCGGGAAGCCGGAAAATACAATTTTTTGTCTGAACTGTACGCACGCTTTAAATCTCTCCATTCAGGGCATCGTACAGCCAAACGACCATGTGATTATCAGCAATCTGGAACACAATGCTGTATTGCGTCCAGTGGCAGCAATGGTACGGGAACGAGGGGTACAGTGCAGTATTGCTCCAGTTTCGGTCGATGACAAGGAAACCGTTGCTGCATTTCGGGCACGCATTCGCCCCAATACCAGAGCCATCATTTGCACACTTGCCAGCAATGTCACAGGACAGATTCTTCCCTATCGGGAATTGGCTGCCCTCTGTAACGAGCATGGTATTTGCATGATCGCCGATGGTGCACAGGCTTGCGGAACGCTGCCGGTACAGATGTCGGATGGAATCAATATCCTCTGCACCGCCGGACACAAGGGACTATATGGTGCAACCGGAACAGGCTTGCTGATTACTGACACCAAATTTCCCATTAAACCGTTGTTATATGGCGGAACGGGCAGCCTTTCTGCAAAACTGGAAATGCCGGATTTTCTGCCTGACCGTCTGGAATGCGGAACGCTGAATATTGCTGGGATTCTGTCTTTGCGGGCAGGAATTGCCTTTGTCAAAAAAACCGGAACTGCTGCGATTTTCCAGCATGAAACGACCTGCTGCAACAAGTTATTATCCATGCTGCAAACCATGCCGCAGGTGACTGTTTATCGACAGCCGGGGGCTGCTTATGCACCCATTGTTTCATTTAATATACAAAATTTATCTTCCGAAGAAACAGCAGAATTACTCGACCAAAAGGGCTTTTGTCTACGGGCAGGGCTGCACTGTGCACCGCTGGCACATCGTGCAATCGGAACGATAGACGGCGGAACGGTGCGGTTTGCACCCTCTATTTTTAATACGCTGCCAGAGGTTGTCGCATTGGGCAATGCCATTCGGAGTTTATGAGAATCTAGGGAAAGATGCAGGGAAAATACTTCTCTGCATCTTTTTTATAAACAAAAGGACATACCGCACAAAAACAAACTATGACTTTTTTACTTGACCGAACCCCCTTTTTCGTGCTATACTGATTTTATCTATGATAGAAAGGACGGAGTTTTCATGACTTCTTCACCAGATACGTCCGGCATTCTCGTTTGTGCCGGAAATGCCACCCGTATGCAAGGACAAAATAAAATACTCCTGCCACTCGGACAAACCAATGTCATTGGTATGTCCATGCTGGCAATGGAACACTGCGACCGCATCGCAGAATTCATTGTGGTTGCTCGCCCCAGTGACCACGATGCCATTCAAAAAACCATTGCAGACTTACAGCTGAAAAAATGCTCTGCAATCGTTCCCGGCGGTGCAACTCGACAGGAAAGTGTCCTGAACGGCGTTCGGGCTGCCTCAAAAGAAACAAAACTGTTCGCCATTCACGATGGTGCAAGACCGCTTGTAAAGCCGGAACACATTGCTGCTGTCATTCACGATGCTGAGGTGTTCGGTGGTGCAACGCTCGGCGTTCCGGTAAAAGATACCATTAAAGTGGTCAATGATGGACTGATTGTCGATACCCCCTACCGCCCACACCTTTACAGCACGCAGACACCACAGGTTTTCCAGAAGCGAATCTACTTTGAAGCTGTGGATTTTGCACTGGAACACCACCTTGATTTTACAGATGACTGCCAGCTTGCAGAAGCCATTAACTGCAAGGTTTACATGACTGTTGGCGACTACACCAACTTGAAAATCACCACACCCGAAGATATTTTCATTGCTCGGATGCTGCTGGAAAAACGAATGGAGGAATCAACATGCACAGAATAAGAATTGGTCACGGATATGATGTACACCGCTTAGTCGAAAATCGAAAGCTGATTTTAGGCGGCGTGGAAATCCCCTTTGAACGGGGACTGCTCGGACATTCTGATGCAGATGTCCTGCTGCATGCCATTTCTGATGCACTGTTAGGAGCGGTTGCACTGGGCGACATCGGAAAGCATTTTCCGGATACCGACCCACGCTATGCCGGAGCAGATAGCATGCTGCTTTTAAAAGAAGTCGTTCGGCTGGTTCGGAACGAGGGATATCAGGTCGGCAATCTGGATGCAACGATCTTATGCCAACGTCCGAAGTTAGCCGGATTCATCGCTGCGATGCGGGAAAACATTGCTGCTTGCTGTGAGATTCCTATTTCAGATGTCAGCGTCAAGGCTACAACAGAGGAAAAGTTGGGCTTTACTGGCTCGGGAGAGGGCATTGCTGTTCATGCAGTGGCATTGCTGGAATGCATCGACTAAATCAAAGCGATAAAACACAAAACCGCCGCAGGAAATCGTCCATCCTGCGGCGGTTTTGTGTTTTGATATAAGTTCCAGAACGGAACAAACACCATGATTTTACTTATACTTTCGATTCAGGAATGCAACAACACCGGCAGCCGTCAAAGTCAAGCCGATTGCAACCGCTGGAGCAGTCGCCGTGTCACCTGTTTTTGGTGTGCTACTTGTTGATTTCTGTACGGAAGCAGTCGGGCGTGCCGAATCATTCGGCTTTTTGGAATCGTCATCAAATTCAAAGGTCGGAATCTTGTCAACCTGCTGGATTCCATCCTGAGAAATTGCATAGAATACCAGATTTCCATCTGTCATTTCTACAACGACATACATGGTTGGATTGACCCCTGCATCAGTTGCACAATAAAGAACATAGTAGTCACTTGTATTCTCCAAGGTTTTGTAGAATGTTGTGAACTGCACATAAAATTCATCATAAAACGGATTGTCTGAGCAAACCAATGCATCATTGTGATCAAAATCGTCATAGTAGGTCACGTAGAAAATATCTTTTGTTCCATCTGTCTTTACATAATAAACGACTTGATAAGTATAGCCCTCTTCGTCAACATAGTATGTATGATACGTGCCGATCCATGTTCCATCCTCCAGCTGAAGAATGTTATCGCTCGAATAGTCCGGGAGCATCTCTACATTTTCTTCATCCGGAAGCAAGTCAGGATTAGAGCCGGACTGAATCTCATCGATCAAATTATCGATCTGCTTTTGCAGTTCTTCCATAATTTTTGAAGTTTCTTCTGCGGAATACGTGGTCGTCGTCGTAACAGAAGCAGATTCTGTTCCAGTTACTGCTACTGTTGTTTCAGCACCATCTGCATCACTTTTTACCGCAGTCGTCGTGGAGGTGGGTTCTTCGGATTGTACAATTGTCGTGGTGATTGCTGTTTCTTCTGTTACCGTAGTTTCGTTGACTTCCATTTTTGCTTCATCCACAGCAGTGGTTTCTGTTCTTGTTTCTGCAATTTCCGAAACGGCTGTTTCTGCTTCGGCTTCCGTTGTAACGACTGTTTCCACTGCTGGTTCTGTTGCAGCAGTGTCTTCTGCTCCAACGGTCAAACCTGTTGTACCCAGCATGCTCAGAGCTGCCAGAATCGCCAACATTTTCTTAGTATTCATTCTGAATCCCTCCTGTTTTCATATTCAGATGTAAAAAAAGTCATTTCATCATTAGCCACAACTATTTTTTCATCTGTCCAACTTTATTATAACATGTTTTATTAAAAAAATCAACTGTTTTTTCTTTTTTTTTAAATTTCCTGTAAATTGAAAAGAGCAGTCGGCTTTTCTCTGCATCTCTGATGCTGCTGCCCTAAAAAAAAACAACTCTGCGGCTCTAAAAACCTTACCTTCTGAAATGCATTTTTGTGTATTTTTTATAGAATTTCATTAGATTTGTAATTTTCTTCGTACAGATGTCTTGACAGGTATTTCAAAAAATGTTAAACTGTTTTTGTAAAGTAATTTCTGAAATTTCTGTTTCAAAAGGAGAATTGCCATGCAATGGAGTCCTGTTTCCAAGGCGGAACTGCCTGCCTATCTGAAAAAAGCAGCTGCCCTGCTCGCTGTTGCAACTGTACTCGGCGGATGCAGCGGACAACCGTCTAATTCTGAACCAACACAGACAGCACTTGCTGGAGAAGTCGAAACAACTGCTCCGACAACAACAACGACCACTTCAACCACATCAGAACTGCTGCAATTGGCTGGAGAAATTGACGTTTCTGAATCGGATGCGGTGACAAGTTCGGATTCCTGATATTTTAGGAATGCTTTATGAAAAAAGAAAGAAAGGATGTTGCATTATGCAATGGAAACCGATGAAGGAGTATCAAGCTCCTGCCTATCTGGCAAAAGCAGCAACGCTGCTTGCTGCAACAACACTCTTAAACGGATGCGGAAATTTGCCGGTCACACCAGTTGACCCACCACAACCCGGCACAACTGCCACGACTGCACAGACCACAACCGCAATGAGCGGAGCGGCAGCAATTCCACAGGAAACAACGATTTCCACACCACCTGTTACAACCACCACAACGGAAGCCATGTTTGAGGGCGCTCTCACAACACCGCAACCTACGACATTAGCCGGAGACATTATCATACCACAGGAAACGACAACCATACTGGAAGGAACTTTCCCTGTATCACAATCCACGACAACTACGACAACTGAACCAATGCTTGCAGGGGCTCTCACGACACCACAACCCACTACAACTACCACAACCGAACCCATGTTTGAAGGGGCTCTTACCACACCACAACCCACTACAACCACCACAACCGCTGTCCCAGAACAGCCATAAGGGAGGCGTTTTCTTGCACGTTACACTCCACCTCACTGACCAATGCAATTTAGATTGCAGCTACTGCGTTCACGAAAAACGAGACTGTGTCATGTCCGAAACCGTTTTAAACGCTGCCTGCGACTATATCTTTCAGAGCGGAACAACTGCTGGCATCTGTTTTTTCGGCGGAGAACCACTGCTGGAAAAGGGCTTGCTGCAAAAGGCAGTTACTCGCTGTCAACAGCATGCCAAAGAAACTGGTATCCCGTTTCAATGCAAGATGACCACCAACGGCACCCTGTTGGACAAGGAGTTCATTCAGTATGCAAAATCCATCGGGATGCAGATTGGTTTATCGTTTGACGGCACGGGGCAAGACCGCTGTCGGCGGTATCGGGACGGCAGCGGAACATTCTCCGACTTGGAACGCAATGCAAAATTGCTGCTGGAACAACTCCCGAACAGTTATGCGATGATGACGATTGCTCCAGAGGCAGTCGACACCTACACCGACTCGGTTAAATATCTGTATCGGCTCGGCTTTCGCAACATGAATGCAACCCTTGCATATGGAAAACGGGTACACTGGACAGATGTCCATCTGGAACAGCTACAGACAGAGTTACAGAAAACGGCAGACTTCTACGAACAGCAATTTCTACAGGGAACACCGTTCTACTTCGGAACATTTGACGGGAAAATTCAGGATAGCATTCGGGGACACTGCTCCGGTGAACGCTGCCATTTAGGGCTTCGGCAGATGCCCGTTACACCGGACGGCTCGCTGTATCCCTGCACGCAATTCATCAACGACCCGGCATATTTGCTGGGCGATGTTTTTCACGGGCTGAACAAGGAAAAAGTCCAGAAATTGATTCATCGGGAGGCAACGCCGAACCGCTGTCAGGAATGTGCCTTGAAAAACCGCTGCACGAACGCTTGCGGCTGTATGAATCGGCTGGAAACTGGCGATGAAAATCAGGTTTCCCCGCTGCAATGCACCTATGAACGGATGCTGATTGCAACGTGTGATGCTGTTGCAAATCGCATGATGGAACAAAAACCAGAAGCATTTCTGAAAAAATTTGCATAATTACAGAACAAAACCGCCGCAGGATGGATGATTTCCTGCGGCGGTTTTTGAGTCAAATAGAAAAATGATTGATGCGGTTTACTTCTTTCTCTTGCTGATGAACGCAACCACACCAGCAGCCGTTAAGGTCAGACCCACTGCAACCGCCGGAACGGTGGTCATGTCACCGGTCTTCGGTGTGCTGGAAGTACCCTTTGTCGCAGGAGCATTGCTTGCAGAACCGTTGTCGGTCTTGCCACTGTCGCTATCTCCAACTTTTACAAACTGAGCACTTGCTGTATCATAAGTATAATCTACACCATTTACAGTAATTACACTATCGCTCTTTACTGTGAAATAATCATCCAAAGCAATGGAAGAATTCGGATCAGTAATCGGATAGCCATATGGACTGATTACGTTTCCAACATAAATCTTGTACAGGTTTGTTCTCAATGGCTCATTTCCACTTACATTATAGATATTCAAAGCATACAAAGTTCCACCATTGCTGTAAAGGTCAACGATTGCAGCAACAAATGTAGAACCATTGTTGGTAAAGCAAACAGCTTCTTTAAATCTATGGGCATCTTCTCCATATTTTACATTACTCTGCTCTACAACGCCGTCTTTTGTGATGATGCACAATATATCACTATGCATAGAGCCATTTACACCATATACACCATATGCTTTCTTTGCAGCTGCATCATAATAGAAAGATGTAATACCACCAGTTTCCCCTGATTCATCTGCTGCCTGCTTTTCAGCAACATATTCCTCGAAAATCTTCAGAAGTGCTTCTTCGGTTTCAGCTGGGTCTATGGTTGTAGTAGTCGTGGTTGTGTTTTCTGTTATGGTTGTAGTTGTCTGTACTCCACCAGCTGTTACAAACTGACCACTTGCATCATCGAATGTATAGCTTGCTGTTTTACCATAAGCACTGTTTGGTTTAATAGTAAGCACATTACCGGAAACAGAGAAATACTGATGTACAGAAAGTCGATAAATTGCATCATCAGTAAAAGGTCCATCCCCTTGAATACCTTGATATGCTGTATTTACAACAATTCCAGAAAGATTTGTTAACTTCCCATCTACATAAACAGAAAGTCGCATTACATTTTCCTTGTCTTTTTCAATACTATAAAGCACAACTTTTACAGTTTTCCCATTTATCTGAAATGTGGAAGTATCTTTTATACTTGTACCTTCATCTTCTCCCTTTTCTTGATTGGAGCAAGAGCTAAACATATTTGTACTACCTGCTACCCAAGTATAAGTGTGTTTGCCATCTACCGCATAAATAACTAATCCACTAAGTTCACTAACAGAATAGTAATTACTTACCTGAAGTTCTCCAGACACTTTGCTTTCAACACAAATATTATTTAAGTTGGTTACATTTCCATCCTTTAAAACGGACAGAACCACACTGGAATCAGATGCAACACTCACTTTTACAGTGAATGATACTCCACCAAGAGTAATTTCATCCGATGCATCTTCCATTTTTACAACCTGATTCTCCTCTGTAGCAGCTGTTTCTTCCGTCACAGTTGTTTCAGTTTCAGCTGTTGTTTCCGCAGCAGTCGTTTCTGCCTCGGTTTCAGTCGTGGTGATTGCTTCGGTTGCCAGTTCGGTCGTGGTAGCCGTATCTTCTGCCCCAACGGTCAAACCAGTTGTTCCCAATACGCTCAGAGCTGCCAGAATTGCCAACATTTTCTTCATTTTCATTCTGATTTCCTCCTATTTCCACAATTCAGATGCAGAAAGCGACGCTTTTTTCATTTCGTCGCCCATGTTTTTCCATCTAATTGTTTTTATTATAGCACACGCATTCGGAAAAATCAACCATTTTTTCATTTTTCAGCAAATCCCCACAAATTTCCTGTCTTGAAATTGTAATTTTTTACATATTTTGATCTGAATTCCAAAAAAAACAGAAACTGCATTTCGTCAGTTCCTGCTTTTTTCATACTATTCGTTTCCGCCATCTTGGTGCAGCCGATAGGATAACGCCATCAAACTATCCCCCAGATGAACATTTTCCACTTGAATCTCGTTTCGGTCAACTTCTAAATCGCAGTGACTGAAATTCCAAAATCCATGAACGCCCAGATGCACCAAATCATCCGCAACCGCCTGTGCAGCGTGTTCCGGAATACAAAGTACTGCTGCTGCTGGATGCACCTGCTCGCAAAAATCAGAAAGCTGCGTCATATGCTGCACTGTCAATCCGCCCAGCACCTGCCCGCAAACCGTTGGCACAATATCAAAAATGCCTGTCAGATAGAATCCATATGCTGGAAAATCAATGTTGACGGCAATCACGCTGCCCAAATGACCAGCTCCAATTAAAACCGCCGGCATACACTGTTCCAGCCCGATGATTCTGCCCAATTGTGTCCGTAAGTCTGATACATGATAGCCATAGCCCTGATGTCCGAATCCGCCAAAACAATTTAAATCCTGACGAATTTGTGATGCAGTCGAGCCGAGCTGTGTTGCCAGTGCCTGCGAGGAAGTGCGTTCGACACCTGCTCGCTCCAGTTCCGAAAGATAGCGATAATAGCGTGGCAGTCTCCGAACAACAGAGTCAGAAACCGGTTCTTTCAGCATCATTGGATTGCACTCCTATTCTTTTTATACTGCTGTTAATTTACTGCATCGCTGCATCCAGACGTTCCCGGATGGCTTCCAAAAATTCCTTGGAGTTTACCTTCTTCTTGTTTTCCAGCTTGGAAATCAAGTACAGGTCGCCTGTCATGACACCGTCTTCGATGGTCTGAATGGTTGCAGCTTCCAGCTTGTCAGCAAACTGCATCAGTTCCGGCAGGTTGTCCAGTTCGCCACGCTTCCGCAAAGCCCCTGTCCATGCAAAGATGGTTGCAACGGAGTTGGTTGAAGTTTCCTCACCCTTCAGATACTTGTAATAGTGCCGCTGAACCGTACCGTGTGCAGCTTCATATTCATAAATACCAGTCGGAGAAACCAGAACAGAAGTCATCATTGCCAGGCTACCGTAAGCAGTGGAAACCATATCGGACATGACATCGCCGTCATAGTTCTTGCAAGCCCAGATATAACCGCCATGCGAACGAATCACTCTTGCAACAGCGTCATCAATCAGGGTATAGAAGTATTCAATGCCTGCTTCTGCAAACTTTTCCTTGTATTCTGCATCAAATATTTCCTGGAAGATGTCCTTGAAGGTGTGGTCATACTGCTTGGAAATGGTATCCTTGGTTGCAAACCAAACATCCTGCTTCAAATCCAAACCATAGTTGAAGCAAGCCCGTGCAAAACCAGCGATGGAATTATTCTTGTTGTGCAGACCCTGAACAATGCCGTCGGTATCCTTGAAATCAAAAATCAGCTGACGGGTTTCTTCGCCTTCTGCATTGGTGACAACCAATTCTGCCTTAGAACCCTGCTTCACTTTCATTTCGGTGTTCTTATAAACATCGCCATAAGCGTGACGAGCAATTGTAATCGGCTTTGTCCAAGTCGGAATATACGGTTCAATGCCCTTTACCAGAATCGGGGTGCGGAATACAGTACCGTCCAGAATGGCACGAATCGTACCGTTCGGGCTCTTCCACATCTGGGAAAGATGATATTCCGGCATTCTTGCAGCATTCGGGGTGATGGTTGCACACTTTACAGCAACGCCATACTTTAAGGTTGCGTTTGCACTGTCAATGGTAACCTGATCCTTTGTCTTTTCCCGATAATCCAGACCCAAATCATAATATTCGGTCTTAAGGTCTACATACGGTGTCAGCAGGATGTCTTTGATCCACTGCCACAGAATTCGGGTCATTTCGTCGCCGTCCATTTCTACCAGCGGCGTTGTCATTTGAATCTTTGCCATTGTTTTTCCTCCTCAGATTTTCTCATTGTTGACGCTGCAACAATTTTTTCAAAGCGGTTCTGTCGGCATGGTTGTCCTTGCCGACACGCTTTTTTCTACAAAACGTCTGTCGATTTCTTGCCTGTCGTTCTGTGATGTCCGTTTAGAGCAGTTCCTGAATCGCAATAAATCCGATGCCCATCAGCAACCCTGCCAGTATGATGCAACCTTCCAGCAAATGCACATGCGGTTTTCTTGTGATTTTTCGAGCCAGTATATATAAGATACCAGTAATGGGAATTAGGATTCCCAAAAGCCCCATCGTCCAAACGGGATTCTCTCGAAAAATCCGGAAAAATTCCAACAGTGATTTGGTTTTCCTCTTTATACCATATCCAATAATCGGAATGCCAATCAAAAGAGAACTCCCAATTACACCGATGGCAATCAGCCGTTTGTTCCAGCGTTGCGGTTTCGATGCAGATTCAATCTGTCCATCAATTCTATTTTCTGTATCTTGTGCCATTTATGCAAACACCACCCACCGCAATACACCTAAAATTAACAGGTGCAGCGGATAGAACACATAGAAAAACCACTTGTGAAACGGTTTCTTGCTGCCGCTCTTTCCGTTGTATCCAAACTGAATGAGTGGAAACACCAGAAAAATTCCGACTTGAAAGAATGCCAGCCACCAAGGTGTCGTTGCCAGCATATTTCCGCAGCAGAACAGCGTCAGCATACAAAATGCCGTCCACTTTTTCCGTGGATCATTCCGGTAACAGAAAAAGAACAACGCATAGAGAATATCAAAAATTGCCCAATCTCCGAACAGGGACAGGATACAAAGCCCAATGATGCCCAACACCTTAACCGGCTGCGGACACCTGCCTTTATCCCATAGCCAGATGGCAAGCAGACTCAGCAGCAACGTATAAATCACACCAAACTGCAAGCCGATATGCCCCAGTTCAAAATAGGAAAACGGAATCCAGGACAGCAATGCAAATATTCCCAGCCGACACGCATATCTTTTCACGCTGCGGGTGTAATAATACCCATCCGCCAGCATATATGCCATCGTTGGGCCAGTCAGCCGCCCAATGATATGCATGATTTGCCCCAACAGCGATGCAGTCGGGACAAATGCCCATGCAATATGGTCAATCAACATGGCGATGATGACCAGATATTTCAATTCATTTCGATTGAGGGAATGCAATTTAGTCATTGTAGAATCCCTTTCGGTCAGGATTTTTCACGATACTTCCGAAAAAGTGCAATGCCTGCGGCCACTGCAACTGCAATCAACAAAAGCACAATTGCGGTGACAGGGCTTTCCTGAAAAAGATGGAAAAAGTTGCGAACGGTTCGCTGTCTTCTCCATGCAATCAGCAAAAAGAGGATTACTGCTATGACAATACCGCCAATCGTTCCTTTTCCCTTTCCGGTATTTTTCGGTTCTGCCATCGTTTTTCCTTTCCTGTTTTGCTTACTTGCTCAGTGCATCTCTGGTATAATCCAGCAGACCGCCTGCCAAAATAATATCCTTTGTCCGTCCGGTCAGTTCACACAATACCGGAATTTCAACGCCTGTGGTCTTGTTGACCAGTGTCAGTGTTGTTTCGCCGTTTTCAATGTGCTTCCGAACATCTGCCAGTTCCAGTTCATCACCCTGTGCAATCTTTTCATAGTCTGCTTCGTTGACAAATGTCAGCGGAAGAATTCCAGCATTGATGAGGTTTGCACGGTGAATTCTTGCGAAACTCTTCACCAGAACTGCCTTTACGCCCAAATACAGCGGAGCGAGGGCTGCGTGTTCTCTGGAAGAACCCTGTCCATAGTTCGAGCCACCAACGATGATGCTCTTACCCATTTCCTTGGCTCTGGTCGGGAATGCTTCATCACAAACTGTGAAGCAATGCTGCGAGATTGCCGGAATATTCGACCGCAGCGGCAGAATCTTTGCACCAGCCGGCATGATGTGGTCGGTGGTGATATTATCGCCAACCTTCAGCGAACAGCCAGCGGAAATGGTTGCTTCCAACGGAGCAGTTTCTGGGAACGGCTTGATGTTTGGCCCTCTCAGGATTTCTACGCTGTCCATTTCTTCTGCTGGTACTGGCTTTACAATCATGTTATCATGAACCTTGAACTTTTCCGGCAAGGTAAAGGTCGGCATTTCGCCCAGTTCTCTTGGGTCGCTCAGGTAACCAGTCAATGCAGAATAAGCAGCCAGTTCCGGAGAAACCAGATAAATCTGTCCATCCTTTGTTCCAGACCGTCCGAGGAAGTTCCGGTTAAAGGTTCTCAGAGAGATACCGCCGGAGTTTGGGGACTGTCCCATACCGATGCACGGGCCGCAGGCACTTTCCAGGATTCTTGCACCTGCATCAATCATAATTTCCAGCAAGCCCAATTCTGCCATCATGGTCAGAACCTGCTTGGAACCCGGTGCAATTGACAGGGAAACATCTGGATTTACGGTCTTGCCCTTTAAGATATAGGCAACCTTCATCATATCCAACAGAGAAGAGTTCGTACAAGAACCGATACAAACTTGGTCGATTTTCAGCTTGCCGATTTCTGCAACGCTCTTTACGTTGTCCGGAGAATGCGGACATGCAGCAAGCGGCACCAATTCGCTCAGGTTGATGGTAACGACTTCATCATAAACGGCATCTGGATCAGCCTTCTGTTCTGTCCAAACTTCGCCTCTACCCTGTGCTTCGAGGAACTGCTTGGTAACTTCATCAGACGGGAAAATAGAAGTGGTTGCACCCAATTCTGCACCCATATTGGTGATGGTTGCACGTTCCGGAACGGAAAGGGTCTTGACGCCTTCGCCACAGTATTCGATGACTTTTCCAACGCCGCCCTTTACAGAGAGCCGCTTCAGAACTTCCAGAATAACATCCTTTGCAGCAACCCACGGGGACAGCTTACCAGTCAATTCTACCTTTACAATCTTCGGGCAGGTAATATAATAAGTACCGCCGCCCATTGCAACTGCAACGTCCAGACCGCCTGCACCCATTGCAATCATACCGATACCGCCGCCAGTCGGGGTATGGCTGTCCGAACCAATCAAGGTTTTACCTGGCACGCCGAACCGTTCCAGATGTACCTGATGGCAAATACCATTGCCCGGACGGGAGAAATAAATGCCATGCTTCTTAGCAACGCTGCCGATAAAGCGGTGGTCGTCTGCATTTTCAAAACCACTCTGCAAAGTGTTGTGGTCGATATAGGCAACGCTGCGTTCTGTCCGTACTCTTGGAACGCCCATTGCTTCAAATTCCAAATATGCCATTGTACCGGTGGCATCCTGTGTCAGGGTCTGGTCGATGCGGATTCCGATTTCGGTACCCTTTTTCATTTCGCCTTCTACCAGATGTGCCTTCAGGATTTTTTCGGTTAATGTCAAACCCATGTTCATCAAGTCCTTTCGATTCTTATGCTTGTTTCCGGTGGTTCTGCCAGATGCTCGCCGGAAAAAAGGAAACTGATTTTCCTTCCTATACGCTTATTGTACCAGATTTCGTGGTCTGTTGTCAAGAAATTCACAAAGTTTCTTGATTGCAAAAGCAATTTTTCTATTTTTTCTGATTTTTGCAAAAAGTGCATTTCTTGAGAAGTGGATTTTAAGGGAGGGATTGCAAGGGGAGATTTTACTGTTCAAATGGAATGTTCTTAGTGAAAACGGTCTTTCACATCCGGCAAAAGGGGGTTCCACCCCTGCTTTTGCCTGCCAGCGTGCTGCAATTG
>ERZ773188.2101-NODE-2101-length-20188-cov-3.281180_pt1 | contig 20188 bp, 10 predicted proteins | sample MGYA00581011_ERZ773188 | MGnify/ENA primary metagenome ERZ773188 (study PRJEB29015, sample SAMEA2737798) | human gut metagenome | biome: human gut; feature: human-associated habitat; material: faeces | place: China | collected 2012 ...
ATGTGACCTTCCGAAATTCGGACTTGCCTTTCCCTCCGTGAACTGTCCATAGCAATAAGGTTCAATCACGCGGATCTGTGCACGGTCATTCTGTGCAGCCGGTGCATTTTCCATAAAATAAGTAAATGCTCTGTCTCCATGTCCCCGCAATGCCTCCGCCAGGATAATCCATCCCTGCGACTGTGAGAAAATACCTGCATTTTCTTTTGCACCCGGATTATAGATGACAGCCAGTGCTCCGTCAAAGGCGTGCGCATGATACGGCGGGTCCATCAATATTGCACCATACGGCGTGTTTAATTTCTCATATACCCTCTCAAGCGCCATATCCGCCTGATCCGCTTTTGCCAGCCCGCTGATCACCGCCCAGCTCTGCGGATTCAGCCACATATTTGCCTCCGGATCTGTGCGCTTTCCGATCACTTTGCCTGCTTCTGTAAATCCACGGATAAAGCGGTCCTCATTCCAGCAGAGTTCCTGCAGCAATTTCCCCAGTTCCTCCTGCTTTTCATCAAGATAGGCAGCCGTTTCTTTATCCTGCTTGTATTCTGCAAACTTTCGCAATATATTCATCGCATAATAAAGCTGCATGGCAACAAATGTGGATTCCCCTTCTTTGCCCAGTCTTAAGCAGTCATTCCAGTCGGCATACAGCCCCGCCGGCATACCGTGTTTTCCCAGATGATTCATGGAAAAATCGATGGCACGCTTCAGATGCTCATAAACAGTTGCCTCTCCCCGGTTGGCATACGGAATCACTTCATCCATAAATTCCAGATGTCCGGTCTCCGCTATATACTTGTAGACGGTTGGAAACAGCCAGAGCGCATCGTCTGCACGATATGCCGGATGCCCGGTCTCCTTTACATAAGATGCATCATCCGGCGTATCTTCATGTCCCGGATTGTGTGTAAACTTTACCAGTGGCAGTCCGCCTCCGTTATCCACCTGTGCGGAAAGCATAAACCTGATTTTTTCAACTGCCATCTCCGGTGCAAGGTGAATGACTCCCTGTATATCCTGTACCGTATCACGATAACCGTATCCATTGCGCAGTCCACAGTAGACAAACGACGCTGCACGCGACCAGATAAATGTCATAAAGCAGTTATAGGCGTTCCATGTATTTATCATGGCATTGAATTCTTCACTCGGTGTCTTTATCTGAAAATGTGCAAGCTTTCCATGCCAGTAATCGGTCAGCTGCTGCAATTCCTTTCCACAGACCTGCTCCGGCAGCGCATAGGAAGCCAAAATCTCTGCCACCTCAGGTTCCTCTTTCATTCCAACCAGAAATGCGAACTCACAGTGCTCTCCCGGTGCAAGCTGCACCACCGTACTGAGTGCTCCGCAGCTGTTGCCATTCTCATTTCCCTCGTTGCACAATGTTCCCTCTGCCACACCTGCCGGATTGCCATATCCATGATATCTTCCGAGGAACTTCTCTCTGTCGCCGCACCAGGATGTCACTTTCGCTCCCTTCAGTGCAAAGAAACGGCTGACAACGATTTTATCATCGACATCCCTGCCTTCCTCGATCTGATCCAGATTCGCATGAATCATCTGCCGCACATGATCCCCACAGAAAACCGTGCGCGTAATAAACTGCGAGTACTGTAAATTCACCTGATCCTGCTCATAGTTGCTGTTGTTTGTAAATTCAGCGTACCCGGTAACCGTCAGTTCTCTTTCTTCTGCAGATGTGTTGGCAATGCATACATTCCACACCTCATACGCCCGGTCTAGCGGCACATAATATCTCACTTCTGAGTGAATACCGCTGTAATCCGCCAGCATTTTTGTATAAGCAGTTCCATGGCGGCATTCACTCCGGTAAGTTTTCAGATCCTTTCCCACCGGCTGCCAGGAAGCCGACCAGTAGTCTTTGCTTTTATTATCCCTGATATAAATATAGCTTCCGGGTTCGTCAAACTGGTTAAAGATGTATCTTAAAATTCTTCCGTTAGCTCCGGATTTTGCAAAACTGTATCCGCCTGCATTGTTTGAAATAATCGCGCCATATTCCGGGGAACCGAGATAATTAACCCACGGTGCCGGTGTATCCGGTCTTGTAATTACATACTCTTTCTTCGTCTCGTCAAAATATCCATATTTCATATATGCTTTCTCCTGTTTTGATTTTCTAAGGTTTTCTGCATTAAATATAACCTTCCTTTGAAAATCAGAATACCAGATACGACATTAAAATATCAGATTCATGACCTAACTTTGTTCAGTAAATACGATAATTCCCGGACAGTGCCAGCATGGCAAACAGATACAGGAAATTGTCATAATAACGGCGTTCCCCTGTCCGAAGCGGCGTCTCCCAGAACCTTCTGATGCACTCCTTTGCATTTTCTCCCTTCGCAGCCAGCGAAGCCTCTGCATTTACCGCTATCACCGCAACCGGGTGCAGCGCCCGCTCTCTAAGAAGCGTGCCGTCCGTCAGAAACACACCATCCCAGTGTCCGCTCTGCTTTTCGCAGTAAAAGCTCTGTAATTTTCCCGCAATCTCCTGCTGCCAGGGATCTCTCCCAAACCACAGCCAGTCCATGGCAATATTCGCAATCGTCCGGTACGCATCACTGTAATACCAGTCATGCCTGCCGAAAATCTCCTGATGTCCCTCATGCGGAGTCCCGTCATAATCCGCATACTCCGCCGACAAACCGGTGTCCGGATGACATGCCAGATGCAGATACGCTCTGCTCGCTTCTGCCGCGTCTCTCCAGAACTCCCGGTCATCTTCGTCCGCCCATCTGGCAAATAATTCATAAAAATGGGGCAGATGGTAAGACGGATCGCTGAAATTACAATTTGTAATAAACTTGATCAGATGCCTGGATGTGTCCCACATCGGTTCCCCCGGATGCCCCGGCTCTCCCTTGTGGATGCATTCCCGCAGAATTGTCCGCGCCTCATCTGCATAGTGGAATATTCCGGTTCCATTTCCCCAGCGGTTTGCCGCAAAAAACAGTGCCATGGCAAAATATTCTTCTCCGTCGGGAGCCGGACCTTCCGCATTTTTACTGCCATCTGTTGCACAGGACCACGCAAAATAATTCTTACATGGTCCATCCTCGATGTACATATATGTCCGGGTCCATTTCCACAGCCGGTCAAACTCTTCCCTGCGGTTCATCTGCACACATGCCATCATTCCATAGGACATTCCCTCTGTGCGCACATCATGGTTTCCCGTATCCTCTATGTATGCCATGTCGGCTCCCACCTCATGATAGAAACGCTCCTCCTCATTCCCATAAAAAATCGTCTCAAATGTCTGCTCCACTCTTCTCTGAATCTCCGCTTCCGGATACCCGTACTCTGCAAACACATTGCGATACTTTCCCGTCTCAAATGCTCCCGCCATCGTTCTACTCCTTTTCTCCTCTTTCCTTTATGTGTGATACGTCTCTTTGGGTCCCAGATAACTTTCCGGGACATCCGTTCCTTCCGGGCGGATCAACAGCTTTTCCAGAACAAACCCAGGTGTGACGGAATAAATGCGCAGACGGTTGATACCACTTCTGCATGAAACCGGAATCTCCTGTCTGCGTATCTGGTCTAATACACCTTTTGCCCAGAACTCTCCCTGATCTCCGATCCGGTATCCCTCAGGTACCGCGTTATAAATCTTGATCTCACCACCGTTATTCTGCACACCGTAGCAGAGTTTCTGATCGTTCGCCACCGGATTGGAGGGCTGCATATAAAGCGTAAGTACATACCCGCCGGGCTTTGATACCCAGAAATGATACTCCAGATACGGTGCATTTTCTCCCGGCACACCATACGCTGTGACCGGAAATGCTTTCATGGCAGACCGCGTTTTTCCATAGTCCCTGATGCATTGAAACCGTACCTTTTCGTTTTTTCCTTCCCGCTTACCATCCGCTGCATATCCATCCTTCCGGTCTGCATAATGCTCTGCCTCCATCACAATATAACCTGCCGTATCCACAAAGGTACCTTCCGGTACTTCCGGCAGATTTTCACATACCGGTATCTCGATCCGGCAGCAGCCGGAAGGCGTTTTTATTTCAAGCACTCCACAAGCAGACGTACCTGTATTTCCATCCCGGTTCATTGCCCAACGCTCCCGGTTTATTACAAGTTCCAGCTTTTCATAATTGTGCTTTTTCCCGTCCAGCACGCCCTGCATCGGCCACACCGAAAGCCATTCCGGTTTTTCTGTGACCTCGTATGCAGCCTCACATTCACTCAGCCCATACAGGGTGATCCCGGCGCTCCTGCACGCAGGGTCTAAAAAATCCGGCAGTTTCATGGATTCCGTAAGCCACGGGCTTCCCTCTGCATGCTGCATCGTCTGATCCACTGTCACAACCAGTCTCGGTTTATCCGCGGGCAGTACCCGGTGAATCACAGGGTTTAAACATTCATCCTCATTCCAGTGCACAAATCCGATATGCTCCGATGCTCCCATGCCATCCCAGCGCCCGTGATCCATCTGATGATATGCCGTCACCAGTTCCCGGTCACGCTTCAGACACTGTTCTACCGCATCCCCGTAATCATTCGCGTGAAGTGCTCCAAGCTTTGCCAGATATTGATTCATCCCTGCCAGAAGATGCATCCTGGTCAGATTCAGTGTTCCTTCCGCAGGGTAATAGATGAGCGCCACAAACGCCGCTTCGTATTCCGGCGCATGTTCCTTCACCCACGCATACACACGCTCCGCTTCCGTAAGTATCCGTTTAATCTCCTCCAGTGTATCCTGCGTTTCTCTTCCATGCACCGGGTGATACACCGTTGCATGCATTGCCTCAGGTCTTCTCTTTTGTATCAATCTGGTATATCCCTGCAGAACGTCCGCAATCTGTTCCTGTATTTCCTCCGTAAAGCTTCCAAACTGCTGCCTCGTCCACTGTCTGGTATACTCTGCGGTCTGATTGACGGCACCACTTCCCCAGCGTCCAAAATCATATGCCATATCCAGAAAATACGACAGTGGGAACTCCTGCGTTGCAATATCCCCCACATTGACAATCCAAAGTTCCCGCACCCCGAATTCATATGCCGTTGTCATCTGTTCCCAGATTTTCGGAAGGTACGAACTGTTGATCCATTCATAGGAAATGGGCCAGCCGTGATAGTCCAGATGATAGTACATCCCATATCCGCCCTTATGCGTCCTCATCTCCTTTGTCGGCAGTGTCCTAAGGTTTCCATAGTTGTCATCACACAGCAGTAAAATAACATCTTCCAGTTCTTCCGATCCCATCAGCCCCGCTGTCTGATCATTTCCATAAAAAAACGCTTCCACTTCCTTGTAGAGAGCAAGCATTCTCGGGACACGCTTTACGTCCTCATCCACACACTCCCGGATCAGCTCATTCTGCGTTTTTAACACATCGCGCAGCAGTTCAATATTGTCTTCCAATGTTGCTTTTTCTCCGAGAATTGCCGTATCCGCCTCTCCACGCATGCCCAGGGTAATCACATTTTCAAATTTTCCTCTCCGAAGCAGTCCGTCTTTCCAGAACCGAATGATGCCTTCCCGGTTCGTCCGGAAATTCCATGCATCGCCATATACCGAATCTTTTCCGCGCAGGTACTTATACTCCTCCCCCTGTCTCAGACACGGCTCATGATGCGACATTCCCATAATGATTCCGTATTCGTCTGCCAGCTTTGCGTTTGCAAGTCCCGGGCCGTCATCCCCAAATCTGGCGCTCCACATCGCCGGCCACAGATAGTTCCCTTTGAGCCTTAGCAGCAGTTCAAACACATGCTCATAAACCGAAGTCCCAAATCCCCCAAAGCGCCGGTTGCACCATGTTCCAAATGCCGGCCATTCATCATTGATAAAAAAACCGCGGTATCTTACAGACGGCTCTCCCGCCACACACGCCATCGATGCACGAAGTCCCACATGCTCACGGTGAGGCGGCCTGATACCACACCAGTCGACAAACGGAGATACGCCCAGAAGTTCTGACAGATGAAACAGTCCGTAGATCGTTCCACGCTTATCGCTCCCTGCAATCAGAAGAATCTGTGTTCCGTGCCATTCTGGATCATTCAGGAAAAACCAGCCATAACACTCCCGTTTTCCCCGGATCTGTTCCAGACCGATTCTCTTTTCTTCCTCCATCTGCTCCAGGAGCCTGCTTTTTCCAACCGTAGCCGGAACAATCACAGTCTCTGCCCGTTCTGCCACATCCACAAGTTCTTCCTGTGATGTGCCGTACAGCACCCGCGGGCGTCTGTCCGTTACCAGCTCCACATCGCCAGCAACTTTATCCGCTATCTTCTTTACCCCGGAATCTGCTGCATCTTCCACCCAAAATATAATCTCTTCCATATTTTCAATCCTTCTCCTTATCGGAAAGAGTTCTTCAGCTGCTCTGCCAGCTGATGCCTGCGGGATGTCCAGTCAAATCCATCCTGTGCCTTTATCGTCGCCTGATGCTCTTCTCCCGGTATCACCCGATATTTTTGAATGATCTCCTCCGGAATCCTCGCTTCTTTCCGCTTGCTGCACTTCTGCATCACAAGAATCATTTCCGTCATTTTTCCCTCTGCGATAAGCCGGTCAGCCATGTTGGCGATTTTTCCCTGATGAATCCACACACATTCGCTCTCCCACCGAAAGCTCTCCACAATAAGAACAGGATACCTCTGTTTTGCATGCTTCTCATATCCTGCCGGTGTATACACATAACACAGGCGGTATCCGCCATTTTCTTCCTCCCGGTACCATTCCATATGAAGCATGCCATGCGGCACATTCGCCAGCTGCGGATAACAGAACTCCGGTTCCGGAATCTCAAAATAATTGCATGCAAAACTGCCTTCCCCGTTATATCCGGCATACCCTGCCGGAACTTCCGGATGAATCGTCTCCACGCCGTTGACGATAAAATGTACCTCATGATAGCCGGCAGAAAGTCCTCCTATTTTTCCTCGCCATATTCCTGGCTGCTGCTCCGTTAACGCAGCCAAAATCTCATGCTTCTCCTTAAGACAGACTTCCACACGAGCCGCACCGGGTGCCTCCAGATAGAATTCTGCCGTGCCGTCACTGCACACTTTTACGCCCGGTATGGTCTTTGGATATTTCCCTGCTGGTCTCCCCTGCGCATCCGTTTCAAACCGGATCTGCCGGTGTACCGGATCAAAAAAGAGCATCTGCTCCTCCATGCTCTGGACGGACAGCTGTTTTTCATCCAGGCGGCGCTCCATGCAGCATGCAGATGCCGTTTCTTCCACAGTCTCTGCGCCACAAAACAGAAGCGGCACAAAATCTCTCAGACTCTTTCTCCAGACATGCCATTCATGATAGCCTTCATATACTTTCTTTACGCAAAGCGTTTCTGATTCGCGCATTTTTTTACAGATATCCTCTATTCCGCGCGAAATCTCCTCTTCCCTGCTCCCGCAGGAGAAAAACACAACATCCGGTTTTTCTGCCTCATCCGTGCAGATCCTCTCTGCGTCATAAAGCGATACCCCGGAAAACATTCCAAGTGCCGAAAATTTATCCCGGTGCCTGCATACACTTCTTGCCGCCAGTGCAGACCCCAGTGAAAGACCTGCCAGTGCCCGGTAATTTCTGCCCTGCTTTACCGGAAAATGTGTTTCCACATAAGGAATCAGATCCTCCATCAGCTCTCTGTCAAAATCCCCGGGAAAGAAAACTGCCTCCTCACCCTCGATAAACGCATAATCACAGCTCATCACCACGATCATTTCCCTGCATTTATGCTCCGCGATCAGATTGTCCATGATGTAATTCAGCTTCCCCTGCCAGATCCATCCCGTCTCATTTTCACCGACACCATGCTGTAAATATAAGACCGGATACCGCCGGCTGGGATCTTTCTGGCTTCCATAAGGCGTGTATACATAACATTCTTTCAGGTGACCGTTTACACCGGATGCATACTTTGCCAGATGCACCGTTCCATGCGGTACCTCTTTCAGATAGTAAAATTCTGCTCCGCGCTCCGGCACCTCAAATGTGTTGATTGTCTCAAAGCAGCCATAAGAAAAACCGGCTTTCGGATGAAACAGTTTCACTCCGTCCACAAACCAGTGATAATAGTGCATTCCTCGCGGGAAATTCTCTATCTTCCTGTAAAACCCTCCGTTTCCATCCGGCAGGAGTGCAAGCGGTGCCGCATCAAAATAACCTCCCACACCCGCCACTTCCACTGTCTCAGCCGTCGGTGCATACAGATAGAATTCTACCGTTCCATCCTCCCCCACCTTCACCGCCTGCCGTTCTTCCGTTGTCTCCGGCGCAAACGAAAGTGCCTGCTGCACCAGCGCCTGGTTAAGTTCTGTCCCCATAAAAAAAACCTCCCATTCTATTAAGATCTTCTGCGAGAATATCGTATAGAATGAAAGGTTCTACCGGCAGATGCGGCGCATCACTTCCTGCTGCAGATCCTCCATCAAAATCTGTGGATTGCAGGCATTGTATGCATCCATGTATTCCTGCCAGGCTGTATCAAAATCCTCTGCCATAATAACCCGCGGAAGCAACTCGTGCTTGGTCTCATTGATCTGCTCATATATCATTCCTGCTTCTGTGGCATCAGAAAGCGATGTAGCATAAGAATACATCGGATACCAGTTTCCCGGTGCCTTATGATTCCCAATCATATCCACATAGCTTTCACAGCCATACGCCCTGAGACATTCCTGGACGTCCCCCGGCTGGCTTTTTAAAAATTCTGCCGGCTGGTATTCCAGTGAAAAAGCATTTTTCCCATCCGGAAGCATTCCCTCCCAACGCGGGAAATACGAGTAATAGCAAAAATAGTCCGATGCCAGCAGATCATCCGAAAAACGCTTTGACTGTTCCTTCGTCAGATAGAAAACCCCTTCCTCATCCACGCAGTAGTCCGTTCCTTCCTGCCCCCAGAAACGCAGAATCTCCACCTCCGGCTTTAAAAGATCATTCACAAACTGTAAGGCACCGTCTATGTCTTCACACGAGACCGTGACCGACAGTCCGGAGGACGTGTCGATAGATGCCGCTCTCTCGACATGCCACTGGTTCTCTACCCCCTCCTGCATCGTAATCGGAAGCGGTACATAATCGCATCCCTGCTCACTCAATTTCTGTCTGTCATATGCCGGATAAATCGCATAGTAAAACTGCCACCACTGATCCACCATTCCAAGGACCGCTCCGGTGGACAGTTTATTCAGATACTCTTCATAGCTGTTTGTGAACGCCTCCGCATCCAGTATCCCCTTACGATATTCTTCATTTAATTTTTCAAAATAAGCCCGCGCCGTCTCTGTCGTGTTGTAATCCATCACCTGAAAGGTCTGCGGATCGACCATGCAGCAGCCGTCATTGGGATATCCATCCAGAAACTGCGGCACATTCTCCAGGCAGAAATATCTCCAGTCATCGCTAAGAACCGTAAATGGTATATTCCTGGTTCCGTTCTCCATCATGGGATTGGCATTCACATAAGCCTCCAGCAGATCAAAATATTGCTCTACCGTATGAACTTCCGGATATCCTGCCCATTTTAAAACCCTCGTCTGAATCCAGAATGCTTCCCCGTCATGGATCACATCGCTGCTTTTTCCATTTGTCACCCCGAATTGTGGAATCCAGTAAATGTGTCCGTCTTCCTGGCGCAGCATATCCCACTGCTCATTCGTCATGTATTGCCGGATATTGGGATATTCCTCCCAGTACTCATCAATCGGAATCAATGCCTCTGCTTCGTATAAGGTTTTTCCCCCCTGTATGAAGTCCGGATATCTGCCGCTGGCGATGTATGAATTGAGCGCCTGCTCCTTGGTCTGACCGGACAGCCAGAGTTCTTCACACTCTGCTCCTGTCACCTCTGCAATCTTCGCTTTCATGATATTTCCATATTCAAGGCTGTTTCCCTCCGTCGGAAAAAAAGCCGTAAAATGCTTTATCTGCGCTTCTGCCATGCGGTCTGTGTGTGCCGCCATGTTCCACAGCACCAGAAGCAGTACCATTAAGGTCATTCCTTCTGCCAGTCTCTTTTTCATCTGTTTTCCCTCTTTTCCAGTCAATTATACTGTTTTTAAGGGACACCGGCAAGATGGGATTGCATACGCTCCTTCGCTTTTATATGGAATTATTCTTTTACGCCACCGAGTGTAAGACCGGTGACAAAATATTTCTGTAAAAACGGATAGATGCAGATAATCGGCAGCATCGTGAGTATCGTTGCCGCAGAGCGGACTGACGTCGGTGTAACGGTTCCCACTGCATTCTTCATGGCTTCTGCCGAAGTTCCCTGATTCGTGACGGATGACAGCAGCTTCATCAGCTCATACTGCAGCGTCGTCAGATCAGAATTCATGCGGTTGTACAGCATGGCATCAAACCAGGAATTCCATTGTCCGACTGCAACGAACAATGCCACCGTCGCAAATACCGGCTTGCAGAGCGGACAGTAAATCTTTAGAAAAATTGTCGTATATCCGGCACCGTCTAACTGTGCGGATTCTTCCAGACTGTCCGGTATACCATTCATGTAAGTGCGGATTACCAGCATATTAAACGCACTTACCATGCCCGGAATTACATACACCCAGAAACTATTGGTAAGACCGAGTCCTTTGTAAAGCAGGAATGTCGGAATCATTCCTCCATTCACATACATTGTAATGACCCAGAACAGGGAAAGGCTTCTCTTAAACAGAAATCGTTTCCGGCTGACAACAAACGCCAGAATCGCGTTTGCAGCCAATGCCAGCACAGTTCCAATCACGGTTCTTGCTACCGTGACATACGCGCCTGTAATCAGGTTGTCTTTCTGCAATACCGTAATATAATTTTTCCATGTAAACTTTCGCGGCCACAAATAGATGCCTCCCCGCAGGGCATCCGTACCATCGTTTAATGAAATTGCAAGCGTGTTGAGTACCGGATATAATGTGATAACCACAATGATAAACATAATGATTCCATTTACAAGTGGGAATGCATCAAAGGATCCTGTTTCCTTTCTTCTTTTTTTTGTTCCTGCCAGCTGTTGCATGCTATTACCCTCCTTAGAATAACCTTTCTTCTCCATTGCGCTTTGCGATCTGGTTCGCAATCACAATCAAAATGATGCTTACTGCACTCTTAAAAATACCTGCGGCCGTACCGATGGAGTAATCCCCCTGGCTGATGCCCCATTTAAGTACATAGATGTCAATCGTCTGGGATACCTTCTGTACCAGTCCGTTTCCAAGAAGATACTGAATCTCAAATCCTGCATTTAATACATTTCCTACATTCATTAACAGAAGAATCATAATCGTTGGTTTGATTCCCGGAAGTGTCACGTATTTGATTTTTGCCCATCTTCCCGCACCGTCAATGGAAGCCGCTTCGTACAAAGAAGGATCAATGGATGTGATGGCTGCCAGGTAAATAATGGCATTCCATCCTGTCTCTTTCCACACATTGGCAAACGCGACGATCGGCCAGAAATAATTCGGATGTGCAAAAAAATTGATTGGCTGTGTAATCACATGCAGATTCATCAATATCTCATTGATGATTCCGCTTCCTGAGAGCATATCATGCAGAATTCCCGTTACGATAATCCAGGACAGGAAATGCGGCAGATAAGAGATGGTCTGGACAACCTTTTTCCCGCCATGTGATTTTATCTCATTCAAAAGAATGGCAAATGCGATTGCAGTCACAAATGTCACAACCAGGTTTATCACACCCATCGCAAGCGTATTCCGGATGACACGGATAAATGTCATATCCGAAAATAAGGTCTGAAACTTCTGCAGTCCCACAAACTCAGAGTGGAAAATTCCAAGCTTTGGCTTATAATTCTGGAACGCCATCGCCCATCCCGCCAGTGGAAGGTAATAGAAAATGATGCCATAGATTACCATCACACCACTCCAGAACAGCAGAACTTTCTGTCTCTTTATTTCTTTCCAGGTGATCTTTGCTTTATATTGATTTTCTTTTTCTTTGGATCTTGTTCTCGTCAAAGCCATACCCCACTCCTTAAAAAAACAGGCAGATGAAATCTTCCTTGCATCTGCCTGTTTCCAATTTCATTTTATGTGTTATTCGTATTTCGCTGCTTCTTCCATTCTCTTATCAAGTTCTGTCTGTAACTCACCGATAAACGCACCCGGATCGCAGCTGTTGTATGCATCCATGTACTCTGCCCATGCCGCGTCAAAATCTTTTGCCATCACGACCTGTGGGAGATACTCGTGCTTGATCTCACCGATCTTATTCCATGCCATACCGCCTTCCGTATCGGTAGTGAAGCTGTTTGAATAGGACCACATCGGATACCATGCACCCGGAGCTTCATTTGTTCCGATCATATCCACATAGGTCTCTGCGCCATAAGCAGAAAATGCTTCTTTTACATCATCATTTAATCCGTCAAAGAATTCATTCGCCTGTCCATCCGGCTTATTCGCATTGATTCCGTCATCACTTGTACCGGAATACTGCGGAAAATAAGAATAGGTACAGGTATGGGATGCTTTGTATGCAGTGTCAACCGCTCTGGTTCTCTGCTCCTCTGTGCGGTAAAATTCACCGTTGTCATCCACATTATAGTCAACGCCTTCCACTCCCCAGAAACGCAGGTTGTGAATATCCTGTGAGAGGAGGTCATCTACAAACTGCAGTGCAGCTTCCACATCCTCACAGCTTGTGGTGATCGCAAGACCGTCTGATACATTTAACACACCGCCGGAACAGTGCCACTGGTTTTTGACACTCTCATCAATGGTAATCGGAAGCGGAATGTAATCGCATCCCTGTGCATCCAGCCCTGCCTGCTTGATTGCATCTCCCGCAGTGTAAGCAAAATCCCACCACTGGTCAATCATGCCAAGTACACGTCCGGTTGACAGTTTGGCAATATACTCATCATAGGTCTGTGTAAAGGATTCCGGATCTACAATTCCCTTCTGATATTCTTCATTCAATTTCTGGAAATACTTTACTGCGGTATCCGTCGTATTATAATCGATTACCGTCAATGTCTCCGGATCTACGATACAGGAGCCGTCGTTTGGATATCCATCCAGAAACTGCGGCGCATTCTCAAGGCAGAAATATCTCCAGTCATCGCAGAGAATCGTATACGGAATGTTCTCTGTTCCGTCTTCCATGGTCGGATTTGCCTCATTATATCTCTCAATCAGATCAAAATACTGATCCATGGTACGGATCTCCGGATAATCCGCCCATTTTAATACCCTGGCCTGAATCCAGAATGCCTCATCGTTGTGTGTACAAACCTTCTCTTCTCCCTTGATATTGCTGAACTGCGGTATCCAGTAGATATGTCCATCGTCCTGGCGAAGCTGATCCCACTGCTGCTGTGTAAAGAAGTTTTTGATATTCGGATAATCATCCAGATAATCATCGAGTGCTACCAGAACGTCTGCATCATAGAGCTGTGACTGTCCGCTTCCCCCGCAGATAAAGTCCGGCAGCTCACCACCGGTGATCATCATGCCGACAGCTTCCTCTGCCGTCTGTCCGGTCAGCCATGTTTCCTTCACTTTCACGCCGGTCTTATCGGCAATGATCTGCTGAATCTCATTGTCGTCATTGATCTCTGAACCGGGAACTGCAAAAAAAGCCGTAAATTCTTTTACCCCACCGGCTTCCGTGCTGTCTGCACCGTCTGCGTTTTCCTTTGCGTCTGTCGATGCCGCATCACTCCCGCATCCGGCAAACATGGCTGCCATCATTGTGGCTGCCAGCAATACACTGATAAGTTTCCTTCTCTTCATCTTGTAACTACCTCCCTATTTGATAATACTATTTTACCTTTCTGGCAGATTCAGACAATTGGAGGAAGTATAGATAAAAGCAGGGCAAAGTATAGGTTCTTATTTCCATACTTTGCCCTGCTTTTGAACTTGCCGTATTTCCTTTATGCCTCACGCCGGAACTTCGCCGGTGTACAGCCTTTTACCAGAATAAAACGGTTCACAAAATAATCAAGATCATGATAGCCGACTTCCTCCGCAATCTCGACAATCTTCTTATCGGTATGTAACAGCAGATCCGCTGCCCGTTCCATTCTGTAATTATTCAGATAATCTTTGAATGACTGCCCGTTTTTCTTACGGAACAGCTGTCCCAGATATGCGCTGTTGACGTAATATTTTTCACTCAGGCTCTTTAATGTGATATTCTTTGCATAGTTTTCCCGGATCTCACGCTCAATCTCTCCTAGCACTCCTCTGGATACATTTTTGCGAAGCTGCGACAGATAGTCCCCGTATTCACATGCAAACCGGGTCAGATGCGCCTTGCTGCCGCGCATTACCCCCTTTTCAAAGCTGCTCTCACTGATCAGGCGCAGAATCTCTTCCTGATTTACCCCATCATCCTGCTCACTCGCCAGATGGATCAGCTGAAACAGAAGATAATTGATGTTCAGATTCATCGTCTCACCGGTCATTTCCCTGCTTATCATCTCCCCGTAAAACTGCTCAATCGCACTCCGTATCCCTACATGGTTGTTCTGCTCCACAGCTTTTAACAGACGATCCAGACTGCTCTTGCATAAAACAATTCCTCCGGAAGTAACCTGCACTTCCTCCTCATAGTAATAGATCGGCTTTTTTGCGCGGAATCCCTGAAAAGACCGGAGCATACACGCATTTCCATAAGATCTGGCAATGTTGCTGATATCCTGCACCTTTTTCCCTACAAGCATGATGACCGGCTGGTGCATGTTAGCAATCAGATACTCAAGAAACCGGTTCAGATATGTTTTCCCATCAATCCCCTGCTCCTTTGCAAACGCATCACAATACAATAACCCGATGTCATAAATCTTCTCATGCGTTGAAACATCAAAGACACAATGTGATGCATGAGGTCCCAGGAACTCAATACAATACTGATACAGCTGCCGCTGAAAGCCCCGTTTTTCCTTATCTGATATTTCCTCAGCTCTGCCGTCATCATCTATCTGAATCTCTACATACCGTATACCGGATGCCCCATCCATATGCGACTTCACATACTCCAGATTCACACTGTCAAACTTTCCCTGAATCAATGCGATCAGATGTCTGGACAGATACGCCTGCTCCATTTCCCGGCTGCTTTGCTTCTTCTGGTTGTCCGCCCTTCGCAATACCTGGACTTTATTCAGCACCTTCAGCAATTCTTCCCGGTCTACCGGTTTCAAAATATAATCCGTGCAGTCGTAACGGATCGCCTTTCTCGCATATTCAAAATCTGCATATCCGCTCAGGATCACAAAATGTGCGTCGGAAATCTTTTCCCCGCGGATTTTCTCCAGAAGTTCCAGTCCTGTGACGACCGGCATTTTTATATCCGCAATAATGAGATCTACCTGCTCCCCGCGCAGATATTCCAGTGCTTCCTCTCCGTTTGCCGCCGTCTTAACAACCTCAAATCCCTCCTGCTCCCAGTCAATCAGTATCTTCAGTCCCTGTAATATAAACGGCTCATCATCCACGAGCAATACCTTTAACAATGCTTCCCCCATCTTTTTCCTTCCCTTCTCTACAATGGCATCCGGATACTCACTGTCGTACCGACACCCTGCTCCCCCTCTATATCAAATGCCACCTGCTCCCCGAATACCATTTTCAGCCGCAGACATGCATTGATGATTCCCACTCTTCCGCCATCCTTTAGCATATCAATACTGGCGTTTAGCATGCGCTCTTTTAATTCCTGCATCTGGGAGGCGTCCATGCCACATCCGGTATCTTCCACTTCCAGATAAAGTGCCTTCTGCTTTTGGCAGATCCGCACAAAAATCCAGCCGGGAGCTGTCTTTGCCTCAATTCCATGCACACAGGCATTTTCCACAAAGGTGACAACTGTCATTTTGGGAATTTTAATGTCCAGACAATCCTCTTCCACTTCGAGACTGTAACTTAACCGCTCTCCAAACCGATACTTCTGAAGCCCCAGATACGCTCTCACAAATTCCATTTCCCTGCGGATCTCGACACTGTCGTTTCCCCATTCCACATACTGACGCTGCATCAGCGCTAGCTTTTCCACCATGTCTGCCGTCTCATATTCGTTTTTCAACAGGCTGTGCATGCGGATGCTCTCCAACGCATTAAACAGAAAATGCGGATTGATCTGGCTGTGCAGCGCGAGCAGTTCTGCATTCTGTCTTTCCACCAGCATCTCCTGCTCTTTAATCTTATTCTTATACACAATCTGAATGAGTTCATTTGTTCTCGCAACCATGCGGTTGTAATTGCGCATCAGGCTTCCAATCTCATCTTTTCCACGCACATACGAAATCGGCACCAGATGTTCCCCGCCGACTGTCTCAAACGCCTTGCTGAGTTCGCTGATTCTCTGCGTAAATGACCGGTTAAATCCCCGCACCAGAAGGAGTGGCAGAATCGCATTTACAACAATTAAGAATCCAATCAGCGGCAGGTTTTTCCGGATTTCCGTCCACAGCTGGCGTTTGGGCTGCATGACATAAATATCCAGATCCATTCCGTAAAACTCGAGTTCCTGACAATATCCGACCCTGCCCGTCTGGTCAAATGTCTGAAATTCCTTTCCGATACTGGAATATCTGCCATTTGATAAGACAATCTTATCTCCCTGGCAGATAAATACATCCGTGTCATAATTCATTTTCTCTAACGTCCGGTTTACTGCACTGTAATCGATGTTGATCAGCAGCACCTTTTCCATATTATTTTCCGCATAAAAGTCCAGCTTCTGGAAAAAAAGCATCCGTCTCTGCGGCTCCACCGAAGGTGCCCTGCTGTCATCATACTGAAAATACAATCCCTTATTCAATCCGTTATCCTGAAAATAGCGGTACACTTCTGTACCGCGTATTTCCTTCATATTACATACCTTTCCCCCATTCACGATCGTGTCATTATCCACATACATCGTGATTACCATGTTGTTCATACCAAGTCCGCTCTCAAACAGGGTATCTTTAAAAAAATCCTGATAACTCACCACATAGTCCAACGGATCGCTGTAGGTATTCGACAAAAAACGGTTAATATATTTGCTCGTATAAATACTTTTCCCGATCTCTGCTGCATTGTTGACCGTATTTGAAATACTGTATGCAACTGCATTGGCAATATTCGCCATCTCATGCTCTCTGGCTTCCCGCTCAGACTTCATGACAACAGAAAATACCGCACTGTCCGTCACAATCAGCGGAACCAGCACGCACAAGATATACAGGATATAAAATTTATTTTTTATTTTAAAGTCATCCATCCAGACTTCAACCGCATGCAGAATTCTCTTCATATCCTCTCCCAGTATTTTTATACTAACATTGTTTTTCATCGAGTGCAACGGATACCGGCAGCATCAGTATTCCACTTCCGTCACATTTCCCGTTTTGCATATAAAAAGTGTGCTCACCGTCTGTCCGGTCAGACGGCTGCTTCTCTCATCCGGCTGCTGCCCTCCGACTGCGATCTCATAGCTTCCCGGGTGTACCAGACATTTTCCCTCCTCGGAGATCAGTGCAAAATCACGCGTAGAAAGGGTGATACAAACCTCTTTCTTTTCCCCACATTCCAGTGCAACCGACCGGATTCCCTTCAGCTGATAGCCGGGATCGTAAGCTTCTCTTTCACTGAATCTGACATATACCTGTACCGCTTCCTGTACCGGGTAGGTACCGGTATTCTCCACCGTTACATGCACCGTTACCGGCTCCAGTATTCCAAAATCTGTGACATCTGCATGTGCATCAGAATAACGGATCTGCGAATAGGTAAGACCATATCCAAACGGATAGAGCACATGTCTGTCCGTATACCGGTAGGTACGTCCTGCCATGGAATAATCCGTAAAATCCGGAAGAAATTCCGTTCCTTCATAAAAGGTAACCGGCAGTTTTCCGCATGGAGAGAATTCTCCGAACAATGCCTCTGCGATTGCTTTTCCACCTCTCGCTCCCGGGTACCAGCAATCCAGTATTGCCCGTATCTGTGCATGTTCCTGCGCCCACGACAGATCCAGTGCACTTCCCGCCAGCACGGTGAGCACAATCGGTTTTCCGACTGCTGCGACCGCCTCTAAAAGTTCCTGCTGCAGTCCGGGAAGCTTTAATCCCAGCTTGTCACCGCTGGCATACTCATTTCCCGCATCTCCCTCTTCACCTTCGATGCCCGCATCCAATCCCAGACACATCACAATGACATCTGCCCGCTCCGCAGCAATCAGCGCTTCCTTAAACCGGTCCTTCGGCTCCCCGAGGAATTCTACCTGATCCTTATACAGATGGCAGCCCTGCGCATATAGGACGCGGGTTTTCTCTCCGGTGTATTCCTGAATTCCCTCCAGCGGTGTAATGTATCTGGAGGATGTCCCCTCATAATTTCCAACCAGCGCTGCTCTGGAGTTCGCGTTTGGTCCGATCACTGCAATGGTATGGATCTGTTCCTGCTTCAGCGGAAGAAAATGGTTGTCATTCTTAAGCAGCACCATACTTCTTTTCGAGGCTTCTAAGGACAGTGCAATATGTTCGGGGCACTCCACCACATCATAAGGAATGTTCGCATATGGAGACGGATAATCCTCCATCATCCCCAGCCGGATTCTGACATCCATCAGGCGCTCCACCGCTTCTGTGATCGTCTTTTCCTCCACCAGTCCCTGTTCACAGGCACGGCTTAAATACAGAAATGCCTTCCCGCAGTTTAAATCACAGCCATGGTTGACAGCCATTGCCGCAGATTCTTCTACCGTCTTTGTCACATGATGGTGCTCATGAAAATCAAGAATTGCCCAGCAGTCGGACACTACGTGTCCCTCAAAACCGAATTGTTCTCTTAAAATATCCTGCAGAAGTGTCTTGCTTCCGCACGCCGGTTCCCCGTTGACGCGGTTATAAGCGCCCATCACGGCTTCCACACCGGCATCCTTGACACACCGCTTAAATGCATACAAATACGTATCGTACAAATCGTGCAGCGACACCTTTGCATCAAACTCATGGCGCAATGCTTCCGGACCGCTGTGCACGGCAAAATGCTTGGCACACGCAGCCGCCTTTAAATGATCCGGATCTTTGCCCTGAATCCCTCTGATATACGCACAGCCAAGCTTTGCCGTCAGACAGGGGTCCTCCCCGTACGTCTCATGTCCTCTCCCCCAGCGTGGATCTCTGAAAATGTTAATATTCGGCGCCCAGAAAGTCAGACCTTTATAAATACCTCTGTCTCCTCTTCCTGAATACGCTTCAAACTTTGCCCGTCCCTCGGTGGACACCACATCTCCGATCTTCTCAATCAGTTCTTCATCAAAAGTCGCTGCCAGGGCAATTGCCTGTGGGAACATTGTCGCCACACCGGATCTTGCCACTCCGTGAAGCGCCTCATTCCACCAGTTATACGCCGGAATATGCAGCCGCTCAATCGCCGGTGATTCATAGCGCATCTGGCTGATCTTCTCCTCCAACGTCATCTGTTCCACCAGTCTTTTTGCATATTCTTTCGTCTCCAGACTCATCTCTCTCCCTCTCCTTTTGTTCTATTCTTCTGCTCCACTGCACGTAAAGCTCACATAATCCGCATAATTTTTACTGTCAGTTCCATGCGAAGACGCGTACATTCCAATGGTGCATCCCACAAAGCCTCCCGCCTCTTCCGTGGTATACGCAAGCAGGCTGACCTTATCGCAGGCACAGATCATTTTTTCTCCCAGCCTTACCCAGATACCCGCACTCTGCTCCTCTCCGCGGATCAGAATCTCCCATAACTCCTGCTCTTCTTTCAGAAGAACTTCACGGATGACCTCTTCCCTGGCATGAACATATGTGCTCACCCGAAAGCAGACATCTGCTCCCTTTTTCCCGATCTCCATCCTCAGATGATTCTCATGGTTCTGGTATAATACCATTCCCGCCGTCTCATCCTCCGACTGTGGTTCAAAGCGGAATCTGACCGCTGCATGGAAATGATAGCTTTTCTGCCGGAGTCCGAAATAACTGCTGCATCCTTTTTCACCGATCGTCTGTTTTCCACAGTATAAGCGGAATACACCGCGTTTTTCTGTCAGCGAATAGGATGCCTCATTTCTTCCCCCGATCCCAAGCAGCCTCTGATCCGGTCTCGTCTCCCAGAAACACAGGGTATCGCACGTTCCTGTTTCTTCCGGAAACCGGTACTCTTTTAGCGGCACTTCCAGTGTCTTCTCCAGACGTCCGGTTCC
>ERZ773188.2116-NODE-2116-length-20052-cov-4.536130_pt1 | contig 20052 bp, 19 predicted proteins | sample MGYA00581011_ERZ773188 | MGnify/ENA primary metagenome ERZ773188 (study PRJEB29015, sample SAMEA2737798) | human gut metagenome | biome: human gut; feature: human-associated habitat; material: faeces | place: China | collected 2012 ...
CTTCATGTGCATAAGTTCCTTGCAGGAAGTATAGGCGGAGATAAGCAATTTATGGAAATGGTAGAACGACAGGATCTTGACATGGTCATCCTGTTTTACAATCCGGTCATGATGGATCCGAAAGAACCGGACATCCACGCCATCGTTATGAGGTGTGATCAATATAATATACCGGTCGCTACGAATATCGCAACGGCAGAACTTCTGATTCTCGGACTTGCACGCGGCGACCTGGATTGGAGACTGAATCTGAAATGAGAGTAATCGCTGGAACTGCCAGACGTCTTGCACTCAAGACAGTGCCTGGCATGGAAACAAGACCAACTACAGACAGAATCAAAGAAACTCTGTTTAATATTCTGCAGCCATACATTCCGGACAGCACCTTCCTGGATCTTTTCAGTGGAAGCGGTGGAATCGGGATCGAGGCACTCAGCAGAGGCGCGGAACATGCGACCTTCGTTGAGAAAAATCCCAAGGCATGCGCCTGCATCCGGGAAAATCTTGCATTTACAAAGCTGGCTGAACATGGTAAACTGCTGAACATGGATGTACTGCAGGCTCTTCGTTCTATGGAAGGGCAGGCTGCATTCGACTGTATTTTTATGGATCCACCGTATAACAATGAGCTGGAGAGACAGGTGCTGGAGTATCTGCAGGATAGCTCCCTCGCGGATGAGGATACCCTGATCATCGTTGAGGCAGACCTTCATACGGACTTCTCTTATGTGGAAGAATTTGGCTATGAACTGAGCCGTTCCAAAGAATACAAGACCAATAAGCATATTTTTTTGCACAAAAGAAAGTGAGAAATACCTATGGTAACAGCAGTTTATCCGGGAAGTTTTGATCCGGCAACCTATGGTCATCTGGATGTCATCAGGCGCGCAAGCGTATCTTTTGACAGAGTTGTAGTCGGGGTTTTGCAGAATTCTGCAAAAAGTCCGTTGTTTTCTGTGGAAGAACGTGTTAATATATTAGAAAAGGCGACCAGGGATATCCCGAATGTGATTATCAAGCCATTTGACGGACTTTCTGTGAACTTTGCCAGAGAGAACCAGGCCCAGGTCATTGTACGTGGGCTTCGTGCGGTTACTGATTTTGAGTATGAGCTTCAGATGGCTCAGACCAACCGCGTTCTGGCTCCGGATGTAGATACCGTATTCCTGACCACAAGTCTGGAGTACGCTTATGTAAGCTCCACCATTATGAAGGAAGTAGCCCGATTTGGAGGAGATTTATCCAGTTTTGCACCGGCAGAGATCATTCAGGAACTACTCCTGAAGATGCAGGAAAAAGACAAAATATAAGGAGAATGTACTATGAGCAGCAGAATTGAACAGCTTATCGACGAAATCGATGAATTTATAGAAGGCTGTAAATTTCAGCCTTTATCAGCAACCAAGATCGTTGTAAATAAAGAAGAGATGGAAGAGTACTTAAGAGAACTTCGTCTTAAGACTCCGGATGAGATCAAGAGATATCAGAAGATCATCAGCAACAAAGATGCGATCCTTGAGGATGCACAGACCAAGGCAGATGCCCTGATCGCAGATGCACAGACCAAGGCACAGGAGCTCGTTACACAGCACGAGATCATGCAGAAGGCTTACGCACAGGCGAACGAGACCATCAACGCTGCCAACAAGCAGGCACAGGAGATCCTGGATTCCGCTACACAGGATGCCAACAGCATTCGTCTGAGCGCGATCACTTACACAGATGACATGATGGCAAACATCGGATCTGTCCTGAACCAGACACTGGAGGATGCAGGCGGCAAATACAAGACTTTCATCGACTCTCTGCAGAGCTGTCTGGAAGTTGTAAACCACAATCGCCAGGAGCTGGCACCTCAGACAGCACAGGCAGCAGCGATCACAGGTTCTTACCATGACGAACCTGCCAAGGAAGCTGAGGATGACAATCTCTTAGATGATCTTGGCGAAGAATAAGAATAGTACTATGACGATCAGCGCATTCACAAGCTTGGATGCGAGATAGGGAAGCAGGGAGAGTTCTTCTGTCACGAGGCTTCGTGTTTGTGCAGTGATGCAGGCACCGCCGAGTACGACAGTGACCAGGGCACAGAGATATTTTATTTCCGGGTTCAGACCTGAGAGTGCGAGACTGTGAAGCCCGGTAGTCATTTCCAGGAGGCAGAACAGCACATACGAAAGTATGGACTGACTTTTCCAGAAATGACGTACACAGGCAGTCAGGATCGAGAACATAAGAATATACCCACCCAGTTTGGTGATCGTTTCGAAACCGTTCATAATAGAGGCATCCAGTATGGCTCCCGGAGAGCTGTCAGAGGATGTCTCTTTTTTTGATGTGTATATCGGGGAGAAGCCAGCAGTGTACCGGCTGCCTGTACGAAAAAACCACAGGCGCATGCACAGCATGGTGAGGAAGGCGGAGCCGAGAAGAAGCGAGAATACCTCCAAAGCAGAGACCTGCCCGTTCATGCAGGTATGTATCAGATAAGAACTGATGAACATGGGACTGGCGTGGTTGGTAAAAGTCAGGAGATACTGTGCTTCCCTGCGACTGATCTTTCGGCTGGCATAGAGATCGGAAGTAAGTTTGGCTCCCATGGGATAACCACAGAGCAGCCCAAAAAGAACGGCATAAGCTCCGGCAGGAGAAACACCGAAGATTTTTTGCCAGATGGATTCCATGGGGGTTAGGCGCTGGCCGATCATATCTGTTCGGATCAGGACTCCAGTCAGGATCATGAAAGGCAATAGCGTCGGCAGCAGGATATTGAGCCAGAGCTGCATTCCTTCCTGTGCGGAAGCCAGACTTTCCCGTGGAAAAAATAAAAGAAACACAAGCAATACGAGACTTACGACGGTATAGAGAATTTTTTTCATAAAAAAATCTTTTTTTCTTTACTATACGAAATACCCGGGACAAATATGAGGAAAAAATCCAGAAACCCTTGAAATCAAAAAGATTTCTGGGTAATATAAACTATAATGCAGTAATAATGGAGGAAATCAAAATGAGAGTTTTAGAAAACTGTGAACCAAAAAGAGTATTTTATTATTTTGAAGAAATCTGTAAGATTCCGCATGGTTCCCGCAATACAAAGCAGATCAGTGATTATCTGGTGAATTTTGCGAAGGATCATGGATTTGATTATGTACAGGATGAACTGAATAACGTTGTCATCTACAAACCTGCAACTGCCGGATATGAGAATGCACCGACTGTGATCCTTCAGGGTCATATGGATATGGTATGCGAGAAACGTCCGGATGTAGAGCATGATTTCGAGAAAGACGGATTGAACCTTTCTGTCAAGGACGGATATGTAAGCGCAAATGGAACCACACTTGGTGGTGATGACGGAATCGCTGTTGCTTATGCACTGGCACTTCTGGACAGCACAGATATCCCGCATCCGGCACTGGAAGTTCTGGTCACTGTAGACGAGGAGATCGGACTTCTTGGAGCAGTAGGACTTGACTGCAGCGTTCTCAAAGGAAAACGTATGATCAACATGGATTCCGAAGCAGAAGGAAGTCTCTGGATCAGCTGTGCAGGCGGTCTTTCCGCAGTCAGCAGCATTCCGGTGAAGAGAGTCGAGGCAGAAGGAAAGAAGATCGGAGTCAAGATCTGCGGACTGATGGGTGGACATTCCGGAGCAGAGATCGACAAGAAACGCGCAAATGCCAACGTTCTTATGGCACGTTTCCTTTACGGACTCAAGAACAAGGCAGATTATGAGATGATTTCTCTTGAGGGTGGTCAGAAGGACAATGCGATCACAAGAGAAGCTGTCGCAGAACTCCTGATCGACGGCGACCAGACAGAAGCAGTCAAAGCTTATGCAGCCAAAGTACAGGAAGGTCTTCGTGAGGAATACGAAGGCAGCGATGCAAGGATCACCATCCAGATCACAGAGGGCGATGTGGAGACAGCAATGGTCCTTTATCCGACCAGCAGAGAGAAGGTTCTCTTCTATCTGATGGAAGTTCCGTTCGGCATCCAGAAGATGAGCGGAAGCATCGAGGGGCTGGTAGAGACTTCTACCAATATCGGTATTGTCAAACTTTATGAGGATGAATTCTTTGCAAGCTCCAGTGTCAGAAGTTCCGTAGAGGCAGCAAGAGATGCACTTTCTGACAAGATCCAGTATCTGACAGAGTTCCTTGGCGGCGAGTACACCATCCAGGGTGCTTATCCGGCATGGGAGTACTGCAAGGAATCTCCGCTCCGTGACAAGATGGTATCCGTATACGAAGAAATGTACGGACAGAAACCGGCAGTTGTTGCGATCCATGCAGGACTGGAGTGTGGACTTTTCTACAAGAAGATCGAAGGACTTGACTGCGTATCTCTGGGACCAAACATGAAGGACATCCATACTTCAGAGGAAGTTCTGGATATCGCATCCACAGAACGTGTATGGAATTACCTTGTCAAAGTTCTGGAACAGTTAAAAGACTGATAAAACAAAACTAAGTTTCTACGACAGAGGCTTCTGGGCGGTGATCGCCGGGAGCCTCTGTTTTTTGCGTAATAATGATGTAAGAGAGAGAATAGAATAAAAATTGACGATATCGTATAAAGGCAGAATTTCAGGCTCATGGGACGATGGCTCTGGAAAAGTTTCTTCTGTTTTTTTATTCTTACCTGCATCACTGGCGCCCAGAAGATCCTTCTGGAGCGAAGCCGGGCATCGATACTGGATGAAAAAACATGTGAGTTAGCTGCGTTTCGGGAGCAGCATCTTCCGACGGAACTATACCGGCAGCTTCGCAACCAGGATGAAAGTTCAGGAAATACAGACTGGATGAAAAATCTGACGACGACAATGCTGAACGGGAAATTTTATCCCGGGAGATGTTCTTCTGACAGGGAGCCTTATCTGAGATATAAATACAAAGAATATACAGATCTGTGCAGTTTTTACCAGGCGGTCTGGAAGGATGTCAGATATTTTCCGGTCGCAGCAGATGACATCTCATTTGAGGACGGCTGGATGGAAGAGAGAAGCTTTGGGGGAGAGCGTGTTCATGAAGGCTGTGATCTTTTTGGAGGTTGCGGGGCAGCAGATTTTTATCCGATCATCAGTATGACGGACGGAAGTGTAGAAGCGGTCGTCTGGCTCCCCTTAGGTGGCTATCGGATCGGTATCCGTTCTCCTTCAGGAGGCTATTTTTATTATGCACACCTTTCTTCCTATGAGCGGGACTGGAAGGAGGGAGATTCCATAAAAGCGGGAGAAATCCTTGGGTTTATGGGCGGTACCGGTTATGGCAGTGAAGGTACAAAGGGAAAATTTCCGGTACATCTGCATCTCGGGATCTACATTCAGACACCGTATTCGAGGGAGATGAGCGTAAACCCATACTGGGTGCTGAAGGCCGTTCAGAAAAAAATCAGAAAGTGTGTATATTAATTACATATCCATGCAAAAATGTGCTATAATGCAAAAGTAGTTTCGCTTTAAATCAAGAGGAAGCCGGGGCTACTTTTGCTACAAGCCACCAAGGGAGCGATTTTTATGGAAATACAGTTATGGAGAAGTATATTATGTCCATATGAACTGGCTGTCAAGGAGCTGATGGTCAAGTTTGAACATATTATAGAAGAACACAAGCAGAACGATCTTTATTCTCCGATCGAGCAGGTCAGCGGACGCGTCAAGAGCCTGCCAAGCATTCTGGAAAAGATGCAGCGCAAACACATTCCCATGGAACGCATGGAGGAAGAACTGGAGGATATCGCAGGTATCCGCATTATCTGCCAGTTTGAGGAAGACATTGATACCGTTGCTGCGATCATTCAGAAGCGTACCGATATGACGATCAAGAGTGAGAAGAACTATCTGAAGCACATCAAACAGAGTGGATACAGAAGTTATCACCTGATCATTTATTATACAGTTGAAACGATAAACGGACCAAAGAAGATCCAGGCGGAGATCCAGATCCGTACCATGGCGATGAATTTCTGGGCGACGATCGAGCATTCTCTCCAGTACAAATACAAAGGTGAGATGCCGCTTCACGTGGCAGAGCGCCTGAGCAACGCCGCAGATGCGATCATTGCGCTGGATCAGGAGATGTCCTCTGTCCGCGATGAGATCATGGATGCACAGAACTCTTCGCAGATGCAGTCGAATCTTGTCAAGGATATTCTTCTCAGCATCGAAAATCTTTACAAGATTTCAAACAAAAGGGAAGTTGCCAAGATCCAGGACGAGTTTCTCCGCGTATTCCGGACGAAGGATCTGCAGCAGCTTGCACGTTTTCACAGACAGCTTGATATCATCGCAGAGGGATATCGGGCACAGTCGGTATCATTTTAGGAGAAGAACATATACATGCAGGATTTTTTACCAGTAACCAAAAAAGAAATGCAGCAGAGAGGATGGGAACAGGTGGATTTTGTCTATCTGACAGGAGATGCTTATGTAGACCATCCTTCTTTTGGTACAGCGATCATATCAAGACTTCTGGAGAGCAGAGGCTACCGCGTGGGGATCATCCCACAGCCGGACTGGCGTAAGAAAGAAAGCGTCCAGGTATTTGGCGAACCGCGTCTTGGTTTTCTTGTCAGTGCCGGAAATATGGATTCCATGGTGAACCATTACACCGTTTCCAAGAAACACCGCCAGAAGGATTCCTATTCACCAGGCGGCGAGATGGGACTGCGCCCGGACATGCCTACCGTGGTGTACAGTAACCTGATCCGTCAGACGTATAAACATACACCGATCATCCTGGGCGGGATCGAGGCAAGCCTTCGACGCCTCGCACACTATGATTATTGGGAAAACAAGGTGCGCCGCAGTGTCCTTCTGGATTCCGGGGCGGATCTTATTTCTTATGGAATGGGAGAGCATTCGATCATCCAGATCGCGGAGGCGCTTCAGAGCGGCCTTCCGGTAGATGAGATCACTTTCATTCCGGGAACCGTTTATAAGTGCAAAGATCTGTCGCGCGCTTATGATCCGATCATCCTTCCGTCCTATGAGACAGTATCTTCGGACAAAAAAGCCTATGCCGAAAGCTTTGCCGAGCAGTACAGAAATACCGACCCGTTTACTGCCAGACCGATGGCAGAGAGCTACGGAAATCGAGGATGCGTGATCCAGAACCCGCCGGCACTTCCACTGAGCCAGCAGGAGATGGACGATGTTTACGACCTTCCCTATCAGAATACCTGGCATCCGATGTATGACGCCAAAGGCGGAATCCCTGCTCTGGAGGAGATCAAATTCAGCCTGACGAGCAACAGGGGCTGTTTCGGCGGCTGTAATTTCTGTGCTCTGACGTTCCATCAGGGACGCATTCTCCAGACGAGAAGTCATGAGTCCATTCTCAAAGAAGCAAAAAAAATGACTCATGATCCGGATTTCAAGGGCTATATCCATGATATCGGAGGCCCTACCGCAGACTTCAGGCAGCCATCCTGTCAGAAGCAGCTCACCAAAGGTGTCTGCCAGAACCGGCAGTGTCTTTTCCCGAAACCGTGCGGAAACCTTACCGTAGACCATACCGATTACGTGGCACTTCTTCGGAAACTCCGCAAGATCTCCGGAGTCAAGAAAGTTTTCGTCCGCTCCGGAGTCCGATTTGACTATGTAGTAGCGGACAAAAGCCCAGTTTTTTTGCAGGAACTTGTGAAATACCATGTAAGCGGACAGCTTCGTGTCGCGCCGGAACACGTTTCCGACCAGGTACTTCACTATATGGGAAAACCATCCCATCAGGTCTATCAGCAGTTTCTGGATCAGTATGAGAAGGCAAACGCGGCGACAGGCAAGAAGCAGTACGCCGTCCCATACTTTATGTCCTCCCATCCGGGATGTACGATGAAGGAAGCGGTGAAGCTTGCAGAATACGTGCGTGACCTTGGATTTACACCGGAACAGGTGCAGGATTTTTACCCGACTCCATCGACCCTTTCCACCTGTATGTATTACACCGGTATCCATCCGCTTACAGGGGAGAAGGTTTACATTCCGCGTGACCCGCATGAAAAAGCCATCCAGCGTGCGCTGATGCAGTATAAGAACCCGGCAAACAGAAGCCTTGTACTGGAGGGGCTCAAGATCGCAGGACGCATGGATCTGGTCGGTTTCGGCCCGAAATGTCTGCTCCGCCCGGAGAGAGACCGAAGGAAAGAATCCGGCAGAAATCCATCAGGAGGAGACCGCAGGAAGCCACAGAACCAGGGACGTAAGCCCGCAAAGAAAACGATCCGCAATACGCATAAGAAAAAATAAGGAGCTTATAGATGAGCAAAACAAACAATAAAAATAAAGTAAGGAAGGGCGACTACGGCTACATTGCCGCCGAAAAAAAGAAACGCATTCTGATCACGGCAGCTCTGTTCGCAGCACCGCTTCTGATCTTTTTTTCAGCAATGATCTACTTTAAGACCAGACTGACTGTATGGACTGTGATCGCAGTGGTCGGCTGCCTTCCGGCATGTAAATCTGTAGTAAGCCTGATCATGATCTTCCGTGCAAAACCGGTCGCACCGCAGGTATATCAGGAAATCAGTAAACATGCGGGCGAACTGGTCATGTCCTATGAAATGTATATGACTTTTTATGAGAAGAGCGCATCGATCGATGCATTTGCGATCTGCGGCAACACAGTTGTCGGTTTCAGCAGTGATCCAAAGATCGATGCCGCATTCATGGAACAGGAGGCGCAGAAGATCCTCCGCGGCAACGGATTCAAGGCAAATGTCAAGATCTTTACCAGACTGCCGCAGTTTCTGGAACGTCTGGATTCCATGAACGAGCACAGAGAATCCCTGGAAGAAGGAATTAAATTCCGCCCGGATGAGAAATATCCGGAACTTTCCAGAAATGAACTGATCAAGCACACGATCCTGGCGATCTGTGTCTGATAGAAAGAGGAACAGAGAAATGAAGGAGTTTCAGATTCGGGACAATGAGGCAGGACAGAGATTTGACAAGTACCTGTCCAAACTTCTTCGGAATGCTCCGAAAAGTTTTTTCTACAAAATGCTCCGCAAAAAAAATATCACACTGAACGGTAAGAAGGCGACCGGAAACGAGAAGCTGGAAGCAGGAGACCAGGTAAAGTTATTTTTGAGCGATGAGACATTTGATAAATTCAGCCAGCAGGACAAGGCCGCCAGAGCGGTAACGACGCTGGATGTACTTTATGAAGATGCAGATGTCCTTCTTATCAACAAGCCGGCTGGGATGCTCTCGCAGCCAGATGATACGAAGGAACCTTCGGTGGTAGAGTATGTGATCGGCTATCTTCTGGAGAAGGGCGAGCTTACAGAGGAAGACCTGCGGACGTTCCGCCCGTCTGTCTGCAACCGTCTTGACAAGAATACGAGCGGCATCATCGCGGCAGGCAAGTCTCTGGCAGGCCTTCAGGAACTTTCAGAATTATTCCACGACCGGACGGTACATAAGGAATACCTCTGTATTGTAAAGGGAGTCCTTCGCGAGAAGAAGCACATCAAGGGTTATCTGTACAAAGATACGAAACAGAATAAAGTAGCGATCTATAAGCAAAAGCAGAAAGAAGCACAGCCGATCGAGACAGTTTACGAACCGCTGGAGGATAACGGTGAAGTGACCCTTCTCAAAGTAGGACTGATCACGGGACGTACGCATCAGATCCGTGCACATCTTGCTTCTGAGGGGCATCCGCTGGCAGGAGATACCAAATATGGACAGGATGCATTCAACCGCCGTTACAGGGAAAAATACCAGCTGAAGCATCAGCTGCTGCATGCTTTCCGACTGAGTTTTCCAGACGGAATGGAAGGACGGCTTTCGGATCTGTCCGGCAAATGCTTCCGTGCACCGCTGCCGGCACAGTTTGAGCGTATCATAAAAGAAGAAAAGTTAGGGGAGAAATTATTATGAAAATCTGGAATGAAGTCTGGGACTACATCAAAATGTTCATCATCGTGATCGTCGTAGTTCTGGTCGTAAACAATGTAGTTCTTATCAACGCAAAGATCCCGTCTGAATCTATGGAGCAGACGATCATGACCGGTGACCGTATCTTCGGTTTCCGTATGGCATATGGCATTAATTTTGACTTCTTCGGAACTCATGTTTCCAAGAAAATGAAAGATCCGGAGCGTTACGACATCATCATCTTCAAATATCCTGATGATGAGAGCCAGCTCTTTATCAAACGACTGATCGGTCTTCCGGGAGACACCGTTGAGATCAAAAACGGCAAAGTCTTTATCAACGGCGAAGAGGACGAAGAAGCAAACAGTCATGTACCGGAAACACCGACCGGCAATTATGGTCCGTACGTTGTGCCGGAGGGATGCTATTTCATGCTTGGTGATAACCGCGAGCATTCCAAGGATTCCAGATTCTGGAGCAATACGTTCGTGACTTATGATGAGATCGTCGGCAAAGCAATCATCAGATATTATCCATCCATCAAGGTTCTGGAATAAACAATGGCAACATGGAACAGCAGAGGTCTTCGAGGTTCAACACTCGAAGACCTTGTCAATCGTACCAACGAACAGTATGCGGAGAAGAAGCTCGCTCTGATCCAGAAGATCCCGACACCGATCACTCCGGTCCGTATGGACAAAGAAAACCGGCACATCACACTTGCCTATTTTGAGCAGAAAAGTACCGTGGATTATATTGGAGCTGTACAGGGAATTCCGGTGTGTTTCGATGCAAAAGAATGCAACACCGACACCTTTCCGCTTGCCAATGTTCATCCGCATCAGGTGGCTTTTATGGAGCAGTTTGAAAAGCAGGAGGGAATCGCGTTTCTTCTGATCTCTTTTACGCACAGGGAGGAATTTTATTATCTGCGTTTTTCCGATCTGGAGAAGTTCTGGAACCGGGCTCTGGATGGTGGACGGAAAAGCTTTCGGTATGAGGAGCTGAATCCGGCCTATTTTCTGCCAAAGGTATCAGGGGTACTGATTCCCTATCTTCAGGTTCTCCAGAAGGATTTAGAGGACAGGGATTGACAATCTTTGGAATATTTCTTATAATAGCGTTGTTTCATGTGCTACCAAATTATCACGGTATCACTTTAAAATAGTAAAGCGAGAGGTTCGATTATGACAGACCAGATGTTACATACGCCGGACGGAGTCCGGGATATTTATAACGGAGAGTGCAAACAGAAACTACTGTTGCAGGAGAGATTACACGATGTATTGCGTCAATATGGATATCGTGATATTCAGACACCAACGTTTGAATTTTTTAATATTTTTGGAAAAGAAATCGGTACAACACCATCCAAAGATCTGTATAAGTTTTTTGACAAGGACGGAAGCACGCTGGTACTTCGTCCGGATTTTACTCCATCTATTGCAAGAAGTGCTGCAAAGTACTATACCGAGGATGATATGCCGGTAAAACTTTGTTATATGGGAAACACGTTTATCAATTCCAACGCGTATCAGGGACGCTTAAAGGAAACGACACAGTGCGGTGCGGAGCTGATCGGAGACGGAACGGTTGCCGCTGACGCAGAAATACTTGCCATGGTAGTGGAGTCCCTTCTTTCGAGCGGACTGAAAGAATTTCAGATCTCGGTGGGACATGCACAGTTTTTCCGCGGGCTGGCAGAGGCGGCAGGACTTGATGAGGAACAGCAGCAGGAATTAAGAGAACTGCTTGCCAATAAAAATTATTTCGGTGTGGAAGAAATGGTAGAGGGAATGCATTTAAATGACACGTTAAAGAAACTGTTTTCCCTTCTCGGAAGTTTTGAGACACAGGTAGAAGAACTTGCTGAGGCAAAGTCTCTTGCTTCGGATTACCCGAACATTCTTTCCGCAATTACTGATCTGGAAAAACTCGGATCGTTTCTGCGGTTATACGGAATTGAAAAATACGTTTCGTTTGAACTCGGAATCATCAGCAATTACCATTATTATACCGGTATTATTTTTGCAGGATATACGTTTGGAACAGGAGAACCTGTGGTAAAGGGAGGACGCTATGACAGGCTGCTTACATATTTCGGAAGAAAAGCACCGGCCATTGGTTTTGCCATTGTTGTGGACCAGCTTCTTTCCGCTCTTTCCAGACAAAAGATCACACTTCCGTCCGAGGAGAAAAATCAGATGATCGTTTACGCGGAAAATAAGATTGCGGCAGCAGTAGAAAAAGCGAAAGAACTTCGCGCTCAGGGAATTTCGGTTTCTCTGATCCAGATGCAGGAAGGCCGGAGCAAAGATGATTATCTGAGCTATGCCATGAAGGATCACGTTTCAAAAGTAGAATTTATAGAGGAAGCATAGGAGGAGATCATGGAAGAAAAGAGATATCTGACGTTTGCACTGGGAAAGGGACGTCTGGCAAAAAAGACACTCGAACTGTTTGAAAAAATAGGAATCACCTGTGATGAGATCCGTGATCCGGATACCCGTAAACTGATCTTTGTCAATGAGGAACTTGGACTTCGGTTTTTTCTTGCCAAGGGACCGGATGTGCCTACATATGTAGAGTATGGTGCAGCCGATATTGGAATTGTCGGAAAAGACACGATTTTAGAAGAGTCGAGAAATATTTATGAAGTGCTGGATCTTGGATTCGGAAAATGCAAAATGTGCATCTGTGGACCGGAAAGTGCTGCGGAACTTTTGCAGCATCATGAACAGATCCGTGTGGCAACCAAGTATCCGCGGATTGCCAAAGATTATTTTTATAACAAAAAACATCAGACGGTTGAGATTATCAAGCTGAATGGTTCCATCGAACTTGCACCGATCGTTGGACTATCAGAGGTAATCTGTGATATAGTAGAGACAGGTACGACCTTGCGTGAAAACGGGCTGACGGTGTTAGAGGAAGTTTGTCCGCTTTCTGCACGCGTGGTCGTAAACCAGGTAAGTATGAAAATGGAAAATGAACGAATCACAAAACTGATCCGCGATTTGAAAAAAGTCATTTAGGAGGGACATCATGAGAATTTTAAAACTTACAGAGGATACCAGAAAAGATATTCTGCAGAATCTCTTAAAAAGAAGCCCGAATAATTACGGTGAGTTTGAAGGCCGTGTAAACGCCATTATTGAAGAAGTGCGAAATAACCGCGATCAGGCAGTTTTTAATTATACCAAGCAGTTTGACGGCGCGGACATCAATGCCGGCAATATTCTTGTAACAGAAGAAGAGATTGCCGAGGCCTATGAACAGGTTGACACGACATTGCTTGCAGTGATCCGCAAGTCTCTTGTAAATATCAAAAAATATCATGAAAAACAGGTACAGAATTCCTGGTTTACGACAGAGGACGGTATCATTCTTGGACAGAAAGTTACCGCACTTGCGACGGTTGGTGTCTATGTTCCGGGCGGAAAGGCCGTGTATCCTTCTTCCGTACTGATGAATGTTCTTCCGGCAAAAGTTGCGGGAGTAGACCGTATTGTAATGTGTACGCCACCAGGCAAAGATGGAAAAGTATATCCTTCTACTCTGGTTGCAGCCAAAGAAGCCGGAGTTGATGAGATCTATAAAGTCGGTGGAGCACAGGCAATTGCTGCCATGGCATTTGGAACCGAAAGTGTGCCAAAGGTTGACAAGATTGTCGGACCGGGAAATATTTATGTCGCACTTGCCAAAAAAGCAGTGTTTGGTTATGTCAGCATTGATTCCATTGCAGGACCGAGTGAGATTTTAGTGCTTGCGGATGAGACTGCAAATCCACGCTATGTTGCAGCGGATCTGTTATCCCAGGCAGAACATGATGAGATGGCATCTGCAATTCTGATCACCACAAGCCAGAAACTTGCAGAAGAAGTATCTGCAGAGATTGATCAGTTTGTCGCAGAACTTTCCAGAAAAGAGATCATCCAGAAGTCCCTGGACAATTACGGATATATTCTTGTGGCAGATAATATGGAAGAAGCAATTGATACCGTAAATGCGATTGCATCCGAACATATGGAAATCGTCACAGCAGATCCGTTCCACGTAATGACAAAGATCCGCAATGCCGGTGCTATCTTTATCGGAGAGTATTCCTCCGAGCCGCTTGGCGATTACTTTGCCGGACCAAACCATGTTCTTCCGACAAACGGAACGGCCAAGTTCTTTTCCGCACTTTCCGTGGATGATTTTATTAAAAAGTCCAGCATTATTTCTTACTCACGGGAAGCGCTTGAAAAAGTACATAAAGATATTGAGCAGTTTGCAGAATGTGAGAAACTGACCGCACATGCAAACTCCATCCGCGTTCGGTTTGAGTAGTATATGGGAAAGAAAGTCTAAAAGGAGCAGATTATGGAAAAAAGACAGATCAGCACAACACGCAAAACAAAAGAGACGGACATTCAGGTGACTTTAAATCTGGATGGAAGCGGTATTTCCCATATTGAGACAGGCATTGGATTTTTTGATCATATGCTGGAGGGATTTTCCAAGCACGGTTTCTTCGATCTGCATATGGAATGTGATGGAGATCTTCAGGTCGACAGCCATCATACGATCGAAGACTGCGGAATCGTACTTGGAGATGCGATCAAAAAGGCATTGGGGGACAAAAGCGGAATCAAACGATTTGGAAGCTGTATCCTTCCGATGGATGAGACACTTGTTTTGTGTGCGGTAGATCTATCCGGACGTCCATATCTTGTATTTGACGGCGAATTTACTACGGAGCGTCTGGGAACACTTGATACCGAAATGATCCGTGAATTTTTCTATGCGGTCTCCTACAGTGCGGGCATGAATCTGCACATTAAGGTGTTAAGCCCCGGAAATAATCATCATATGGCAGAAGCGATGTTTAAGGCATTTGCCAGAGCTTTGGATGAAGCGGTTTCCCATGATCCGAGAGTAAAAGGAATTCTGTCAACGAAAGGAAGTTTGTAATACATGAAACAAAAAAACATTGTCGCGACGCTTTATTTAAAAGATGGTCATGCAGTAAGATCCATGACCGATTTTACGCCGGTAGATGCGAATGTTTATCGACTGTGCCAGTTATACAACGACAGTGGAGTTGACAAGATCATTATTTTTGACCTGTCTACCAGCGATGATGAGCATGAAAAGAATGTCAATACGATTCGAAACATCAATCGCAACATTGATATTAAAGTATGCGCAGGAGGAAACATTAACCGTCTGGAAGACATCAAAAAACTTTTGTTTGCGGGATGCCTTCAGGTGATTTTGAATGCTTCTAAGCCTTCGAGCATCGGATTGGCGGAGGAAGCCAGTGCACGTTTTGGCAAAGACCGGATTCTGCTCTCTATCAACAATGTGGATTTTATTTTTAAGAATCAGGATTCGATTGAAAATACATTCCATGAAGCACTGGTGTTAAATCCGGAAATTCTGGATGCACTGGAAAATCTGACCAACATTCCGTATGTGGTGGAACTTCCGGATTATAATTTTGACGAGATCGTAAGGCTGCTGAAGCGGGAAAAAATCCGAGGAATTGCGGGTCCGTTCATCAATGATACTTCAACGGATATTATGAAGTTAAAGTCTTCTCTGCTTCAGGAAGGCATCAATATGTATAATTTTGCACCGGATCTGTCCTGGGAGGATCTGAAACTGAATTCGGACGGAATGGTTCCGGTCATTGTGCAGGATTACCGTACAGATGAAGTGCTGATGCTTGCATACATGAACAAAGAGGCGTTTGATACGACAATTAATCTCGGGAAAATGACCTACTGGAGCAGAAGCCGTGATGAACTCTGGACCAAAGGCCTGACATCCGGGCATTTCCAGTATGTGAAATCCCTGACGGCTGACTGCGACTTTGATACGATTCTGGCAAAAGTCTCCCAGGTAGGGGCTGCCTGTCACACCGGAAACCGTACCTGTTTTTTCAATAGCATCGTACAAAAAGAGTATGTTGAGAAAAATCCGCTGAAGGTACTTGAGAGCGTGTATGATATTATCAAGGAACGTAAAGCACATCCGCAGGATGGTTCCTATACCAATTATCTGTTTGGGAAAGGAACCGATAAGATATTGCAGAAACTTGGGGAAGAGTGTACGGAAATTGTAATTGCAGCGAAAAATCCGGAACCGGAAAACATCAAATACGAGATTTCCGATTTTCTGTATCACTGTATGGTGCTTATGGTGGAAAAAGGCATTACCTGGGAAGAGATTGCCAATGAACTTGCCCAGCGATAAAAAATAAATGTTAAGAGGTATCTATGAGAAAACTAGCTTTAAGTGACGAGATTCTGATGCAGATTGAAAAACCTGCACGCTATATCGGTAATGAGCTGAATTCTGTAGTAAAAGATGACACATCGCAGATTCGTTTTGCGATGTGTTTTCCTGATGTATACGAAATTGGTATGTCACATCTTGGAATTCAGATCCTATACGACATGTTTAACCGCAGAGAGGACACCTGGTGTGAACGTGTCTATTCTCCATGGCCGGATCTGCATAAAATTATGAAGGAGCAGAATATTCCGTTGTTCGGACTTGAGTCCCAGGAACCGATCAAAAACTTTGATTTTGTCGGTCTGACTCTGCAGTATGAGATGTGCTACACCAATATTTTACAGATTCTGGATCTGGCACAGATTCCGCTTCTTTCGGCTGACCGTGGGGACGAAGACCCGATTATTTTAGGTGGAGGACCATGTTCTTATAATCCGGAACCGATTGCAGACTTTTTTGATTGTTTTTATATTGGAGAAGGGGAGACACAGTATGATACATTTTTAAATCTCTATAAGTCGATGCGGGCATCCGGACAGTATTCAAGAAAGGCATTTCTGCATGAGGCGGCAAAAATAGAGGGCATTTATGTCCCGTCGCTGTATGAAGTCCGTTACCAAAAAGATGGCACGATAGCGGCATTTACTCCTGTTTATGATGATATTCCGGCAACCATCAAAAAGCAGGTGGATATGGATCTGACCGGCTCGGTTTATCCGGAAAAACCGGTGGTTCCATTTATCAAAGCAACACAGGATCGCGTGGTGCTTGAAATACAGAGGGGCTGTATCCGCGGATGCCGTTTCTGTCAGGCCGGCATGATTTACCGGCCAAACCGGGAAAAGGGCGTAAAACGACTGAAAGAACTTGCACAAACCATGCTTGCATCGACCGGCTATGAAGAGATTTCCTTAAGTTCTCTCAGTTCATCGGATTATTCCGATCTGGAGGAACTGATCAATTTCCTGATTGAGGAGTGTGACAAAAAACATGTCAATATTTCCCTGCCATCCCTTCGTATTGATGCCTTTTCCCTTGATATTATGCAGAAAGTGCAGGACATCAAAAAAAGCAGTCTGACATTTGCCCCGGAGGCAGGTTCCCAGAGACTGCGAAATGTCATCAATAAAGGCCTGACGGTTGACAATATTCTGACCGGTTCCCATGATGCGTTTGTCGGCGGCTGGAATAAGGTCAAGCTTTATTTTATGCTTGGACTTCCAACGGAAACAGAAGAAGATATGCGGGCGATCCCGGAACTGGCAAACGAGATTGCCGCTTTGTATTATGACACCGTGCCGAAGGAACAGAGAAACGGAAAATGCCAGATTACGATCAGTACTTCCTTTTTTGTACCGAAACCTTTTACCCCGTTCCAGTGGGCTACCATGTTAGACCCATCAGATTATCTGGCGCGTGCAAAGATTGTCAATGATCATGTAAAGGAACAGTTAAACCACAAGAGTATCCGTTACAACTGGCATGAAGCCGATGTGACGGTATTGGAAGGAATCCTTGCGCGCGGAGACCGTAAGATTTCAAAAGCTATTCTTTATGTGTATGAACACGGCGAATTTTTCGATGCGTGGTCGGAATTCTTTCACTATGATCTGTGGCTGGAGGCATTTGCTGCATGTGGCATTGATATTGATTTTTATACCAAGAGAGCACGAAGCGACGATGAAATTTTCCCGTGGGATTTTATTGATGTCGGTGTGACAAAGGCATTTATGCTGCGTGAATGGAAAACCGCGCTCAGTGAGACGGTGACGCCAAACTGCCGGATGCGCTGCTCCGGATGTGGTGCAAGACAATTTGGAGGAGGTGTCTGCTTTGAAAATCAGAATTAAATTTCGAAAATGGGGTGTCATGAAATTCATCGGACACCTGGATATGATGCGCTATTTTCAGAAAGCGGTCCGGCGTGCAAAGATTGATATCCGTTATTCGGAAGGATATTCTCCGCATCAGATTATGTCCTTTGCGGCGCCGCTTGGAGTCGGAATCACAAGCGATGGCGAATATTTTGATATTGAAGTCAATGAATCCATGACATCTAAGGAGGCAGTCGCTGCACTGAATGAAACCATGGTAGATGGTGTGGAGGTTACTTCCTATGTGAAACTGCCGGATAAAGCAAAAACCGCGATGTCAATTGTGGCAGCAGCGGATTACCGGCTGAGCTATAAAGAAGGGTACGAAAGTCCGTTTTCAACGGAAGAATGGAAAAGAATCGTCAAAGAACGGTTTTTGGACAGCCCACAGTTTACCATTATCAAAAAGACGAAAAAAAGTGAACGGGAAGTGGACCTAAAACCATTGGTATACGCGTTTTCCGTTGAAGAGGAGCAGGGACGCCCGGCATTTTTCCTGCAGGTTTCTACGGGCAGTGTGGATAATATCAAACCGGAACTGGTACTTTCATCGATTTATCAGCTTTGTGGACTGGAATACTGCGAATCTGCAATCCAGATCCACCGGCTCGAAGTTTATGCGAGGGATGAACAGGGGCAGCTAGTTGGGCTTTCCGGCATGGGAGAGGAAATTGTTTAAATGAATCGGATCGTTGTCACAAAACTGGAACATCATCAGACAGAGTATCTTGCTTATCTGGTTTTGGATGAGAACCGGAAGCTACAGGAACTTCAGGTTTTTGAACCGGAAGAAAATACTCTGCTGGATCATATTTATGTAGGATATGTAGAGAAGATTGTGCCCAATATTCATGCCGCTTTTGTGCGCATTGCGGATGGACAGAAATGCTATCTTCCGCTGAATGATGTGAAAAACCCGGTGTATACCAGAAAATTATCCAAAAAAGAAGCGCTCTGTGAAGGGGATGAGTTGCTGGTGCAGGTTGTAAAAGATGCGGTAAAAACCAAAGATCCGGTCGTAAGCACCAAGCTTGTAGTGCATGGACATTACTGTTTCCTTTCGACAGAGAATACCTGTCTTGGCGTTTCTAAAAAATTATCCCAGGAGGAGTCAAAAAGACTGTCGGCTCTTTTAGAGAACACGTGTAAGGATCATGAAGCAGAAGGGTACGGGCTGGTATTCAGAACCAATGCAGGGGCGGTTCCGGAAACCGAATTATGCGAAGATATCGAGCTGGTGCAGAAAGAATACCGGGCTTTAAAGAAGACCGGTACACATCAGAATGCCGGAGATCTGGTGTACCGGAATCTCCCCGGCTATTTGGCGCGGTTAAAAGCAGAAAATTTTGAAAAAACAGATCTGGTTCTTACGGATGGTCAGGATCTATATCAGGAGATCTGTGCATACCTTCCCCATCTTGTGGAAGAAAAAAAAGTGCAGCTTTACCGGGATGATGCGGTCAGTCTTTCGACTTTATATCATCTGCGGGGCAATATGCAGGAACTGCTTTCTTCCAAAGTATGGCTTGATTCCGGAGCCAATATTATCATTGAATCTCTTGAAACCCTGACGGTCATTGATGTCAACAGCGGAAAAAACCGGTCCCGCCGGGAAGAGGCTTTATTTGCGATCAATGTTGAAGCGGCAAAAGAGATTGCACGGCAGCTTCGTCTGCGCAACATTTCAGGGATGATCCTCGTGGATTTCATCAATCTGAAAAAGAAAGAACAGCAGCAGAAGCTGATTTCCGTTATTCGGGAGGAATTACCAAAAGATTCGGTTCCCGCAAATTTTATCGATATTACCAGACTTGGTCTGGTGGAACTGACCCGGAAAAAAGTATACAAATCTTTGCGTGAAATTTTATCATAAACAGCTTGACGAACAGGTGGTCATGTGCTATTATACACTAGTATGCCGCACAGTGAGGTAAAAGTTTGCTTATTGGCAACACCGTAACTGGCGAGTAATGATAAATAGGAGGTGCCATATGTACGCAATTATAG